>Ga0180433_10009462_pt1 | contig 11928 bp, 11 predicted proteins | sample SS_ome_8_FD_132980 | JGI IMG/M metagenome (GOLD analysis project Ga0180433, IMG submission 132980) | Hypersaline lake sediment archaeal communities from the Salton Sea, California, USA - SS_1_D_1 metaG | ecosystem: Environmental > Aquatic > Non-marine Saline and Alkaline > Hypersaline >... | reverse complement strand
TGACCTGCTGAAAATCGCAGAGGCCAACGGAATAAGGGGGTTGAGGGCCGTCAAGCCTTCCGAGGTCGATTCTGTGCTGAAAGAGAGTTTTGAATCTGAAGGGCCTGTCTTAATGGAGTTTATGGTGAGAGCGGCCGAGAACGTCTATCCCATGATTCCTGCTGGAAAATCCGCGAACGAACTCTTGACAGGAGATGAGAAGTGGGAAAACACACCATCATTGTAACTGTTGCCAATCGGGTGGGCATCATGGCCAGGATTGCAGGACTTCTCTCCGCAAGAGGCACCAACATCGAAAGTGTCATTGCAGCACCCACGGAAAATCCTGACATCTATAAAATCCACCTGGTCATTAGTGGGACGGAAGAAAAAGTTGAGCAGATAACAAAACAACTGAACAAGCTCATTGACACCATTAAGGTTGTGGATATCTCCCGTAAAAAAAATTTCCTTGTGCACGAGTTCATCCTGATAAAGGTGAACGCATTGAAAAATCGCACGGACATCTTTGAGCTCATCAATGTCTTCGAAGCCAGAATTCTTGATGTAACCCGCACTCACATTACTGTTGATCTTTCGGGTCCAACTTTAAAGATAGAAAGATTCTTAGATTTGTTGAGACCTTACGGGATTAAGGAGTTTGTGAGAAGCGGCGATATCGCCGTAAGCTTAGATTAAAGCCGCATGCAATTTCTTTATAAACATTCTGTTTTCTTTTCACTTAGCATAACTCTCAGCAAAAAAAGCAAAAAAAATGACTTGACAGTTAAAAAAAATCATGCTTTACTAGGCGGAATCATGAACAAGACGGTAGTAGGTTCAACAACAATCAACAACTCCTGCTACTTCTATTTTTGGGCCTAAAGCGCCCAAAGACATCTGTACCTAACCCAAACCCTTACTCAAAGCCGGAGAGCTATACCCAATTAATCCTTGAGAAATGAGGTGAGTGTAAGATGAACAATATCAAATTGGCATCTCTTCAACACAAGAACAGAACCACAGTTCAAGTGGGTTCCGTCACGTTCGGACGAGACATGGTGGTGATTGCAGGGCCATGCAGCGTGGAAAGCGAGGAGCAGACATGCAAAATCGCACAGGCCGTTAAACGGGCAGGAGCCAATATGCTTCGAGGAGGCGCATTCAAGCCCAGGACTTCGCCCTATAATTTTCAAGGGCTGGGATTAAAAGGGCTCAAAATCCTCGAACGTGCCCGGAGGGATACGGGACTTCCCGTTGTCTCTGAAGTACTGGACACAAGGGACGTTTCCTGGATGTGCGAATACGTGGATGTCTTACAGATCGGAGCCAGAAACATGCAGAATTTTTCTCTCCTCAAAGAAGTTGGCAAAACCGATCGACCTGTTCTTCTCAAAAGAGGCATGTATTCCACGATTGCGGAATGGCTGAACTGTGCCGAATACATCCTGAATGAGGGCAATCCCCGGGTTATCCTCTGTGAGCGAGGAATCCGGACTTTCGAAACATACACCCGAAACACCTTAGACCTCAGTGCCGTCTCAGCTCTGAAAGAATTGACGCATCTTCCGATCATCGTCGATCCCGCGCATGGGACGGGAAAAGTCAGCCTCATCCCAGCCATGTCTCTTGCCGCGGTGGCGGCTGGAGCCGATGGCCTCATAATCGAAGTCCACAACAATCCCAAAGTGGCTCTGAGCGATAAGGATCAAGCTTTGACACCCCGGCAATTCTCCTTGATGACAAAAAAAGTCCGGGCTCTCAGGTCGTTCATGGAAGGCATTCATTGAAACACATGAAACTCGAGACGCAAACCGGGATCAGTCGGATATACATCGATGAACCGGTAAAAAACCTGTCAAGATATGTCCCGAATGCGAAGACTGTCTTTGTCACAGACGAAAAAGTCTTCAACCTCTATAGCGATCTCTTCCCCAATCAAAATGTCATCCAAATTCGTCGGGGCGAACACGTGAAGACGCTTGATACTGTCGACAGAATCTATCGTCAATTTCTAGAACTTGAAGTGGACAGGTTTTCCTTTATCGTCGGAATAGGGGGCGGCATAGTCTGTGACATTGCAGGCTTCTGTGCTTCCACTTATATGAGAGGGTTGCACTTCGGATTCGTCCCCACGACTCTAGTCGCTCAGGTCGACGCCAGTATTGGAGGAAAAAACGGCGTGAACTTGATGGGATACAAAAATATCATTGGCGTGATCCGGCAGCCCAATTTCATTCTCGTCGATTTTTCCTTCCTCAAAACTCTGCCTGAGAGAGATTTTCTCTGTGGAGTGTCTGAAATCATTAAATGTGCGCTGATCAAAAGCAAGCGCCTTTTTGAAGCCCTGGAGGAGAAACAGGAGAAATTCCTGACACAGAGCAGGGACGTTTTTAGAGAAATTACGGCTGAAGCTATCGCCATCAAAACGGAAGTTGTCCGTAGAGATGCAGAGGAATTCGGGGAAAGGAGAATTCTCAATTTCGGACACACCCTCGGCCACGCCATCGAAAAGACCGCTAACTACCCACACGGCGAGGCAATCAGCATCGGGATGTCCATGGCCTCCGATATATCCGTGTCTATGGGCATACTCTCAAAGCAGGATGCCGCTCGCATCAAGAGGCTTCTTCGAAAAGTCAATCTACCCTGCCAGTTATCCTGCGAAGTCGATGCTCTGCTGGAAGCCATAAAAAAGGACAAAAAACGGTCCAGCGAGGAGATCCATTTTGTCCTGCTAGCAGGCATAGGCAAGGGAAAAGTAGTCAAAATCTCATATCCAGAATTAGAGGAATGCATTCATGATTTGTACGAGCATTGCTGAACCTTGCTTAGAAAAATGCCTGGAGGCCTTGAAGGGGCTGGACACCGCGGAAATACGTATGGATTTGATGTCAATAGAGGCAAAAGACGTAGAAAGGATATTTTCTCTCCCCAAAAAACTCGTTGCCACCTGCAGGCCCGACGCCAAGACTGACAGTGAACGAAAATCTCTTCTCATGGCAGCAATCGAAGCCGGAGCCTCCTTCGTGGATATCGAGCTCGATGCCCATGAACAGTACCGGGACGAGATTGCCAAAAAAGCCCGGGCTTCGGGTTGCCAGGTAATCATCTCCTACCATAACTATGAAAAAACACCTGACAGGGCAGAACTCGAGCGATTGGTTAAATCCTGCTTCGATTCAGGGGCTGACATGGCCAAGATAGCCTGCCGGGTCCACTCCCAGAGGGATAACTCTCGGCTTATCGGCTTGCTCGAATACGGGAAGCCGCTAATCATAACGGGAATGGGGAATAAAGGAAAAATTTGCCGGGTCATCGCTCCTCTCCTGGGAAGTCCATGGACCTATGCATGCCTGGAAGCGGGAAAAGAGACAGCGCCGGGCCAAATAGACACACGAACTCTCAAGGATCTTTTGCAGAGGATCAAAAATGTCTGATATGAAGCTCATGGCAGTAACGGGGAATCCTGTCATGCATAGCCGAAGCCCTCTCATTTTCAACAGTTTATTCCAAGAAATGGGGATCTACGCCCATTACCTTCGTTTGGCTGCCGTAAATGCTGACGAAGCGATGAGAATCTCAAAAGACATAGGATTGCAGGGTCTGAATGTCACCTCTCCTTTCAAAGAAGACGTCATTCCTTCCCTGTACGGCATCGATCCGCACGCCGATAAAATCCAAGCCGTGAATTGCCTGGCCCGTCATAATGACTCTTACTGGGGTTACAACACCGACTACATCGGCGTTGTGGAGGCTCTCAAGATGAACCGGATAGATCCACAAAACAAACATGTGGCTGTTCTTGGCGCCGGAGGAGCGGCTCGTTCAGCCGCGTATGGACTGATCAAGGCCAGAGCCGCTGACGTTACGCTAATAAATCGGACAATGGAACGGGCAAGACATATCTCCAACCGTCTGGGATGCCACTTTGCGCCCGTTAAAGATGCTGAAGAATTGCTTGAAAAATGCGACATTCTTGTTTCATGTCTTCCAACTCAGCATCGTGTCATCAAGCCGTTCCAAATGAAAAAGACCCTGGTTGTGATGGATGCCAACTACAAATCATCTCCTCTCATCGAGGATGCCAAGGCCAAGGGATGCCGGACCATCGACGGCCTGGGATGGCTTGCGCATCAAGCTTTTCCAGCCTTTAAGATCTTCACTGACCAAGAAATCCCGGAAAAGCTTTCCACGAAAATAACAACAGATCTTCTGCAGAAAAAATCCACAAAAAAACCAAACATCGCTCTGATTGGTTTCATGGGTTCAGGGAAGACAGAAGTAGGAAGACAACTTGCCAGCAAAATGCAGCTCGGGTTTATCGATACCGACGCGCTTATTCAAAATATTGCGGGCATATCGATCACCGGTATCTTTAAAGCTTGGGGAGAATCCTCATTCAGAGCAATGGAACGGGCAGTCATTCGCATGGCCATCCAGGGCCCTCAAGGATATGTCTTATCACTCGGAGGAGGTGCAATCCTCAACCCGGATAACGCCCAGGTGCTCAGAGAGAGTTGTCACATGGTGTGGCTCTGGGTTTCCAGCCGCACAGTGCAGAAAAGAACGGGTGACTCGAATAGACCTATCCTAAGTACGGAAAACTCTATAGAAAATATTGAACAGATGCTTACGAAGAGAATTCCCAGCTATGCACAAGCATCCGACCTGGTAATTTGTAACGAATTATGCGATGTCGAGAAAACGGCGGAAAGGATAAAGCATGAAATGGATCAAGCCTTCAGCAATTAACGGAACAGTCCATGCTTCTCCCTCTAAAAGCATGACAATTCGGGCCACAGCCATGTCTCTTCTGTGCCGAGGAAAATCACAACTTCACCATTATTCTGTATGCGATGATGCCCTTGCCGGCATTAAGATTGTAAAATCGCTCGGAGCCGAAATGAAAAGTGAAAAGAGTTGTTTAAATATCATGGGTGGGGGCCCGTTTCTGGAGACAACTCTCGATTGCGTAGAATCAGGGCTGTGTATGCGCATGTTCACGCCTATCGCAGGCTTATTCAACACAGAAATGACATTAATCGGAACCAGAACAATCCTCAAAAGGCCGATGGACATGATGGAGCAGCCGTTAGAGCAACTGGGGGCATGTTTCCGGACCAGCAACGGCTTTCCGCCAATCCGTATTCATGGACCGCTGCGAGGAGGGAAAGTGAGGATTGACGGATCCCTCGGTTCACAGTTTCTGACAGGGCTGCTCATTTCATTGCCGCTGTGCCGTGTTGATTCCGAGGTTACCGTCGATAACCTGAAGAGCAAGCCGTATGTCCGGATGACCCTGTCTCTCCTCCAGAGATTCGGCATCGTCATCGACCACGATGAAGCCCTGCAGCAATTCCGTATTCCAGGGAATCAACTCTACAAACATCAATCAGTGCCGATAGAAGGCGACTGGTCAGGAGCTGGCTTCTTGCTTGTTGCTGGAGCCATAAACAGCAAAGTTTCAATCCGGAATCTGCAGCTTCAGTCATGCCAAGCAGATAGAAGAATCCTTTCAGTTTTGGAATCAGCCAATGCACGGGTATCAATTAGGGATGATGAGGTCACAGTCGAGAAGAGTGATCTCAAAGCATTCCAATATGATGCCACTGAATCCCCCGACCTCTTTCCTCCGTTAGCTGTCCTCGCTTGTTTTTGTCAAGGCCGCAGTCTAATCCATGGAGCGGAACGTTTAAGATACAAGGAGAGTAATCGCGCCGATGCTCTTATGACTGAACTTACACGCATCGGTGCCAAAATCACTGTAGACGGCGATAGGATGGCCATTACAGGAACACAACTCAGCGGAGGTATGTTCGATGCACATGGAGATCACAGACTAGCCATGGCTGGTGCTATTGCCGGCCTGAATTCCCTCCTGGGAGTCGGAATTTCCGGTTGGGAATGCGTCTCCAAGTCCTATCCAAATTTTTTTAAAGATCTTAAATCCATAGGCGGGGATGTGAGATGAATGCCTATGGACGACTCTTCCGCTTAACAATATTCGGCGAATCCCACGGGAAGAAAGTCGGAGTAATCCTTGATGGATGTCCGGCCGGTCTTCCTCTTCAAAAAGACGATTTTTTACCTGATCTTAAACGAAGACAATCCGGCTCTGAAGGCACAACCGCTCGTCATGAGCCTGATATCCCTGTGATTGAGACCGGGATTCTGGAGGGAAAAACCACAGGGGCACCCATCTTGATCAGCATTGTAAACAGAGATTTGAAATCTGAAGACTACCAATCACTGAGAAAAAAACCTCGTCCGGGGCACGCCGATTATGTCGCCTGGCAGAAGTATAAGGGGTTCAACGATCCCAGGGGAGGAGGAATTTTTTCCGGCCGGTTAACCGTAGCTCTGGTGTCAGCTGGAGTGATCGCCAAAAAACTGCTGTCTCCTATAAAAGTGAGTGCCACACTGCAGGAGGCAGGTGGAATGAAAGACATCTCAAAAGCCGTTCAAGCGGCCACAAAAGAAAACGATTCCATCGGTGGAATTATCGAATGTCGGGCGCAAGAGCTTCCTGTCGGCTTAGGAGAACCTTTTTTTGACTCTACAGAATCCCTGATCAGTCATCTCGTATTCTCCATACCAGCAATCAAAGGGATCGAATTTGGCTCGGGTTTTGCCTGCAGTCGAATGAGAGGAAGCAAATGCAACGACATCATCGTCAATAAGAAAGGAGAAACAGAGACGAACCACGCCGGCGGCATCAACGGCGGCATCACCAACGGGAACGAATTGGTTTTCAGAGTTGCCGTGAAACCTCCATCCAGCATTGGAAAAGTGCAGAGAACCGTACACCTTCAAACGGGAAGATCAGTAAACATAAGGGTAAAAGGACGCCATGATGCCTGTATCGCGCTGCGGATGCCGGTAGTTGTCGAAGCGGCAGCGGCTATTGGGCTGGCGGATCTTATGCTGATGGAACAAAAAATCCCAAGGGTAATGAGGTGAAAAAATGAGTCTGGAGAAAATAAGGGAAAAAATCAGTAATATCGATCACGAGATCTTGAGGCTCCTCAACGAAAGAATTGAACTCGGTCTCAGAACAAAGAGATTTAAAGAAAAAATTCAGGACACAGAAAGAGAATCACAGGTCTTGGAACAGTTGGAGGCCTATTCTCATGCACACAGTGTGCTTAAGATTGAGTTTGTCAAAGCCCTTTATTTCTCGATCATGAGAGAGAGCCGGAGAATTCAAACGTCAGATCAAACCCTCATAGGTTTCCAAGGAGAGCACGGGGCCTTCGGTGAGGTCGCTGCCAAGAATTTCAATTCGAACCTGGCCACACTTCCCTGCCCTGGTTTTGCCGATGTTATAGATGATCTGGAGCAGGGGCAGCTCGATATGGGGATCCTGCCGGTCGAAAATTCGCTGGGAGGAGCCATAACTGAAGTGAACGAGCTTCTTGTCAGCACCGATTTAAAGGTCATCGCGGGGATTAAACTTCGAGTCAATCACTGCCTTTTGAAGCTTCCAGAAAGGAGTTACAGGGACATTCGCGTGGTCTATTCCCAGCCTCAAGCTCTTTCGCAGTGCCGGAATTTTCTCAATCGTCATCAGCTGGAGGCCCGCCCCTTTTATGATACGGCCGGAGCAGCAAAGATGCTGGTCAAAGAAAAACCAAGGATGGCGGCTGTCATTGCCAACCATCTCTGTGCAGATTTGTACAACCTTGAAGTCATCAAAGAAAACGTTCAGGATCATCAAAACAATTTCACACGATTCCTTGTTCTGGCGAGGAAGGAAGAGAAAAATTCCGGTGACAAGTGCTCGATCATTTTCGCCACGCCGCACAAAGCAGGTGCGCTCTTCGAGGTTCTCAAAATATTTGCCGATGCACGGATAAACCTGACCAGAATTGAGTCTCTTCCCTACCGGGACGATCCGGGCAACTCTATTTTCTTTCTCGATTTTCAAAGCGATTCAATCCATGAAAACATCGAAAAGGTACTGGGGAGAGTGAAAGAAAAAACCGTCATGCTTAAATTTCTCGGATGCTACAAGGAGGAGGTGTTCCAATGAAGATCGCCGTCATCGGGCTGGGCCATATGGGTGGATGGCTGGCGCAGATGCTTGCAGAAAAGCATGAGATCTGCGTCTATGATCTTGAGTCATCAAGATCTGTGCATATCCGGAACGCACACGTTCTCAACGACCTTCCCGAGTTGAAAGATTTCAACCCTGGATTGCTCGTCAATGCCGTCAGTTTACAGAATACCGTCGATGCTTTTCAATCGGTTTCTCCTTACCTGTCCGATACATGTATTCTGTCTGATGTGGCCTCGGTCAAAGGGAGGATTCCAGACTATTACAAGAAATGCGGCTTTCGCTTTGTATCTGTTCATCCGATGTTCGGCCCGACCTTTGCCAATGTCGAACGAATCGAGTATGAGAATGTGATCATCATTAAGGATTCTGATAGGGACGGAGCCGCATTTTTTCTGAATTTCTTCAAAGAACTTGGCCTCAATATCTTCAGATATTCATTCGACGAGCATGACGAGATGGCTGCGTACTCGCTGACTCTACCGTTTGCCTCCAGCATCGTTTTTGCCGCTTGCATGAACAAAACGGTCGTGCCGGGGACGACCTTCAAAAAACACCTGGAGACCGCAAAAGGAGTTCTTTCAGAAGATGACATTCTGCTCAGCGAAATACTCTTCAATTCCCATTCGCTTCCTCAACTGGAAAAGGTCGCCAGCCGGCTCGAGTTTCTCAAGCATGTGATCAAAAGCCGGGATGCCGAGGAAGCCAAACGATTCTTTGACCGGCTGCGAGATAATATTCTATGAAGCCAAAAAATGCATAACCATGGTGTTTACTCGATTTTTCACCTTGACAACAGCAAATCAAATCGAGTACAAGATTTCAGAAGCACAGGACAATGCAACATTATCGGTTAACAACTCCCGCCATGATAATGTCCAGCCCGGACACGGGGCATTCTCTCTAGCCGTGTTCGGGATCATTCCATCCTAGAAACCTGATTCAATAAAACAAAGAAGCGAGGTGTGAATCATGTCGAATAATACAAATAACGGAAGTCAAAAATTCTTGAATTCAAAAAGACTAAAAGTGGCGGTCTTGGGATGCACGGGCATGGTAGGTCAACAGTTTGTCAAAATGCTCGACGGCCACCCCTTTTTCGAGACGGCCGCCTTGTGTTCCTCAAAAAACTCTGCGGGCAAAAAATATCAAGAGGCGACAGATTGGATTGTCGGCGGAGTCATCCCTGATGCCGTGAAAAATATCGAAATAACGGATACGTCATCCGAAAAACTGCTGAATAGAGATATCAAAATCGTTTTCAGCGCTCTCCCCGCCGGAGTGGCCAAAACGATCGAGCGAAATCTCAAGCGAGAAAAACTCTGCGTGTTCACCAATGCCAGTGCTCACCGGATGGAGCTCGATGTTCCTGTGGTCATACCAGAAGTGAATTCGGATCACCTCGATTTGATTGACGTTCAGAAAAATCAGAATGGCGGGTTCATTGTCTCCAATTCCAACTGCTCCACGACGGGCCTCGTGATGGCTTTGAAGCCATTGTTGGAGTTCGGACTAAATTCGGCTGTTGTGACCACGTACCAAGCCCTGTCAGGAGCAGGACGAAACGGAGTCGCTTCCCTCAAAATTCTCGATAATATCATCCCCTTCATCCCAAAGGAGGAGGAAAAAATGGAGCAGGAGACCCAAAAAATACTGGGTAGTTTGAAGGATACGTGTATCGATAAATCGAAAATCGAGATCATCGCGAGCTGCTGCCGAGTCCCAACCAGAGATGGCCATCTGGAAAGCGTCCTCGTCGATTTGGACCAGGATATCGAGCCAGAAAAACTTTCTGACGCGTTCCGCGACTTTCAGGGAATTCCTCAACGTATGAATCTCCCGACAGCGCCGGATAGGCCACTGATTGTGAGGACTGAGCCGGATAGACCTCAACCTCTACTGGACAGAGATGCCGGCAGCCCGGAGAGGGCCAAAGGAATGGCGGTCACAGTGGGAAGAATCAGAAAGAAAGACAAAAGACTGAGCTTCTTTCTTCTGGCGCACAACACGATAAGAGGCGCGGCTGGAACCTGTATTCTGAACGCTGAGCTGGCTGTCGCCAAAAATCTCATCCCATGACCTTTAGAGATAAAAAGGGGCGAACAATGAAAGTCATGAAATTCGGCGGTGGTTGCTTCAAGGATATCGATCATTTCCGGAGGGTCGTGGAGATCATCAAAAAAGAAAATCAAGCTGTGGTGGTTGTTTCCGCCATAGCAGGGGTAACAGACCTCCTCATCGATGGCATAAAGAAAGCGCTTGAATCAGAAAAAGCTGTACCTGGAATCATTTCTGCTATTCGAGACAAACACACGGAAATCATCAGACCATTAATTCAGAACCTAATCTTCCGGGAAAATACTCTCAAAGAAATCGAGCTCAAGATGACGAGGTTAGAGCGGGTTCTTTTCGGTATCTCGTACACGGGGGAAATTACGGAATCGACCATGGCTCGGCTCATAAGTTACGGCGAGAGGTTGGCGGCGATCACGCTGGCTGGAATCCTTAACAATTCAGGCAAAGAAGCGTTGGCCTTGGAGGCAGACAAAATTGGGATAATCTCCGATTATTCCTTTGATAAGGCGACCGCCAATCTGTCACAAACAGCAAACAACTTGCGAAAGAATGTCCTCCCCGTTGTTGCCCAGGGGAAAATTCCTGTCGTAACGGGATTTTTCGGTTGCACGCCAGAGGGAAAAATCACGACCTTTGGGAGAGGCGGGACAGACTACAGCGCGTCGGTCATAGCCTATTGCAGCAACGCTGTGCTTCTCGAAATATGGAAAGATGTGGAAGGATTCATGAGTGCCGATCCACGGATCATTCAAAACACGCATAAAATCGACAGCCTTTCCTATTATGAAGCCGCTGAGCTGTCTTACTTCGGAGCAAAGATTCTGCATCCCCGGACCGTAGAACCTCTGGTGGAAGCTGGAATCCCGATTGCCATCAGAAACTTGTTCGAGCCGGATGAATCCGGAACCCAGGTCTCTTCAGGAAGCTATGAAAAGGAAGACATTATCAAAAGCGTGACGTACAACAGGGCAATCTCAATACTGCGGATACAGGGACCGGGAGTGGGATACAAACCCGGAATTATCGCCGAAGTGGGGCGAATCTTATCCGGCACAGGGATTAACATTTTCTCGATCATCACATCGCAAACAAGCATCAATCTCCTCGTCGATAAAAACGATATGCGCCGCAGCTTTCACTCATTAAAGCAACTTGAAGGGGGTGTGATCGAGAGTATAGTCTGTGAAGAAAATATTGCCTTGATTGCGGTTGTCGGAGAAGGTTTGTTGAAGAAGAAAGGCTTGGCGGCCAGAGTATTCTCCGCGGTCGCGGAAAAAGAAATCAATGTTGAGATGACCTCAGCCGGAGCATCCGAGGTCGCTTATTACTTCATAGTCAGGGATCAAGATCTGGAGAAAGCCATACATGCCGTCCACGATGAATTTTCTTAGCGAAAAGAGATCCGGTTCATGGCCTGAAGAGGCGTTTGATTATGGAAAAGGCAGAGTCAGCATCTCTGTCCATCAGGATTATTGTGAATTCATTGCAGGTGGATACGACTTCTATGATAGAAATGCCTTCCCAGGCAAGTGCTCTGAGGATAAAGCTATAAATTCCAGGAATAAAGGGATTATCTTTGGGTAAATGAACAGTGATTGACGAGAGATTGTCGAACCGGGCAATTTCTCTTTCACCCTTGAAGGTTTCAAAAAATTGATTCTTGAGCGCATTGCTGGCAATGATTGTCGTTTCAAATATACCTTGATTCACAGTCATAAAGTAGTTCTTTTGAGACTTGAGCTGTTCGAGCAAAAGCTTCTGCTTCGAAATAAGAGAATCCGAGTTGAGAAAGGTGATCTCGAATAGATTTGAGC
>Ga0180433_10009461_pt1 | contig 11929 bp, 5 predicted proteins | sample SS_ome_8_FD_132980 | JGI IMG/M metagenome (GOLD analysis project Ga0180433, IMG submission 132980) | Hypersaline lake sediment archaeal communities from the Salton Sea, California, USA - SS_1_D_1 metaG | ecosystem: Environmental > Aquatic > Non-marine Saline and Alkaline > Hypersaline > Sediment... | reverse complement strand
GCGGCGGCACCGGCGGCCATATCTATCCCAACATTGCCATATACGAAACCCTCCGGGAAAAATACGAGGACCTGCAGGTCCTGTACATCGGCAACCGGAAGGGAGCCGAAAACCGGATCATGCGGGACAGTGCCCATCCGATCACCTTCAAGACCGTGCCCTCCATGGGAATGCCGGATAAAAACAGGGGAATTCGCACCCTGGCGGCGCTGGGAGTGATTTTTCTGGGGATGGTCAAAAGCATCTTGCTGCTGAGGAAATTCAGACCCCAGGTGGTGGTGGGCAGCGGCGGCTACGTAACGGCTCCGGTACTGATGGCCGCGGCATTGCTGAAGATTAAAATTTTTGTCCACGAGCAGAATGCGGTCCCCGGACGCATGAACCGGTTTATCGCCCGATTTGCCACCCGCATCGGGGTTTCCTTTCCCGGTGCCGCCCGGTACTTTGACCCGGAAAAAGTGGTGATCACCGGCTACCCGCTGCGAAAACTGATCTACCTGAAAGACCGGGAGGAGATCAAGAAGAAATTCAAGATCCCCCCGAAGAACAAAGTCATCTTTGTATTTGGCGGCAGCCGGGGCTCCAAAACCATCAACAATGCGGTTTGCGAAATTCTTCCCTCGCTTTTGTCGGTGCCCGGTGTTACCGTGGTAATGGCGACCGGGAGGGGGTATTCCGGTGAATACCGGGCCTATGAGGATACCCTGCATCGGATCCAGGCCCGGGGATTGTCGCCGGAAATCGAAGGCCGGCTGATCATCCGGGAATATTTCGACAATATCGATGAGATCTATTCCATGGCCGATCTGGCGGTTTGCCGGGCCGGGGCCGGTACCATCAAGGAAATTACCAGTGTGGCCCTGCCGTCGATCATGGTTCCCAAACTGGATGTCCCCCTCGATCACCAGCTGCAGAACGCCCGGGAAGTGGAAAAGATGGGGGGGGGCACGGTGATCTATGAGGAATTTGATCCCGCCAGTCCCGGCCCGGCCCTCAGCCTCGATCCGGAGGTGCTGTTGCACCGGATTCGGGAACTTGTTTCCGTCTCCGGGAAACTCTTTCAGATGAAAAGCCATCTGAAACGTCTGGAAACCCAGGACAGCTGTGACATTATATTGAAAGAACTGGAAGAGATCGTTCGACGAGATCAGGCGGGAGAATCCCAGGAGATCAAATCCTTCTACCTGCAGGAAGAGGAAGGGGAAAAAACCCATGAACTGCTTTTCGACCTTACTTCGGTGGGCAATACTCCTTTCTCTGATTTTTACCTGGGAAATGCGTCCCATCGGGTCCTGTTCAAGCTGAAACAGCTCGAGGACCGGGACCGGGTCATGCTCCTGAGAGTGCGGGGTGAAATTCGGGTGAACGGGAAGCCGGTGGAGAAAGTCACTCCGGTTCAGGTGGGAGACGTGATCGATGCGGCCGGTTGCCAGCTGATCCTGAAGCAGTACACGGAAAAGGTCGAAACCCTCCGGTTGAAAAAAAAATCCCTGCCGGCAAAGATGATGGGTTCTTCCCTGGGTATTGGTTTTTCCCGTATTTTCGGATTTTTGCGATACGTGGTGATCAGCGCCTTGTTCGGTGCCGGCCGGGTTACCGATATCTTCAATGTGGGGTTGACCATTTCCAACCTGATGCGCCGGGTAGTGGCGGAAAATTCCCTGGAAAACGCCTTCCTGCCGGTTTTTTCCCGGACTTTTCTCCGTCAGCCCCGGAAAAAGAGCTGGGAAGCCGCCTCTTCCATTGTCAACTTCAACCTCCTGGCTTCCCTGGTATTCGTGATCCTGGGGATCGTATTTACTCCCTTTTTGATCAGAAGTTTTTACCCGGGATTCGTGGCCAAGGGGATGGTGGCGGATACCGTCAGCATGACCCGGATCATGTTCCCCTTCCTGTTTATCGTGACCGTCAGTGCCATCATCACCACCTTCCTGAAAGCCTTCAACCGTTTTGGTATCGCGGAATTTTCAGCATCCTTCTTTTCCCTGGGAATCATTCTCTTTATTTTGTTTTTTCATCGTTCCCTGGGATTGTATTCCCTGGGATGGGGGATTATTTTTGGAGGAATCATTCAGTTGCTGTTCCTGCTCCCTTTCATATACCATTTGTTTCAGAACCGGACCCTGGCCTTCACCTACCAACCGGTTTTGAAGATGGCATCCCCGGTGAACAAGAAGTATTACGCCCAGATCACGCCCATTACCATCGACGTGATTCTATCCAAAATTTCAGAAGTGGTTTCCCAGTTTCTGGCCTCTTCTTTGATGATCGGCGCCATCAGCTACCTCAGTTATGCCCTGCTCATCTTTCGCCTTCCCTTTTCCCTGATATCACAGGCGATCAACTCGGTGATTCTCAAAGAATTTTCCGAAAGGGTGGCCCTTTTTGATAAAAAAAAGGCCAAACAGCTCTTTGAGGACGGTATCAACATCAATGTTTTTCTTCTGCTTCCCATTTCCATTCTGATGTTGATCCTGGCCCAGCCGCTGGTGATCGTCGTATTCAAACGGGGACAGTTCAACCTGGAGGATGTGCGGATGACGGCCCTGGCCCTCCGGTTTTTCGCCGTCGGTCTGGTGGGATGGGGAATCCATGCCTTCTCCACCCGGATATTTTCCGCCCGTATCGATATTAAAACTTCGGTCTTCCTGAATTTTTTCATGCTGTCCTGCAACATCGGACTGGCGATCCTGCTGGTGAAAACCTCCCTGACCTTCGCCGGCCTGGCACTGGCCACTTCTCTATCCTTTCTGATTTTTGCCGGGGTCCGGATCGCGGTCCTGATCCACCGGCTCAAACGGGAATCCATTCCCATCTCTTATCCAAACCTCTTGTTGAATCTATCCAAAACCCTGGTGTCCGGGATCTTCATGCTGCTGGTTCTATTTCTCAGCAATATGGTTTTTTCCCGGATCGAATTCCAGTCCCTGTTCCTCAAGAACCTCTTTATTCTGATATCCCTGTCCTTCGTGGGAATCAGCGTATACTTTTTATCCTCCCTGATGTTCAAGAATACCAACGTCCTGTTTTTCAAACGAAGGAGAAGAATCAAGTCCGGCGATCAACCGATCTTCCTGCTGACTCCCTTTGAATTTCTCTCTCGGGCGGGAAACAATCCGGAAAAATACCGGCAGGATTACCGGTACAAGGTGGACCTTTACCTGGCCCATCCCGGCTGGGAAGTGCAAAACGTGGGAATTAAGTTGATCGGACTTTTCCGGTTGGTAGAAAAGAGCGGGTACCTGCTGGATCTTTTGAATTCCCGTCCGCGGAACGGATTTGTCCGGCGCAATGCTGTCCATGCATTGGGCGCCCTGGAAATATGGAATCCCCGTATCCGGCAGTTGATGAAGCGACTGCTGAAGGATCCTTACTACGAGGTGAGGGTGGCCTGCCTGGATTTGCTGAGGCGCCGGATGCCGGAATCGGAATTCACGGATTTCAAAAACATGATCCACCGGATTCTGCGGTCGGGAATGGTCGAGGAGAAAAAAGCGGTGCTCAGGATGATCGGCCGCAAGGGCGATTGCCGGGAGCTGGAATCCTGCGAGGCATTCCTGCTGCATCCCAATTCCATTCTCCGGGAAACCTTCCTGAACACCCTGAGCGATCTTTACCAGCGGGGCAAACTGGACCGGGAGGGGGTTGAAGCCTACCTGCAGAGAATTCTGATCACCTCCAACCACCTGGAACCCCGTTTTCGGATCAAATCGATGATCAACAGGATATACCGGGAGATAGAATAAATGATTGACTGGCTGATCAAGCAACTGCCGGATTTTATCGGGAAGGGGGTATTTGATTACATTACCTTCCGGGCCCTGATGGCCATCCTGACCTCTTTTTTAATCGGCATACTGAGCGGCGGAAAGCTGATCCGGATCATCTACCAGCTGAATTTTCGCGATCAGAGTCGGGATTACGGGGACATCTCCAACCAGAACAAAGATGGGACCCCCACCATGGGAGGGATCATTATATTTCTTTCTTTTTTTGTGTCGGTTTTGCTCTGGGGGAGACTGGACAATATTTTCCTGGGGATTTTCCTGTTTTCGGCATTCTGGTTCACCTCCCTGGGATTTTGCGATGACTACCTGAAAAAAATCCGGGGTGGCAGCGACCGGGGAATGAACCGGGGTCTGAAATTCTTTTTTCAAATTCTCTTCGGGATCATTCTCAGCCTGCTGGTACTCTCACAGCAGCCCGCGATTTATCCACCCGATATCGTGACCAAGCTCTTTGTACCCTTCATCAAGGTTCCTGTTCTCGACCTGGGATTTTTCTATTATCCCTTTGTGGTCCTGGTGGTAATATGCATCGCCAATGCCATCAATTTTGCGGATGGCCTGGACGGCCTGGCCACGGTTCCCGCCTCCCTGACCATACTGGTTTACGCCGTTTTCGCCTATGTTCTAAGCAACTTCAAGGTGGCCCAGTATCTGATGTTTCCCCATATCAAAGGGGGAGAGGAACTGGTGGTGGCCCTGGCTGCCCTGATGGGGGCCCTGGGGGCCTTTCTTTGGTTCAATACCTATCCGGCGCAGATTTTCATGGGAGACACCGGGGCCCTCTTTTTGGGTGGAGCGATTGCCACCACCGCGGTGCTGCTGAAAAAGGAAGTCCTTTTCCTGATTGCCGGGGGCGTATTTGTTCTGGCATTCATATCGGTTTTCATCCAGGATTACATCGGGATCAAATTGTTGAAAAGACGACTTTTCTACCGGGCCCCCATTCACCATACCTACCAGTTTCTGGGCATCACCGAATCCAAGATTGTGGTCCGGTTCTGGATCATCGCCATCATCTTCACCCTGATCAGTCTGATCAGCCTGAAGGTGCGGTAAGGCAATCCCGTAACGAAGAATCCGGGATTGCCCTCCCCCCCGACAGTATTTCCCGGGGGGGTCGGCCCTGATTGACAAAATTTACTCCTCTGCTATCATTCTCTATGATTCCAAAAAGGATGCGGCGGATCGTTGCCTGGACCGTACCGGGCATCGCGCTTGCCGCCGGATGGATTCTGGCCGATCAGCCCCGTTACCACTGGCCCCTTGGAATTTACAACGGCTTCAGTTCCAGTTTCATGGAGTACCGGGGAAATCATTTTCATGCCGGGGTGGACCTGCGCACCTATCAGCAGACCGGCTATCCGGTGATGGCCATTGCCGATGGCAGCGTGATTCGAATCCGTTCCGTCAAGCGGGGCAGCGGCAACGGCGTATACATCCGGCATACCGATGGCTACCTGTCCAAATACTTTCATCTGGAGCGTTTCAATCACACCCTTGCCCAGATCGCCGGCCGGGTCCGGGAACGGACCGGTAAAAAATATTTCGGCAACCACGAACTCCAGTCTCCGATACTGGTAAGCAAAGGGGACCTGATCGGGTTCTCCGGTGAAACGGGGTCCGGTTTTCCCCATCTTCACCTGGAAATCCGCGATCCCGGGGACCGGGCGGTGAATCCCATGGAATACCTTCAACTGCCGGGAGGGGATCCCCACCCACCGCGCCTGAAAAGGATCCTGATCCGTACCGGGGATGGGTCCCTGATCAATACCCGGATCGGTGAAATCCAGCTGGGATTCGGCGCTCCGATCGGGGGAATTCACCCCGCCCTGGGCAGTATCTATTTCTCCGGCAGTTTCGAACCGGTGGTCAATGCCCTGGATATATCCGACACCGGCAAATACGTGGCGCCCTATATCATCGACGCATGGATCGATGATCATCATTTCTTTCAGTTGCATAACCGGCGGTTTGCCTGGGCGGACAACAACCAGCTGGGTTTTGTTTACGACCTGCAGCATTCCAGTCCCGGCGCGCCTTATTACAACCTGTTTTCCCAGCCGGGGTACGGGCTGGAGAAATACCGTCAGTCCCTTTCTTCCCTGCTCGCGGAGCTGACGGCCGGCGGGCACCGGTTGAAGGTGGCCGTGGGTGATTACCAGGGAAACCGGACGGTCGGGGAGGTGCACCTGGTCAAGTACGATCCCCCCGTGATTTCCCTGAGAGATCTCCAGCTTGGGAATGAAGGCCTCCGGCTGGTTATCGATTCCCTCAGCGGGGGGTTGCCCGGATCGCTCCGGTTGGAGTTGATGGACCGGGACCTCAACCCGGTGGGGGAGTACATCCTGCCCCACCGGTCCGACCCGGCCGGGCGTCCGCTTTTTGTGCCTTTCGAATCGCCGCGCCCGCCGGTTTTTCTGCAGGTGTCCTTCATTCACCATGATACCCCCTATTTCAAGCGGCGTTTTTACCTTCCGCGGCACGCCGACCATTTCCGGGAATACCGGGATCTGGATTTTTCGACCTTTGTCAACGGAAACACCATATTCCTGAGCTGCCGGGATTTCCCCGGGGACACCGGTAACATTCGCCTACGGATCCGGCAGGGAGAGCGGGAAGAGCAGTTTTGCGCCCTTCCGGGAGGGGGGGATCCCTATTTCGTCTTCTCGCCCCTGACCCCCGATCCCCGGATGCACCTGGGTTTCATCCTTCTGGATGAACGGGGAGCAATCAAGGAAATTTCCCATACTCTCCGGCTGGTATCGCTGATTCCCGGCCTGGCCCGCCAGGTGACCTTTGGTGATTTTTCGGCGGTTTTCGCCCGCCGGTCGGTTCGATTGCCCAAGGTGCTGCTGTTCCGGGAACGGAACGCAGCTTCCGAGTACGAGATCGTGGCCGGGCCGGTGGAGCTGGCCCCCTTTCATTTTCCCTTCCTGGACCGGGTGGACTACGCATTTTCCTTTGATCCGACGCTGGAGAGAAAAAAACAACTGGGGATTTTTGAGTACCGGGAACAAAAACAGACCTGGAGTTACCGCTACTCGAGATTGAATTCCCGGGGCGATACCTACGCCACCCGGGTGCTGCATTCGGGTGTGTTTGCCCTGCTTCGGGATCATTTTCCCCCCCGCATCATTCTGCTCAAGCTGAATTCCAGCCGGCTGGAAGAACTGGAAATGCTTCCGATCCGGATCCTGGACAAGGGAAAAGGAGTTGACGACCGGTACCTGAGGATTCATATCAACGAACGGGAAGTCCGGGCCGAATACGACCCGGACCGGCGGATGGTCAGGCTGCAGGACCTGCGGGCACTGAAACGGGGATGGAATATCATCCGTGTCGGCATCCGCGACCATGGGGGCAACCGGTCCGAGAAGACCTTTAAAATTTACCTTAAGTGAGCCGTTTCTGGAGGCGGATTGACCAATGAAAACCAAAGTGACCTTGATGCTGCTGCTGACCATGCTGGCAGGCTTCGGGTTGGGGGCCGATCCCACCGGTGAACTGGATTGTTCATTTTCTTCTTTTTACCGGCTCTGGCTGCCGGGAGGAGAATTTTTCCCTTCTTTTTTGGAGAACTATTTCCCGGACACGGTCCTGCTGATGGAGGAATCCGGGGGATTTTCCCTGTCCGATCATCCGCGGGTCTATTACGAAGGCGATTCGCAGGTTTTTTTCAACTGGTATTACCGGGGGATCCGACTGAATTCACTCCTTTATCCCGGATCGACAGCGGTGGTGTTGCCCCTGGGCTTTACCGATCACCTCAGTCTTCAGACCGAAACCCCTCTTGCCCGGAGGTACGGCCTGCGGTTCGATCATTCAGGGGAAAAAAAGCCCGGGATCCGGCTGCGGCTGATCTCCGCCTTTCCCAATCTGGGATCCTATTCGTCCCTGGGCCCGGTGTTTCATACCAACCATGCGCAGAACCGGGACGATATGCTCTATGAGACCCGGCGCAAATACCTGCACAACCACATCATCGATCTTTCCCTGGACCGTTCCCTGGGGGATCATATGCGATTTTCCCTGGCCGGTTCCTATTACCGGGCCGGCCGTCAGTTCAACGATTTCAATCCGGGCAAAAAAACCTTCGAAGAAGATGCCGGCCTCTTGATGCTGGGAGCCCGACTGCAAAAGCGGGGACCCGGTATTTTGAACTGGGAGGCCTTCACCCTGCTCAATGCCCGGTCCCGGTCTCATCAGGACGCCGAACTGGGGCGGGTTCCCCAGGAGACGGGGGAGGTGGAGGGGATTTCCTCGGTAATTGGCGGATCCTTTCGGTTTCCTGGATTTGTTCTTCGGGGCGCGGTGACCTGGGAGTGGGAAAATATCGGTTCCGCCTATCCTGATTATAGCAAGGATCTGATGGACAATGACGGCGAGGGAATCGGGATTGAAAACCGTCTGGGAGATTTTGCCGCTGTCACCCTCCAGGGGGACGTCGAGAGCACCGGGTTTTTCCCCGGTCGGCAGGACCGGTTCTGGATGGCTCCTTATTGTTCCGTTTCCTGGGGGAGTATCCAGGGAAATGAATGGAGCCATCATCATCATTGCCTGTTTTTTGATCAGGAGCCCGTCCGGTTGCTGCGTTGGGAAGATCCCGGTGAGCGTTACCGTAACCACAACCTGTGGCTGAGCCTGGGAACCCGGCTGAAATGGAGCATCAGCGAACAAGTGGAAGGATGGGGACGGTTGTTCTTCGATTACCAGGGTCTCTCCTTTCAGGAGAACCGGAACAACTTCAGTGACCGGTCGTTGGGCTTTGATGCCGGCCTGCTCCTGTTCAAAAAGAAGCGGACCCGACTGCTGCTGGCCTACGGTTTTTTGCCCTACCGGTTGCAGGGAAATGTGAACTTTTTTTTGGAAACCAACCGGCCTTCCGGGACCTATTACCAGTGGACAGATCAAAATGCCAACGGATCCTGCGATCCCGGGGAAGAAGGGGAACCGCTGGGGTTTACCGGGGGGCGGTACCATCAACTGGATCCGGACCTGAAGGTCCCGGTCCGCCACCGCTTTCTGTTGAGTCTGAATTCACGTCTCGGGCCTCTCTGGCAGTTCCGGCTCAAAGGGATCTACAAGGGGATTGCCCACAGCCTCCGGGTGCGGTTTACGGAAGAGTATGGCGGGTACCGGCCGGTGGAGGGACGGGATGTCTATTTTTATGACCAACCGTTTCGGGACCATGTCCTGTCCAATCTTACCGGTGAAGAAGATCCCTTTTATGCCCAGATTTACCTGCAGTTCAGGGGACAACGTCCGGACAAATGGTTTTTTAATTTTTCCTTTATGGCCCATATCGGGATGGGAACCACTCCCTTTGGAAACGGAGCCGGGACCAGCGATACCGGCCTGATCAGTGAATCCACCGCCAACCCCAACTCCCTGCCTCGTTCCTACGGGCGTCTGGACGGGGACCGGGCCTTCGTCGGTCGGTGTTTTTTCGGATTTTATCTGTTTCCAAATTGTCATCTGGGTGTGGGGTTGAAATACCGGGACGGGAACCCCTTTGCTTTCATTGAACATGCAAAACTGGACGGTCAGCACCAGCTTTATTATCATTCCATCAAGGCCGAGGATCAGTACGGCAACAAGCCCGGTCCCCGGGAGGATTATCTTTCCGAGCTGAATGTCAAAATCGGCTATTCCCTGGCGGTTTTGGGCCGGCAGGTCAATGTGTCGGTATCCTTTTTCAACCTGCTGGATTTTGGTTCAGAGCTCTCCGAGTACGTTTTTTTCCGGGAACTGGGACGTCCGGCGGCGGAATTACAGATTCCACGCAGTATCCTGCTGTCGGTCCAGCTCGTTCTTTAGCCGCTATCGGTTCACTTGAGATAACGGACCAGGGGGATAATGACCGGCGGGTTCTGCTGAAGGAAAAAATAATCGGGGATTTCCTGCAGGGCTTTTTCGGCGCTGATTTCGTCCATGTACCGGCCATAGAGCACCAGGTAGCAGGTTTTGCTTTCCCTTTTCTGGGGCAGAATGAAGAAACCGGGATTGCGTTCCATTTTTTCGTAGGCCTTGAGGACGGATTCTTTCAGGCAGTCCAGTTCCAGCAGGATGCTGTATTGAATGCCCCTCCGGGAGACCTGCTCCTTCCAGATCCGGGCGGCGGCCGACAGATCTCCCCGTAGCAGTGACTGTCGGGGATCGGTCGCCGGAGGAGGGGAGTCAATCGGGCGGGAATCGGAAGAGTCCGATGGGGAAGGGGTGACCGGTTTTTGGGCCCTGAGGGGGGAGGCCACCTCAGGGGACTGAAGGAGGCGGCGGCTGTCCGGAGGGGGGGGGAGTGCCGTGGATGACGGCCGGCTTCGGTGCTGCCCGAAAGTGGAGGATATCAGGGAATCCAGGGTTCCGCTGAAGTAAAGCCAGAGCCCGCCTCCGATCAGGATCAGCAGCATGACCAGAAACCAGAGGCCCCGGCGGCTTCGGTGGCGGTTTTTTTCTTCCTCGCGGATCATCTCTTCCACGCTTTCAGAATTTTCAGAAGATTCCGGGGGAAGGGGAGGTGGCGCTTCGGGGGCGTGCTCCAGATCGATTTCCAGCGGTTTGGCCTCCTCGGCCTCGGGCCATTGGGCCTCTTCACCGAAGGTATACTGATCTTTGGTTTCCGGGACCAGAGGCTGCCCGGGTTCGGCCATGATGGAATCAAAGTGATCACCGGTCTTTTGTTCGAAGTCATCCTCCGGTGGCTGGCGATTCTTCTTTTTTTCCTCTTCCTCTTCCTTCGAATCCTCGGTGATGATCAGATCCGCCAGGGCGAAGAAATAGATGATTTTTAAAAGGGAATTCTTGTGGGCGGAACTGTATCGTTCCATCACCTTTTCCAGGGGCTTCCCCTGGTCAAAGGATTGCAGCAGTTCCAGCTGTTTTTTGGAAAAATTGAATTTGTCCGGTGCAATTTTATCGTTCTTACGGTAAATCGTCCGGGGAGATTTCAACTCTTTCCAGATATCACTTTCCGAGAGCTCGTCCAGGATGAAATTGCGGATAAAGCTGGTGATGTCTGCATCCAGGCTGAGCAGGCGCTTGGGGGGCTGGTCCTGAACGAACTGGTATTCGCCGTCGCGATAACGCAGAACACTGAAAATAATTCGTTCCAGCTGGATTTTGGTCAGGCTGATCAGTTCCTTCAGACTGACGAATCCTTTCTCTACCAGGGCCTTGCTGATGGAATCCTCGTCTCCGGATTCGTTCATCACCAGATCGTCCAGCGCCTCCTGGCTGATCTTTCCATTGGCCAGCAGCATGTTGTCCAGCCGATCGGTTTCTGAATTGGATATTGCCCAGATCAGCCGGCCCCGTTTGAAATAGAGAATCTTGGCGATGTCCTCCCGGATCAGGTGCAGCAGGCCGGTTTTCTGCTGGTTGTAAATGGCCAGTAACAGCCGGATAACCGATGTTTCCTTCAATGAACCCTTGTCTTGTACCATTTCTGGACTTTATTATAAGTGAAATTGCCAAAAAAACAAATATCAGGAAGCGAAAAAATCCTCATCTCTTTCCCCCGTAAAATCCCGCCCCATGGATCAGGCGGAAGGGCTTTCCTTGAGTTTGTCGATGATCAGACCGTAAAACCCGTCCCGGTCTTTGCGGTAGAACCATCCCAGATGCGTGAAACAGTTGGCGCAGTGGGAATAGCACCACTGGTAATCGGGGAACCAGCTGAACTGGGAGGTGAATTCCCCATGGTTGAAAATTCCCGGGGCAGAGGAAAAACAGAGGATATGGAAATGGATGCCAACGGGGTTGACGAAGCGGTGGGTGGTGCTCCCGCAGACCTTGAGACGGGCCTGCCGGGAGGATATGGCAAAGCCGCATTGCCGGCACCGGTAGAGGCGGTCGTCGGGCCGGGGCTGCTCTTTGCCCCGGACCCGATCCGAGACCTTCCGGGACCACCACTCTTTCTGCTCGGGCAGCCTGAAAAGGGCGTGCGGTCCTCCGGTCGGCTGATAACTGCACAATTCCACTGCATCTTCAGTTATAGACATGGAGATATTTTTGTCAAGGGGATGTAAGCGTCCATAACATACTGGACTTTTGGTTGTTTTTCATCAGTCTTTTAACATAATACTGCATTGGTGATAATTTATTAATTCCCCGATGTCGTTTTTCGGTGTTGTACCAGATCAGGT
>Ga0180433_10009460_pt1 | contig 11929 bp, 20 predicted proteins | sample SS_ome_8_FD_132980 | JGI IMG/M metagenome (GOLD analysis project Ga0180433, IMG submission 132980) | Hypersaline lake sediment archaeal communities from the Salton Sea, California, USA - SS_1_D_1 metaG | ecosystem: Environmental > Aquatic > Non-marine Saline and Alkaline > Hypersaline >... | reverse complement strand
CACACCCCCGGCTTGTACCGCTCGATCCCCAGCACATCCCACCCACTGAACTCCTCCCTGGACTGATAGGTGAAGTACTCCTTGCCGTCACCGGGGTAGTCAACCTTCATCGCCGTCCTCCATGTACCCGCACGTCCAGTCGCGCGGATCGCCGTACTTCATGATGTTCTGGAGGTGCGAGCCCCCGTGCCACTGGCAACGCTCCTCAAGGCGCTGAAATGCAACACCATCCTCGGAACACACCTCTCTCTTGATCCTGATCGCCTCTTCAATCGTCATCCTTCTCCTCCTGACCAGTCAACATCTCCAAACTCTGCCTCAAAAACACGCTTAAAACTAGGCACAAAAACACTGTTCAAAATCTCCAGACAGGGATCGATTCCCAGCAAACAATGAAAATCAATGAAATTATCATAATGGCCCCTCAACTCATCAACCAACAAATCCCAATGACCCTCTTTCTTTAACCATTTCAGGACTTTCGAGTCTGGACCAAAAAGAAATTCAAGCCTCGCCACAATCTCATCCTCGAACTGAGCTTTGGACTTATGACAATTTACCACATCACTCCTCCCACGTGCCAACCACCACAGTAAGCACAAGGATATGCTTCCATTGGTCTGTCTACCTTCTTTGTCATCACCTTCGCAGCCTTTTCGGCAGACTCCACGTGCCCATACCGCACTTTTCGAGCACAAGAATGCTCCTTATGGCTAGTCCCTAGATCCACCAAAAACGAGCCTGATTTCCGAAAAACTCCCAAAACACTCTCAACAAACCGAAGCATTCAAATATCCTGACTCCTAAAGGCACCCTCAAGATCCTCAACCCTCATTCTTGTTGTCTTCAAAAAACTCAGCACAACCCGTTTGGCTCCATCTAGAGAAGAGTAGATATCAGGATTGTCTTCGAAGATCCGCTGTTTCATCTCACCCGCTCTCTTGATAACATCCATCGCGTCTCGCGGAATAACCCCATGCACCTCTGCCTCCCATCGGACCGTCTTGTCACGGTCGTCAAGCGCCCTTGCCCCCGCCTCGCGAATCTCTTTAACAATATCCTCAATCTCCTCATACCTGCCAATTCGACGCGACACATGCTCAACATAAACCTCGGGAATCACCTTTCTTTTCAGCTTTAACTTCACGATCATCGCGTATGGATCGGGTATCCGACTCACATGCTTCTGAACCAAATATACAAAATCACCCTTTTCCCACTTCATGTCTCACTCCCGATCGACGAACTTAAGTTCGCGCATTCTTGATTCATCCCTCATCGCATCTTATCTCCAAACACCTTCTGGCAAATTTCGGAGCAGATTCCAAGATCCAGCACGTTGTCCACGCGAACCCCGCTCTCCATATCGATCCAGTAGGGGGCCTTCGCATCGATAGTCTCGATCACGTCCAGCACGTTGTGCGGGCCGATCCCCCCGGCGTACCCGACCAACCGATGGGGATGAGGATGCGGCGGCCACTTCGCCGGGGCCTCCCCACGCCCGCCCGACTGATCGAACAGCCACAAGATGGAGCGATCGTCGGGGAAGGCTTCCCCGCGCGCCTGCGCGATGCAGTCGAGCCCGAACTCCACCTCGAAGCGGGAGATCATCTCCGGGTCCGGATCGTGGGAGTTCACCTGCACCCGGCTGAACGCCCTCAGATCCACCGGAACCTGGGGTTGCTTCCCCTTCATCACACGCCTGCTGTGGCCCCCGCACAAGTGGGCCGCGAGGAGAGACGGATGCACGCGCGCCAGAACCTTCTCAATCACCTCGACGGACGGGTAGCGCGGATCCTTCCCCTGGCGCGACGGACTGAAGAGAATCCCCCACTCCACCGGGTACTTCTCCGCAATCTCGATCATCCCGTCGATCGACGTGTGCTCGTCCACCCCCGTGAACGTGATAAACTGCGGCTCCCTGATCTTCTTAGCGAACCCAAACTCCGCAAGATCGAGGAACCAATGTTTGTCCCCTGTTGCAATGTCATATGGCCTTCCCCGATCATCCTCGCCATCGTAAACCCACCATGGATTGTCCACCACTGACATCCCATACCATCCAACCCCCAAAGCACCACTGGGATCCCTGGCCAACCCCCTCATGGCCTCGGCCATCTTCCCCAGATGACAAACCCTATTCCCAGGGGGATACGTATCGACAAACTTATCGAAACAGTCGGCGACCACACTCAGATTCTCTGTCCTGACAATCACATTGTCGAACGTGGCCGCAAGAACAACCCTCTCGAAGACAGGAAGATCATCTGATTTGGCCAGATCCCAAACTCGTCCAGGCTCAAAAAGCCACGAATCATACTCCTGTTCCTTCGGAACATACTTCTCAAAAAGAACATTCCACACAAATGCTGACCAGCCATGGGCGTTTCTATACTCTGCCAGAGACTCAATTTCCCCAGGTCTCATCGCGTACATCTCACAATAGCTCATCGATCAACCTCCATCATCTTCAACCGCCTCTTTTACCCGCAGAGCCTTGCTAAAAATCTCCCCCAGCCTTCTTCTGTTTTCATCGACCTTAGCATAAATTTTCGCTATCTCCTCCTGGCTTAGCCCCAAAGCCCGAACAAAATCATCCAGATTATTCCACATGCCAAACAGATCATCGTGCTCCCTAAGGAGATATTCATATGCGTCTTCAAGCCCTTCTATGCGCTCACGTAGACACGTCAAACAGATGTGAGACTTCGACGCAAAATCAAAACCAAGATGTTCACCATCGGCACCGATCAAGCCATGCACAGGACAAACACCATTTTTTATTTTTCCTATCTCAGTCATCGCTTCCATCTTGATCATACAGATAGGACCAACCTTTGTCGGCGGCTATCTCGCGAGCATCCGCACCCTCTCCCCATTCGCCATCGACAACCTCCGCTAGGCGACACACCTCTCTCCGAGCTTCATCTCTCTCAGTCTCCCGCTTGCTGACCCTGGCCAACGCATGTGTAAGGGGAGTGCCAGTGGCATGGTTGGTTGCCCCTTCCAGGTACACTATTCGCTCTCGCTGGTCTTCCACCTTCTTTAACACCCGCTCCAACTCCAGCCCCCCCGCCCGCTCTTTTAGATCGTTAATCTCACGTTTTATCCCATCATACACTTCAGTCAGGTCGGGTTTTATATGAACGTCATTCATCAATTCCTTGTACAGCTCGATGAAGGCATAAATAAGATCATTAACGTGTACTAGGCTCGAAACATCTGCGATTTTGACAGTTGTTTTAATACTCTCAAAATATAGATCACGCCGCTGCATGGCGGCAGCAAGATCATTTTCTAGATTGGTAATATGATTGTCTAACCCTTCCGCCCGCTCCCGCTCGGCTGCGAGGGTGGCTTTGAGTTTGGCAATTTGTTCGCCGTAGACAAGGTGGCAACTATCTATGCGAGAATTAAGCTGGTCGTTTTCCTCGCGCAGGCCCACAGCCTCTGCATCTGTAGCATTTCGGGGTAACGCCAACATCTCTGCCTCCCCCTCCAACTCCGCGATCCGCTGGCGCAGTGCAGGGGCTTGAGCAGCTTCCAACAGGTTGATGGTGATGATTTCTGTGGCATTGAAGGCTGTTCGTGTTGAGATACCTATTCCGGCAATATCGTCGTCATCCCAAACAATCGACACGTGGGTATCTGACTCGACCCCGTTGGTCCATTTGAGATGTCCTCTTTCAACATGACCATGGACTGGCCGATCATCTGCTTCACACTTGTCACGGATCTTCTTGCACAGTGATTCGATGAGCCACTCGTAACCAGGATCGTCCAAGTGCCGTTCAACAGTTATGTCCCCGTCCACGTATCTCGGTTTGATTTCAGTCATCATCGGCCTCCCCATTTAAAATTTCTTCCGATCTTTCAGAGGATGGCATCCACGGCTTCGCGGATCTTGGCAGTGTCAGTACACTCCATGCATCCAGATGCCTCGTCATACTCCATGATTATTTCCCTCACCCGCTCCAGCTTCTCCCGCACCTCGTCTCGATCGGCCTCTAATTTCTCCAAGCGCGCCAGCTTGCGGTCTATCCAGTCCACGATCGTCTGATTGCCCCACGCCAACTGCGTGCCGTCATCTGCATACAGAGCACAACTATCCGTCTTTATTTCAAGCCTCACCTTCATTTAATCCTCCACTATGTTTGAGCAAACCTGCTCTCACTACCAACATTCTTCGCACCCATACATATCAGCCCCCGCTCCTCTGCGGAACAGGAAGACCTAGCAGCTCCCTCCCCCTCTGCACCAAGTACGCCCTCACCTGATGAGGCATCTCACCATCTGGATACACCAAGTGATTCTGCGTAATCGTTAAAATGACCGATTTCTCATGCTCTCTCGGGATCCTGGCCGCCTTCATCCACAGATCTACAGGATACCAAACCATATCCCAAGGATCCGAACACTCATGGGCATCTGGGTTAATCCTCCTCGGCACCGAAGGCCATGCTGCCACTGCCCTTGCCACCAGGGGATCTGTCATCAGATTGACCTGCATCAAAGACCCTGGGTTCTCAGACTTGATGGTAGCTATAGCCTCCTCGAAGGCTTCTTCTGATCTCTTGATCTCCTCCTCAGTAGGCTCCTTCTCCTCCCAGTCAGATGTGTCTATATTAGTAGTGTCAGAGCTTATGGATTCTCCTATTTCTTCGTCTGCCAATTTATCCTCCCCGCACCGGCCAAAATGTGTTTTGTCAACAAAGGATCAGATAGTTATTGGTTGTCTCATCCCTCCAGAATCACTCTGGATATATGGTTTTTTGTTTACGGGACAAGAGAACATGCTGGATGTCCTTCTTGCTGTTTCTGATCGGGGTTGATCTTCCAACTTTTGAGTACAAGAGTCAAGGAGATCTATCCGTAAATTCCTAGAATACGAACCCAGAATGAAACACCCTGTCAATCGGCCCGGCCACCGGGGTATCCACCTCGTTTTCTCTCCATATCCCAGCGTGCTCCTGCCCATCCGAATACTCAGCATCCATCAGCGCAACACTCACAAACTCCATGCCATCATTCCCCGGATCGGAATTGATGTATTTTCCGTTCGCAAGTTCCAACATTTTCAGCTGCTCCTTCGTCGGATCCTCGATCTCGTAAAAACGAATCTGTTCTGGATTCTCATCCCATACCAACAACACCCTCATAGCTATTCCCTTCCTGCGAACTCAAGTTCGCAATTCAATACAATCTACTGCGATGCGGTCATCCATGTCGCAAAACAAAGATTGCCGCAGTCACTCACCTCAGTTCTCTTCGGACAGTTGAATCGTAACCTCCAAATCTCCAACCACGCGAACGCTACTTTTGGCCAGCAACCGAACCAACTCTTCTCTGGCGGATTCCTTGAGGCGCTCGAAAAATTCGATACGTTTTTCATTATCCATTACTCTCCCCCTCCCCCCACCTCGTCCTTCCCCCCGTAGCAGTCCCAGCCGCGTTCTCGGGCATACTCGCCCGGGACTGGGGGGTAGTCGTAGCACACCTGTAGCCGCCTGGCTTCGAGTTCGCACACCTCTCGCCTTGCCTCGTCGCGCTCGGCTGCGAAATGAGAAACCTCAGTGCGTCACCTGCGTCTATTGTGTCCAGCACGTCCATTATCTCTTCGCCAGTTATCGGGTTTTCGTCCTCATCCCTCGACGCTATTTTTTCGAAAGCCTGCCGAAGTGCCTCCGCCTCCGGCCCGCGTTGAGTTCGGTCGCTATCCAGGTCTTCCCACTTATCCAGATCGGCTTCCAGCTCCTCGATCCGCTGGCGAAGGGCGGGGATGCAGGGTTGATTGATATATATGCCCCATTCGGTTATCCGACATCGGGATTCCTCGCCGTCACAAAGTAGGCGGTTGTTAAAGTGCGGGCAATCAACCCCGCTACACACCGGCTCCCCGTCCACCCAACGCGGTTTGATTTCAGTCATCCTCATGGCTTCTCCTTGGCGGCGAGGATGGCGTCAAACTTGTCGTCCACTTCGTCTATCGCCTCGCATCGGATAGTAAGATCTTCAATGCCCATTTTTCCCTTTAAAACCTTTCTAACAACATCGCGTTGCTCATCCAACCTGTCCCAATATTAACCCGTCAACATCGGTTTGTCAACCATTGGCGTTAGGATTTTCACCCATTGTTTTTTTCAACACCATGATCAATGTCCACCCACTGAATTCCATCCTTCTCTCGGATCGGGCTAACCCCTGTCATATCATAATACCGCTGGCAAATCACATCCACATACTTGGGATCAAGCTCCAAACCATAGGCCACCCTACCCATTCTCTCTGCAGCCATAATGGTCGTGCCACTCCCCATGAAACAATCAAGCACAACATCTCCGCGAAGAGAACTGTTTTTGATCGCTCGCTCTACCAGCTCTATCGGCTTTGTTGTAGGGTGCAATTTACTCGCTGTCGGCTTGTCATAATGCCAAACATCCCCCTGATCCCTGTCTCCACACCAGTGCCTCCCCTTTGCACCCTCTCGCCAACCGTATAGAATCGGCTCATATTGCCTCTGATAATCTGCCCGGCCAATCGTGAAAGTGTTCTTCGCCCAGATGATGAACGTGGACCAATGTCCCCCAGCATCTCTAAATGCCTTCTGAAGTGTGTCAAGCTCAGAAGAAGACATGCAAACATAGACCGCCCCATCACACTGCGGCAACATCGCCTTAAAAACCTTCAGGAGAAATGGACCAAACTCCTCCCCAAGAGCATCATTCTCAATCTTCCTGTCCTCGGAGTAATCCACATTATAAGGAGGGTCCGTGAAAACCATCTTGGCTATCTTGCCATTCATCACCCTCTCCACCGTTGCACGATCGGTGGAGTCACCACAGATCAACCTGTGAGGGCCCAGCGTCCAAACGTCGCCCAGTACAGAAATAGATGGCACATCATCTGGCGCTTCCGGCTCAGGCGGCTCGCCACCCCCTCCTTGGCCATCTAAATACTCTGATATCAGCCAGTCCACTTCTTCCCTATCAAAACCAATCCCCTCGATCGACTCTTCGCTCTCCTCCAGCATAGCTTTTAACTGAACGGCCAGAACTTCATCGTCCCACTCTGCAACCATCTCCCCAGCACGGTTGTCGCTGATCCCAAAGGCTGCTGCCGTCAAATTGTCATCATCGGCCCAGATCACAGGAATATGAGTAAGCCCCAGCTCCTGACAAGCATAAAGCCTCTGATGCCCCGCCTCGATTATTGACGTGCGCTTGTTAACAAGAATAGGCCATCGAATTCCAAACCGATTAATTCCCGCAACTAAAATCGGCAGATCCAGAGTTTTGCGTGGATTTGCTGGATCGGGCTTGACATCGCCAATGGGAGTCAAAAACTGCGCCAACTCAGGAATGATCTCCACATCCCTCTTGGAACCCTTTACATAAAACCGATCACCCCGCTTCTCAAACGGATCACCCATAATATTCTCCTGATTTGATAAAAATGAATTCAGTCCAACATTCAACACAGCACAGCATACAAACCCCTCAGGACATCATTTTCCAACGAAAAACCAGCTCAGCGCGAACTCAAGTTCGCGATCAATCCGAAGAGCCTCTCACCCCCAACTTGGCCTTAATCGCCGCGAGATCGTCTTTCTGATCATCGAGCTTGCCATCCACCTTCTCAACCTTGCCATTCAGCTTTGCCTGCTCTTCCTTGATCGTATCCAGCTTGCTCGCTTGAAGTTTCTGCTCGCTCTTGATCTCATGCTGTTGATCTCCAACAGTTTTGATCGCCGCAGAATTCTCCTCGACCCTCATATCCATGTTTTTGAATGAAAAGAACAAAGCCCCCGAGGCAAAAATAATAGGAATGAACCAAAGGACTAACTTAGCCCACGTATCACGAGAAAGACCAAATGGCCCCTGTGACTCTAGTGGAGCACGATAACCAGACACATCGGTAACCCCTGTTATGTCTTGCTGATGATTGGCAGGAACTTGCACAGAACCGGTAGCATCACTCATAGATCTACTCCTTCACACTTCGCCGTGCCTAGATCGATCTATAACAATTGCTGAACCATTGTGCAATCGAAATCACAACCCAAGGCTCACTCGCTTTCGTACTCCGCACCATCCGCAGCGCCATCATCTGACGCAGCGTCTTTGGCCTCCAGATCCTGGATAAGATCTGCGCCGTACACCAGCTCATCTCGCTCTTCAGAATACGCCACAATACGCACCCCCAGTTGCTTCTCTGCCTTGCGGAGAAAATCGTGCATATTGTCAACGCCTGCATTCGTGGCCAGGAAATCAGTAGCCATCAGGTCCATGTTATTGCCCTGTTTGTCGCTACCAGATATCTCTTCGGCCTTGCCAAGGGCGCGCATCCAATTCTCATGCTGCGGCATAAACAAAGAAGCACTAAATTTCTTCAGCGTATTCTCGCCATCAGCGTCACCACCCTCACCATCGCCTCCTCCACCTTCGCCCATCTCTTTCGCCTCTTGCATCATAGCCTTGATCTCTGCAACCGTCTTGCCAGCGACCTTGTTGCGCCATTCGGCAGCATTCTCGACAGTCACAACATGAAGAAGCATTCGTGCCTTGGTCCATCCTAGCTCGCGAATCCATGTCTGGATATTCGCAGGCATCTTTTTGAACCACTCTTGTATCTGAACAAGATACTGAGCTTTTCTCATCTGAATCTGCAACTCTTGTTCGATGTAATCGCGGAAGGAAGAGAAACCCCACGATCGATACATGTCGCCCGCGTACGCAGTCTCCAAGATCACTGCAAGATCCCATGTTTTGTTCTCAGTCTCGGCAAGAATATCAAGAATCTGCTGCCTCACATCCTTGTACTCGCACTCTCCATCTACCTTGCCACCATCAACCACCGCCAAGCTGGTCTCAGCCTCCCCCTCAGCCTCCTCCAGAGGATCCTCAACCTGCTCAACCACTTCGTTCGTTTCATCCGTCATCTTTGTTCTCCTTCATTCTTAGCCGCAAACATTCAGCGACCACATATGCATCTGCAACATTGTCATTGTCCGTGTCAAAGCCCCGCTCTCGCACGGCTTCGATGATTTCCTGCTTTCCCTTCCTGCCCTTCGAAAAACGTCCTTTTCCAAGCACTTTTTTCCTGGCCGAAGAAGCTACGATCATAGTCGGTACACCCCCCAAAGCAAGCCATATTTGAGTTTTTACAGCACCGTGGATCTCTCCCAAATCATTCTGCGCCCCCCTCATGCGATAGGCGTAATCTTCGATGCCAATATTCAACCCTCGGCCTGCAGAAGTGTATCCGCTCCACACCTTGCCCATGCTGATAATCTTGTCGGCGATGTAAATAAGACGCTCTATTTTTCTCTTGACAGGAACCCCCCTGGGCAAATCCTCGCCCCACACACCATGATCCACAACTTGCCCGTCAGCGTCCAATATCACCGCCGCCGCTCCGCGCACCGACAAATCAAGCCCCATGTAATATTCACCCATCTACAGCCTTCCGGTCACCCACCTGAAAAAATCAGCGATCGCCCCCACAACTCGTCGCCACCAAGGGTTCTTGCGCCATTCGGTCAGCTCTTTTCTCTCAAAACCATTCTTGTCGACATACGAAACCTTTACAATCTTGGACCCACGTCGACTGCTCTCAATTACCCGATAACCACCACCAGGAGTATCCACATGGCGGACGTACATCCCGCTGTGTTCGCTTGACATAATGTGATACCTCCATACCCCTCCCCAAAATCCAACACCCTACTATATCACCATGCCTATGTTTTTTGCCACCTGGCTGTAACATTTTTCACTTCTTTTTACGCTTCCGAACCCCAAAGCAAAGATCCCTTCCACCACAATACCGGGGCCTCCCCTTGGACTTCATATCGCAACCAATAAGCCTCGGGACCTCGTCTGCAATCTTCTTCAACCTCACTCGAACCTCATCCTGCAAATCAGGCCTCAAATCCTCATACTCAACTGCATCTTCCCCAGGGTGCGCCTCCTCGCAAACCTCAAGAGTCAGGATTCTCCTTCTGTCATCCATCACGCCAACGACCTTCACACATGTTTCTGCCCGACGAAGGATGTCGTCCATCAACGCCTGATCCCACTCAATGACGTGCTCTATCACACTTGTCGACAAGCTTTTCTCGCCCTTGAAAATATAAACAATCCTGGCACGTCGGATACCAGTAGCAAACATTCCAATATGGGCCTGTTCAACGTGTTGAGATCGGGGTCTTCCTCCCAGCCTGGGATTCAGAACATCCTTCTCGCTCGATTTCTCCGTCTTGATCTCTACAACTTCAAGACCATCCTCGTCGGGCCAATCAAGAATTGCATCAATCTTTACGACAAGGCGGTGCTGGGGAACTCTCAACTTGGGCTCATCGTAGCGCCACCCATCACCCTCAGGTCTGGGCCCCCATCCCCGCTCCAGGCTTACACCGTCAGGAACGTCATTCTTAAAGTTGGTAATCTCCTCAACAAGCTGCCCTCGGTCCCCATCCTCATATCGCTTCCAGCGCCCCAACAAGATCCCATCGGGCAAAGAAGCCAGGATCTTCTGCTGCATCAAATCATGATAAGCATGTCCCTGATCGAACAACCAAAGAGTCTCAGCGTTGAACTCCTCAGCTTTTATCCCATCGGACCCAACCGCCGCCATCAAGGCAAACATGCGCGGGCATATTTTGTGAATAGATGATGCGCCAATCCACCATTCTTTCCATATAGGTTTCTTCTTGGCGAGAGTCACATCTGTCACAGAAGCAGATCTCCTCCAATGCTCCTTGACAGCGTCCAACACCTTGCTCGAAGCAATACTCTGCGGTGGCAGCTCCGTTCGCTGCCTCATAAACTGGCCCAACATCAACAACCTCCCTCGGCAATCAAAGCCGACATCATGGCCACAAATTTACTTGGGCCCTTCCTTGTCCACCTCTTCCAGCCTAAATGTAATGTGAAAAACGTTCGCGTCGTCAGGAATGCCCTTGTAAAACTGCCTCAAATGACCATGCCACACATTCGGATTGGCATAGCCATCTGTCTCGGCAAGCATTTTATCTTTTCGAAACTGACCAACCGACCCAGGGCGAAGACTGACAATCGTCCCCCTCGCAAAAGGAACCGCCTTCCTCTTGCCATCCTCTCCACGGGGGGCCCATGGTAAATACTCTGAAGCAAAGACCAACTGCGAGCCAACCTCGTGCGGACACGCCCCGTCATACCGGCGAACGATCCCCGCAGTCTTCCCTTCCATGATCAATTTGGTTTCTGTCATTGTACAGGTAAGCATCTTTCAGCCCTTTCATCGACGAACTCAAGTTCGCAACAATTACAAAATAGTCACAACCAAATCGAAGTCTACCCTCTTTAACGAGGCGTGTCCAGACGAAGGATCCGCCCTCCAATGCGACTTATCAGTCTCACAAAAGCCAAATCCCCCTCCAATGAATCAAGGCGCTGTCTCAGATCATCATTGTCTCCCGCAACAGAATCATTACCGCCCCCAAGATCACCAAGCCTTTTCTTCATTCTTGCAAGCTCGCTTTCAGCCAACCGAAGAAGTGGAGCCTGAGCCTGCAACCGCTGAACAGTCTCTTCTACCCTCTCCCCAATGTTGTCCCAGTTCAAATCGTCCCCGTATACTTTTTTCAAGCGAGAAAGGACCTGAGATGTTTTGAGAGCTATATCTGCGCCTGATTGGCCCGTATGCTTTGCCTTCATAAGCTCTGCCCTGAGACGATCCGCATCTATCTGCGCTTCCCCCACTTGCCCCTTCAAATCGGCATTCTCTCTCATAGCGGACTTGGCCTTTTGAATAATAACCTCCAATTCGGCCAAGACAACAGCCTCCGACACAGCCCCATCCGGAACACTCCCAAAGACAAACCGAGTGACATCCGCCAAGAAGGCGTCCGACTTACATTGATTACACCGTCCAGCTGGGGAACATTCCT
>Ga0180433_10009459_pt1 | contig 11929 bp, 9 predicted proteins | sample SS_ome_8_FD_132980 | JGI IMG/M metagenome (GOLD analysis project Ga0180433, IMG submission 132980) | Hypersaline lake sediment archaeal communities from the Salton Sea, California, USA - SS_1_D_1 metaG | ecosystem: Environmental > Aquatic > Non-marine Saline and Alkaline > Hypersaline > Sediment... | reverse complement strand
CCGGCCGGAACGGCTGGCTCGACATCGATGACGCTGTCCGGAGTCCCCGCAGGAGCCGATTTCATCGTTCAGGACGACGCGACGGACTTCCGCGACACGTGGGAGCTGACTCCGCCGACGGGGAACATCTCGTGGACGTGGGACGAGGCACGCGGGGACGGAATGGTCCTCGGACCGCTCGGTCCCGAATTCGAACTCACCCTCTTCCCGCAGTTCACCTCGGGGATCACGCAGGTGAAGTTCCTCTCCGAAGCCCTCGGGACCGACGAGATCCTGCTGAACCTGATCGATCCGATCCTCGTTGCCGGGACGCCAAACCAGCCGCCTGAGGTGGCGTTCTTCATCTCGCCGATGGAGCCGCACATCAATGAGTCGATCACGTTCGACGCGACCAGCTCGTTCGATCCGGACGGAGCGATCGAGACGTACGAGTGGGACTTCGACGGCGACGGCCTGTTCGACCAGGTGACGACGGATCCCGTCGTGAGCTACACGTTCGGGACGGCCGGTCTCAAGACCGTGACCCTCCGAGCGACGGACGACGAGGGAGCGATCGCCCGAACGTCGTTGACGATCGACGTCAACGAGCTCGCGGTATCGGTCACGCGGACCATCTCGACTTCGCAGGCCCTGCCCGGTAGCACATTCTTGGTCGTCATCCGCATCGAGCCGGACGTCGATCTGGCCGGTGTCGGTCTCCAGGAGGTCTTGCCGATCGGCTGGACGATCAAGCCGTTGGAGAATGCCGGTGCGGCGTTCAAGCGATCGACGGTGCAGTGGGTCTTCGTTGATCAGATTCGGGCGGGGACCACAAAGGTGATCTCGTACGAGTTGACTGTCCCGGAAAGCGACAAGCTGATCGCGACGACGCTGCCGGTCTGCTTCACCCTCACCGGGACGTTCCAAGCGATGACTCCGTTCATGGAAATCCCGGTCGAAGGCGACGCCCTCATCGAGGTGACCGACGCGCTGAACATCAAGACGGCGATCGCCCACTTGGTCCCGCGGATCGGGTTCGACACCGAGGACACGATCGACCTTCGCCTGTCGCAGAAGATCGAGGCGAAGCAGCTGGCGCGCGCGCTCGAGATGTGGGAGTTCAGCGAGGTCGTGCCGTGGACGCAAGGCGCGACGATCGACCTCGAGATGATGAAGGAACTCTCAGCCTACGCGTACACGTGTACGCCGGTCGATCTGCCCCTCCCGCTCGTTCCGCAAGCGGACATAACGGCCGTGCGAACGATCAACACGCCGGTTCCATGCAACAACGTCCTGCTGAACTACTACGGGCCCGGTGGCGACAAAGCGGGCAGCACGTTCACCGTCAAGGTCGAGATCTGGGCGGACCAGGACCTCTACGGCGTCGGGCTAAAGGAAGATCTCCCGACCGGTTGGAAGGTCATTCCGATCGACAACGGAGGCTTCTACTACAAGGCCTCGACGATCGAATGGGTCTTCCCGAGCAAGGTCCCGGCGGGCACGGTGAAGACGATCATTTACCAGGTCGAGGTGCCGCAGACGGAGGCGATCGAGATCGCGGCGAGCGATCCGTGCTACGCCAGCAGCACCGATCTGTACGGCGTGGTCGATGCGGCGCTGCCGTGTATGGAAACGGTGGTGACGGGAGACTCGGGGGTCGACGTCAGCGACTGCGTATCGGTGATCGTCGCGATTTCGCGGTGGGATGTCGAGAACGATCGGCTGGACATCACGTTGTCGGACAAGATCTCGTTCCAGCAGGTCCAGCGGGCGATCGCCTTCTGGCTCGAGGACGAGGTCGTCCCGCGAACGTGCGAGCAGACGGTCGACTACCACACGCTGAAAGAGATCATCGCCTACTGGTTGACGAACACGAACATCTGCGATCCGCTCCCGAGCGCGCCGTACGGACCGTGCGATCCAGAGACGTCGACCTGCGACTGATGTGTGCTGCTCACGTGGCGCAATCCGTCTAAGGGGATGATACGAATGAGAACGACCAGCTGCGCGGCGAGAGGGAGGCCTCTCGCCGCCCTCCTTTTCCTGATAGCGGCGTTGATGTTGTCGTGGGCGGGCGCCGTCGGGCAGTCCGTCTACGTGAACCAGACGGTCGAGTGGTGCGACGACCAGGAGGTCACGCGACGCGGCGGAGAGCCGAGCCTGGCGGACGTCGCGCTCCACATCGAAGGGCTCGGGCCGGTGAACGGCTATCCGATCGACTGCGTGTTGATCATCGACGTTTCCTCGACGGCGGATCTATCGTCCGCCAAGTCCTTCGCGTTCGATTTGATCGATCGATTCTCGGACGAGGATCGAATCGCGCTCGTCTCGTACGCGACGACGGCGCGTCTCGAGGTCCCCCTCACGTACGATCGGACGGCGCTGAAGACGGCGATTGCCGATCTGACGGTCGGGGGGAAATCGGCGCTCGGCCTGGCGATGCAGATGGCCCGCAAGGAGCTCCTGGAGGTCGGACGCGACGACGCGATTCTGGTCGAGGTCATGCTCGCCGACGGGCAGAGCAACACGGGCCTCGAACCGTCAACGGAGGGTGAGATCGCCGCGGATACCGGGATCCACATCGTCTCCGTGGGGATCGGCAACCTGATCAACCGGAATCTCCTTCAGTCGTTCGCCTCGGAGACGGACGGGCTGTTCTACCGCCGCCCGTCCGAAGAGGCGCTCCAAGCGATCGGTGAGAAGTTCGAGGTCGACGTCGCGGCGAGCGAGATCCGGATCGACAAGCGACTCCCCGAAGGCCTGCGGTTCGTCACGGCGAGTCCGAGTCCGTCGCAGGTGGAGACGTTGTCGGACGGATCGACGTCGGTGATCTGGCGGATCGTCGAGCTGGCGATCGGACAGGAAATCACGATCGAGATGCAGATCGAGGCGCTCGAAGCCGGGGCTTGGGCTCGAGAGGCCGATTCGCTGCTGACGTACGCCGACTTCCGAGGCGTCGTCGGCTCCATCTCGATCCCAGTGGCCAACTGGCCTCCGATCGCGAGCTTCGAGTACGACCCGGAAGAGCCGACGACGTCGGACACGATCGAGTTTACCGACCTTTCGGAAGACACGAACGACGAAGGCGAAATCGTTGCCTGGCACTGGGATTTCGGTGACGGGAACGTGAGCCTCGAGCGGAATCCTCTGCATCGGTACCCGGAGCAGGGGATGTACGATGTCGAACTGGTAGTGATCGACGACCGCGGTGCGGCGTCGGTCGCCTACGCGGCCGAGATTGTGATCGGCAACACGCCGCCGTACGCGAGTTTCAGCGCGAGGCGAAGTGAGCCGATCGCGGACGTCGACGCGGACGTCATGACGGCCGACCGGCCCCGCGTCGGGGTGGAGATCCTGCTCGACGCCAGCGGCTCGTACGACCTGGACGACTCGATCGTGTGGTACCTGTGGGACTTCGACGGAGACGGTCTCGTTGACGAAACTACGGAGGTCCCAGAGGTCGCGCATACGTTTGACGAACCGGGTGAACACAGCGTCGTGCTGACCGTCGTCGACAAACAGGGCGCACAGACGGCGACGGAGAAGAAGATCGACGTCATCGCCCCGGTCACGACGTTGCGAACGATCGAGACCGGCCTGCCGGATGACTGGACGATCCCTTCCGGCGTCGTCTACGTGACGTTGAAGCTCGGGCTGAACACGACGCTCAACGGACTGTCGATCACCGAGACGATCCCGATGGGATGGACGTTCGAGCTGATCGAGGCCGACGGTGCGACGTTACGGGAGAGCGGAGGGACGATCGAGTGGCTGTTCCTCGAGAAGTTCATCCCGGACGGCGTCAACTCACAGCGGGAGATCCGCTACACGCTGACCGCGCCGGCGAGCGTCGGTGAGACGCTGCAGGGGACGATTGGCGGCAAGCTCGGGAGTTCCTCGCCGCGGTTCGCGCTGACGATCTCGGGCGACGATCGAGTGACGGCCACCTCAGTGCTGTCGATTCCGGTGGTGATCTCCCGATGGGACGTCACCGCTGGGGCCATCGATCCGCACCTCGGCGAGACGATCGGATTCGATCAGATCCAGTACGCCGTGTCGCTGTGGTTGTCCGGTGACGCGGTTCCAAACACGGGCAATCTGACGATCGACCTGGCGATGATGCAAGATCTGATCGCCTACTGGCTGACTGGAAGTTCGGTGCACGACCCGCTCCCTTGAGCGGGTCGTCGCCCGAGTGAAAAGGAGGGGGAATGAACAGGAAATGGATCGGCTTTGCCGGCTCGATCGTAACGATCCTCGTTCTTGCGGTCGCCGTCTGCGCCTTCGAGGCCGACTTCGATCCATCGGTCTACAACCCCGACGTCGCCGAGATCGTGAACTTCGAGGTCTGCGAGTCTTGCCTCGACGGCGAGGGATATCGCTACGCGTGGGACTTCGACGCCGACGGCGTCCCCGAGATGGAGACGGAAGAGGCGTTGGTGACCTACGCGTTCCCGTCGTCCGGGTACTTCGAGGTGGTCCTGACGGTCACGAGCGCCAGTGGCCGGACGACCACCCGGCGAAAGGGGATCCTGGTCGGCGCGCTCCCGGCGTTCGCCGTGCGAGAGCTTCTCGTCCAAAGCGACGGCACGATCCTCGTGCTGATCACGATCAACGTGATGCAGGACTGCTCGGCGCCCGGCCTCGAGGAGGCGATGCCGCCGGGTTGGCAGGTCGTGATCCTCGATACGGCAGGAGCGCAAGTGAACCCGAACCCTCTGACGAAGAAGCTCGAGGTCGTCTGGGCGAGAGTGTTCATGGCCGGCGAGACGGTGACCTTTTCCTATCGGCTGCATCCGGCCTACACGTCGTCGCTGCAAGCGATGAGCGGCGAAGTCAGCGGCTACACGGACGAAGGGCGGTTCATCGGCCAGATCAGCGGAGAACTCGGCATGTCGCAGTAGCCGGATTCAACGAAAGACGACGTTGCTACCTCGACGGGCGGTGGGAGAACCTCCCGCCGCCCGTCTCATGGCCGATCGGCTGGCGCGTCGGGGCCCGAAGGTCCGGTGTGACGGAGGCCGCGCAGAAAAAGGGCGGCGAGGACGAGGACGGCGAAGGAGAGCCCGAGCCCGGAGCCGAACGTCAGGGAGATGCGGATCCTCCCGGCGGCCGCGACGAGGAGGACTCCGATCCCGACCAGCCCGACGGTACGCAGCGCGTAGGCGAGGACGAAGCGGAGCCGATCACGCGCCGAGGCGTCAGCGTCTTGTGCGGCCAGCCGCCCGGTGTCCCAGCCGATCAGCGCCGCGCCCAAGGCGCCGGCACAGAAGAGCGACGGCACGTGGAACAGGCCGAACACGCCAACGAGGACGCCGAAGAGACCGAGCAACGCCGTCAGCAGCGGGGGCCTGAGGAAAACGATGGCGAAGGCGGCCAGCCCACCGAGGCAGAGGCCGGCCGTGGCCAGCTCGGTGAGGCCGTATCGGTATCCCGCGGCGGCCAGGATCGCCGCGGCGATCTCGAAGAAGAGAAGCGACGCGATCCTCATATCCGGTACCTCCGGAGTCTGGAGTGATGGATCTGCCGGCACGCGACGCGGAACGGATGTTCGACTCGCCAGTCGATCACGCTCGCTCCGACACCGGCCAGGCTTCCGAGGAACAAGTCACGGCGCAGATCGAGGATTCTCGTGGCGAGGTCTACGGTCGAGGCGTCCGCAGTCCGTCGCTCGTCGTGCCCGACGCTCATCGAGTACGGGCAGACGAGCAGGATCGAGTACCCACGGTCGATGAGGAGGGCGACGATTTCGATGTCGTCTTCGTCGACGAGCGGGCTGACGAGGATCAACTGCGAGCGGGGCGGAAAGAGACGCGTGGGGATGAAGCGCAGCTCCTCGAAGACGGCCTTGTCTCCCAACCTTGCCTCGGCGAGCTCGTCGAAAATCCGCTCCTGCTGAAACCGGCCGATCCCCGGGAAAACCCATTGCAGGTAATCGCCATAGATGAGGAGCCCGACGTTGTTCCCTTGGCCGAGGAAGTGCGACGCGAGGCCGGCGGCGGCGCGGACCGAGTGGTCGAACGTCGTTCCTACGGAGAGCCGAGCGTGGGACTTCGCCCGGGCGTCGAGGATGATGTTGACGTCGGCGATTCGTTCCAGCTCGTATTCGTTGACGATCAGGGAATCGAGGCGCGCGTACGCCCGCCAGTTGATCCGCCGGACGTCGTCCCCCGGGGTGTAGGCGCGGCACCCGAAGAAGTCGAGGCCCTGGCCGCCGCGGTTTGCCCGCACCGGGCCGGCGAACGCCCGCGTCCGTTGCGGGCGAATCGTGATCGGATCGAGCGTTTCGAATCGCGGATGGATCTTCACCACCGTGTCCACGAGGACGCGCGACTCGCGCATCGAAAGGACCCAAGGCGCCCAGACACGCACGCGGACCTCTGTGAACGCGTGAAGCCCCCGTTGGGCGCGGACGACATAGGAGACCGTCACGGTGCCACCGGCCTGAAGGCGTCCGAGGAACTGCACGTGGCCTTCGATCGGATGGAGGCCGGCCGGGGTTCCGTCCGTGATCGACAGGAGGGCGATCCCCCTGCCCCCGTTGTAAGCGGTCAGCTCGACGCCGATCTCGTCCCCCTCGACGCCGCGGAGGCGATCGAGGGTCCGCTCGAGGCGCAGATCGACGGCGGCCGGTCGAGGCGCCGAGAGCATCCGGGCGGAGACGAACAGGAGCAACGGAATCGCCGCCGCGACGATCGAGCCGTTGAGAAAAAGCAGCCCGACGGCGACGAGGGCGAGACCGATCCCGAGAGGGAAGAGGAGCTGCCTCTGCATCGTTAGGACACTTTCGGCACCGGGACGGACCCGACGACGGAGGTGATGATGTCCCGGTCGGTCACGCGCTTCGACCAGAGCTCGGGGCTGAGAATCAGGCGGTGCGCCAACGCGTCGGCGGCGAGCTCCTTGACGTCGTCGGGAATGACGAAGTCCCGGCCGTCGAGCGCCGCCTTGGCGCGCGCGAGCTTGATCAGGGCGAGGGAGCCGCGCGGACTGACGCCGACGAGCACCGACTGATGGGTCCGGGTGCTCGCGGCGATCGAGACGATGTACCGCTCGATGTCCGGGTCGACCAGGACGTCCTCGACGGCGCGCCGCATGGCGAGGAGTTCCTCGCCGGCGCTCAGGGTCGACAGCTCTACGTCGTCCTGCTTGCGATCGAGGCGCCGCTGCAGGATCTCGGCCTCCTCCTCCGCGGTCGGGTACCCGACGCCGAGGCGGAGCATGAAGCGGTCGAGTTGCGCCTCGGGCAGGGGGAAGGTTCCCTCGTACTCGATCGGGTTCTGCGTCGCGATCACGACGAACGGCTGTGGAAGGGGGCGCGTGTCACCGGCGATCGAGACCTGCCCCTCCTGCATCGCCTCCAGAAGAGCGGACTGGGTCTTCGGCGTCGCGCGGTTGATCTCGTCGGAGAGGACGATGTTGGCGAACAGCGGGCCCGGCGCGAGGACGAACTCGCTCCGCTCCCGGTCGAAGATGTGCGACCCGGTGATGTCGCTCGGGAGGAGATCGGGCGTGAACTGGATCCGTCTGAACTGGATCCCGAGGACCTGCGCGAAGCAGCGGGCGATCAGCGTCTTCGCCAGGCCCGGGTAGTCTTCAAACAGGATGTGTCCTCCGGCGAGGACGCCGATTATCACGCGTCGGAGGACGGCGTCCTTTCCGACGATCGCCTTCGACACCTCACGGATGACTCCGTCTGCCTTTTCACCGACTTCACGAAGCTGCATCTAGACCTCCTGATGATACCGTTCGAGGTAAGTCAACGTGTGCGCCAGGGTCTCGAGATAATCCTGCTTCGGCACGCCTTTCCCGCCGCCGGGGCGGGTGGCGAAGAACTGCCTGACGCGGGAGTCGTCCGGCCACTGCCCCGTGTTCAGGAGCTTCCGCGCCTCTTCGAGCGGGAGCCCCTCCCGCTGAGCGATCAGCCGGACGGCGAGGACCGACAGCTCGCGGGCGATCCTGACTCGGCTGACGTGCCGCCGCGGCGACCGCTCGAGGTCCCGGGCCAGCGCCTCGATCGCGTTCTTGTTGTGCGGCCTGACAGCGGACCAGCGAGCCGGTTTCGGCTTCTTCCCTTCCGGCACGCGCCTCCATGCGGCGAGGAGAACGGCGCACCCGATCAGCAGGCCGATCGCCCAGAGGAGAGCCTGCGGGAGAGAAGCGAGGGACCGGCGGATGTCGCTGATCATCCACGTGACCGGTTCGAGGATCGAGCGACGCAGCGGCGCGTGGTACAGCAGAAGGAGCGTCACGGTGACGACGATCGCGAGGACGCCGACCGGAACACCGAATCGAATCAGCCGTGCCTTGGTCGTCACGTCGCGTACGCTTCCCGGATCGCCTCGAGGCAGCCGATCGCCTGCTCGGCGAGGCTCCGTCCGCTACGATTGCCGTACCGGACGAGCTCGAAGATCTCCGTCAGCTGATCGACGTGGGCGGCGGTGAAGCCGACCCGGTGGAGCGCGTCGGCCAGTTCGCGGGCGGTCATGTGAACGTGATCGATCGATCGCTTCCTGCAGAGGATCCGGACCATCTCACGGTAGCAGCGCAAGACGGCCGATCTCGGGTCGCCGCCGAGCTGGATCTCGTCGGCCGCTGAGACAACGGTCTCGACGAGTTCCTCCAGTTCCGACTTGTCGTCCTTCCTGCGGGATCTCCAGCGCGGCGCGAGTTTCGTCCAGGCGACCGCGAGGAGCACGGCGACGCCGATCGACAGGGCAATCGCCACGACGGGGAACGACCAACCGGGCGGCGGCGAAGACGACGGCTCCTCAACTGCGGCTCCAGATTCCAGTTCCAGTAGCTCGGCGAGACCGGAGGGCTCCTGCGCACGCGGCTCAGGATCGGGGGCTCTTGCCGCGTAGTAATAGATGCCCAGTATGAACGCCACGAAGCCGGCGAACATGAGGAGGTAGATTCGCATCGACTTCTTGAAGATCGCGCCGACCACGATGAGCGCAAGTGCGGCGAGTGCGCCGATGAACAAGATCTGCAGGAAGATTCTGTAGCCGACCGCGCCGGGTGCGTTCGTGCCGCCGCTGGGCGAGACCGTCTCCACGCCTGCTGGAGGATCGATGTTCCGTTTCCCGGGCCGAAGCTCGATCTGTTGTAGGTTCGGCACGAGGATCAGCAACAGGCCGATCAGCACGGCGGCGAACACGAGGAGCGTGAGATTGCGTGTGGTTCTCGTCATCGGTCGTGGATGGTACTGCCGTACCGCATCCGGGGCCACCTTTCCGGCAGGGCGACTCTACGCTCTCCGCAGAGACGCGGGAACCACCACACCCGGAGAGAATAGCAGCTACGAGTGACTCCGGCAATCCTCCGTTCCGGCTGAGTGGCGAACGCGAGGAGCGGGAGGCCGCTTCCGATGAGGTCACGATTCGAACGTAGGCGAGTCGGATCGCTGCGAGGGACGCTCCTCGATCTCGTGATACGCCCACCGACCGATGTACCAGCGCTCGCAGGCCGTGCATCGCCTGCAGCGAGAGACGTCCACGTTGCGGATTCGCGGGAAGCCCATCATGCGGCGGTTACCGACGCGAATCGCGTACTTCTCGGGAACGTGCTTCCACGCAGAGATCGAGTCTCCGGTTTCCTCGTCGACGAGCCGGCCGCCGCACGTCGGACAACGTCCGCGTCGCACCCTCAGGCGGTCGAGCAGGCCGAGCCGCTCGCTTCGTACGTCGTCCGGTTCCATAGCGCACAACCTATCATTATGGCGGAACTCTCGACAACTGCGTGGCGTCTCGGTGATGCGGCGACCAGCGGATCGCTTGACGCAGATTGCTCGACCGTCTCACTCTTTCGGGAGTTGGATCTCGTCTTTGATGTCCTCGAGCGTGTCCATCGCGGGCTTCGTGAACGGGTCACTGTCACGGTGCCCGTAGCGGACCAGCTCGAACAGCTTGGTGAGCCGGTCGACCGCGTCGGTGCGAACGTCGAGATCCCGGAGGCGGTCGGCGAACTCTCGCGGCGTTAACGACGCGTGGGCGATCCGCTTCTTCCGGCTGAGCAGGTCGACCATCTCGCGGTAGCAGCGGAGGACGAGGTCCGTGTCACCGCGAGCGGCGAGCGTCCTCTCGGCGAGGAGCTCGAGCTCCCAGGCGATTTCCCCGCCGCGGCGGCGGGACGCGTAGGCGCGCCACCGCGTGACGACCCAGGAGGTGCTGAGGGCGACGGCGGTCCCGGCGCCGAGCGACAGTCCGACGGCGATTAGAACGCGGCTCCACTCCGACGGCTGTCGCGCGGAAGCGGCGGCGGCGACGCCCTCTCGCGCGACGCTGCCCGGCTGGAAATCCTTACCGGATGGGATCTTCGCCGCGAAGAAGTCGAAGACGATCAGCGCCCCGAACAGCCCGACGGCGAAGTACAACCAGCGGCGGAGGAATCGGTTCAGCAGCGCGCCGACGACGACGATGGCCAGCGACACCGTGAACGCCACGAACAGCAGGTGCCGGACGAAAGCGAAGTCGAGGGCGAGGCCCCCCGAAGCGTCCGGTTTCTCGGCGCTGTCGAACGATCGGCTCTCGGACGGGCCGACGCCCGGGCCGAGCTCGACGTCTTCGAGGCTCGACGTGAGGACGACGAGAACGCCGAGTAAGGCGACGCAGGCGGCGACGGGGAACAGAACGCGCAGAGCCTTGTCACGGGTCATCGGGTCGCGATGCCGAGTTCGTCGAGCTGCTCCTTCGCGACCGGCATCGGAGCCTCGGTGAGGGGGCAGAAACCGGTCGTCGTTTTGGGAAAGGCGATCACGTCACGGAGTGACTTCTCGCCGGCCATGAGCATCACCAGTCGGTCGATTCCGAGCGCGAAGCCGCCGTGCGGCGGCGCCCCGTACTCGAGGGCTCGAAGGAAGAATCCGAACCGCAGCTCCGCTTCCTCGGGCGAGATCCTCAACAGGCGGAAGATCCGCTCCTGCAGGCTTCGATCGTGGATTCGGATGCTCCCGCTTCCCAGCTCGATCCCGTTCAGGACGAGATCGTACGCGTTGGAGACGACCGAGAGCGGATCGGTCTCGAGCCGGTCGATCTCCTCCGGCCGCGGCGAGGTGAACGGATGGTGGGAGCTGGTCAGCTCGCCGGCCTCGTCGAGCTCGAACACCGGGAAGTCGGTCACCCACAGGAAGTTCCACCCGTCGTTCGCCAGGTCCTCCTGCGCGGCGATCGTCCGGCGCAGCTCGCCGAGCGGGGGCTCGATCCCCTTTCCCGCGAGGAGGAGGATCAGGTCCCCCTGCTTCGCGCCGAACGCCTCGGCGATTCCGCGGAGCTCGTCTTCGCTCATGAACTTGGCGATCGGCGACGAGATCGTCTCCTCGACCTTGAGCCAGACGAGCCCCTTCGCTCCGGCCGCGACGGCGACCTCCTGGAGCTGGTCGAGCGCCGAGCGAGAGTACCCGGCGCAGCCTTCGGCGAGGATCCCCGCCACCTTCCCTCCGTCGGCGACCGCGTCGGCGAAGACGCGGAAGCCGGAGTCGGCGACGAGGGACGAGACATCGCGGATCTCCATTCCGTAGCGAAGATCCGGCTTGTCGATTCCGTAGCGGGCCATCGCCTCGGCGTGCGACAGCCTCGGAAACGGCGTCTCCAGCTCGACGGAGAGCGTCTCGCCGTAGACGCGGGCCATCGCTCCCTCGAGGAAGCCGAGGACGTCGTCCTTGTCGTTCGGGAAGGCGATCTCCAGGTCGAGCTGCGTGAACTCGAGCTGCCTGTCGGCGCGCAGATCCTCGTCGCGGAAACACTTGACCAGCTGGAAGTATCGGTCGACCCCTCCGATCATGAACAGCTGCTTGAACAGCTGCGGCGACTGGGGAAGGGCGTAGAAAGAGCCGGGGCTCATCCGGCTCGGGACGAGGAAGTCGCGCGCGCCCTCGGGGGTCGACTTGGTCAGAAACGGCGTCTCGATCTCCAGGAACCCCTCCTCGGAGTAGTAGTCCCGGATGCTCTTG
>Ga0180433_10009458_pt1 | contig 11930 bp, 22 predicted proteins | sample SS_ome_8_FD_132980 | JGI IMG/M metagenome (GOLD analysis project Ga0180433, IMG submission 132980) | Hypersaline lake sediment archaeal communities from the Salton Sea, California, USA - SS_1_D_1 metaG | ecosystem: Environmental > Aquatic > Non-marine Saline and Alkaline > Hypersaline >... | reverse complement strand
GGTCAAGGTGGTCTCCGATGATGTGAAGGCAGACCTGGAGAAGAACGGCAACCTGGAAGCGGTTGTTGACGCGCTGACTGGTCTGGAGGCAGCACAAGCTCAACAGGCTATCGCTGAGAGTCTGACCAAAGCCAAGCGGGTCGACCCGGAAATCCTGATGCAATCGAAAAAGGCGCTGATCTCGGGATCGGGCGCTATCGAGTGGAAAGACCCCGACCCCCGCGGGCTCAAAGCTGTGGGTGGACTAGGTTACCTCAAGGACTACCTCCGCAAGCGGCGCAAGGCGTTCCGCAAGGTCGCCCGAGACGACAAGCCCAAGTCCGGGTGGACCGCGCAGCTTCCCCGGCCCAAGGCGATCCTCGCGGCTGGTATTCCTGGCACCGGAAAGTCGCTCACGGCGAAAAGCGCGGCATCCGCCTGGGGTGTGCCTTTGATCCGTTTCGACGTTTCCAGCGCGTTCGGGAAGTTTGTGGGTGAGTCGGAAAAGGGGCTCAAGCGAGCCCTGCGTGTGGCTGAGTCGGTGGCACCCTGCATTCTGTGGATCGATGAGATCGAAAAGGGTCTCGCCGGTTCTGGCTCTTCCGGTGACTCGGATGGCGGTACCACTGTCCGCGTTTTCGGCGAGCTTCTTACCTGGATGCAAGAAACCACTGCCCCGGTCTATATCGTCGCCACGTCCAACGATCCGACAAAGCTTCCCCCGGAGCTTTTCCGTGCTGGCCGGTTCGACCAGATTTGGTGGGTGGACACTCCCAACCTGGAGGACCGTAGAGAGGTGGCGAAGGTGATGGAAGAAAAGTATGCGCTGACTGAGCTTGGTCTCAACTGGAATTCCATCGCGGAAGCTACCGACCGGTTCACGCCTGCGGAAATGGAGCAGGCGATCATCGAAGCTCTCTGGCAAGCGGATGACGAAGACCGTGAGCCTACCACGGAGGATATTCTGGAGGCTACCAAGAGTATCAACCCGGTTATCAACGGCTGGGGTGATATGGGGCTGCTGAAAACCGTACGGGAATGGGCCAAGTCCGCTGCTACCCCGGCCAACGATCCCGAAGACGCGGACACCGATTCCGGAACCGAGTGGTCCCCACGAGCACTCAATACCGATTAGTGGGTTGACGCGCAGAATTTCATCCCCATATTTTGAGTAGCGAACAAACGAACGGAGGAATCGCATGCTCTCAGCCAAGAATATCAAACCCTGTTTTTTCATCATCCCGAAATGCTCCGTCCATGGCGGAATGAAGTACGAACGTTCCCCCGAAGAGGTGGAGCAGGTGGAAGGTGAGGAGCACGCCACCTGGGAAACCAAGCGGGTGATCAACAACAAGGACGAGTACCGCAACGCGCAGAATCTGCGTGGGCGCTTCCTTCGGGAAGCGAATAGTCTGGGCGTTTCCGACGACGTGGGTGTCATCGTGGAGATGGAACGTGAAGACGACATCGCCGACCTCCACGCCGAGTGGAAGCAAACGTTCACCGAATTCAACTCGGGGGCGAAGCATTCCAAGATCCGTTTCCGGATTTCCAAGTTCCGGATCACATCGGACAACGAGCAGATTCTTCAGGACATGCTCCTCGACATGCGTGAGACCATGGACGAGCTTCGGGAGATGATCGTTGCTGCTGACTACAAGGGTATTCGGCAGGTGGTTTCCCGGATGAAGGGCTGGGTCACGGTGCTGCCGGATCAAGTGGCTGCTGGTGTGCAAGCTACTATCGAGGATGCCCGCAAGCAGGCCAACGAGATCCGCCGTGCGCTGAAAAAGCGTGGTGAGGCTCTGGAGGATGTTCAGGAGGAAGTGTCCACGGCGACTGTGGACCTGACACGCTTCGCCATGATGGGGGACAGTGACGAGTCGGAAGACACGGGCCCGGATTCTGCTGAGGTGTTTGCTGCGGCTGCTGGTGCTCAGGCGGCTGCGGCGTTCTTCGGCTCCGAGTCCAGCGAGGATGAGGAAGATCCGGCGATTCCTCCGCGAAATCTGGGCTAGAAGACCGTTTCAGCAGGGTTTCGGGCCTTTGGCCTTCCCCACCAGGGGCTCGAACCCACCTGAAAATCGCCATGGACGAGACCCAAATTCGGGCCGACTATTTACTAAGTAATTACGCATACTTACAGAACCGTTTTCAAAACAGGCGCTCGAACCCAGATGGGTGCCTGTAAAGGAAATAAGGTTGTTGCAAACCAATGAGCTAGACCAAACGGAGGACGCAAATGCTAAAGTTTACGTGATGTAGGGTGAAGCTTGAGCATACCGGCGCTACCTTGCCATAGGGGGACGCCCCTCAAAGGAAAAATGGTAAACGCTCAGGAGAACACCCAGCCCGTCAAGGGCAGTTAAAGGTTGAGGCCCCCGGCCCAGAGTGACGCGAGCTTTGGTGACCGGGGGCCAGTTCTTTTGGGTTGACTTTACCTAGGTCGTAGCTAATCTAAGAGTAGGTCGAACGGAGGACCCCCTTCATAACAACGGAGCGAGTAGTCGATGAAAATTGATAGCATTCTGAAGCATGTCGTCGAGCTTGGAAAGTTCAAGGTCCCGGTCATCGAGTTTCGGTTCAAGCAAGGAACCGACAGTATGATCGCCATCGCCCAGTTCAACCCCGAACGTATCATGATCGCCGAAGGGGAAAACGGCGTCGTGGAGATGGTGGACGAGCTAGGTCACACGTACGCCAAGCTCGAGCACAAACACGAGTGGATGGAAGCCGCACACACTTCCAAGATCCTGGTCACCGTTCTGAAGGTCCCCATCCGCGTAGCCGGAACCGGTGGGCGCATCGTTGTGTCGACCTTCCCCTTCGGTGAGATCGTTTCCGACTCCGGAACCTTTTCTGCTGACCGCATCGACATTCGCCGAGCGGTTGACCGAATCGCAGGGCAGGAAGAGGGAGCGGAAAAGGTACTCGAAAAAATCCACGAGGCAGTTCGCCCAAATTAGTTGACTTCAAGAATTTCGTGCCCACGTTAAAAATAACGAACGGAGGAAATTGATATGGCCCGAGTCGTGGACACCAGAAAAGTTGCCGAAGCCATCGGGTATTGCACCATGCAGGATCTCCTGGAGCTTGCCGTTCATCTGCACGAAGACATGGGTGAACGCGCCTTCAACAACTTCGTGCGGATCATTCAAGATCAACTGAACGATCCCGGTCAAATCCCCGGACAGACGTACGCAATCCGGATGACCTTGAATCCGAAAATCAAGATTCAGATGATCAAGCTGGTGCGCGTAATCCAGGGTAGCGGGTTGAAAGAAGCCAAGCAGTTTGTAGACGACGCACTGTTTACCTCTGGACTGACTGGCAAGGAGTACAACCCCGACGAGAAGTTCGTGTACGTACTAAAGGATCCCAACCGGCAAAAGCTGGTCGATATCCTGGATCCCATCCTTCGGGACAACTCTCTCCGCACCGACCAAATCCCCGTTGCAGTCGTCAAGGTTGGCAGCAATGAGTGACCGTCCCCTAATGTTCAGAGAGGTGGGGCTGTGGGCTGATAATGCCAGCCCTGACTTTACTCTGGAAGCTACGGTGACGCTACCTACTATCGACTACGATGGGATGGTCCTGGATGACGGTGAGCCTGAAGTGGTGGCTACTGCTGACTACGTACGTCCTGTGCTGGCCAACGGTCCTTACGATGAATCACCGTCCAGCACCTTTGAGGAAACGCTCGCCCAGGACAACGAGCTATTCCCGCTGAAAGAAAAGTACGATCCTCCCCTCGACGTTGGAGGAAATAAAAGCTGGGATGAGATCTATGACGACCCCAACACCTTGAAGGTGGAAGGGAGCGAGGACCGTCTACTCGCAGCCGTGAAAAAAGACTACGGTGGAGAAGATCCACAAGCGGAAGTAGGACAGCCTGACTACATCAAAATCGTACAGTACACGGACGCCAACGGCAAGAGTATTTTCAACGTTGTACTGTACGATGCAAACAGGAACGTCCTTAACGCGGTTGACGCACGTACCAGAGCTAGAGCCGAGGACTTTGCCAAGGCGTGGAAGGATCGATACTACATCGGCAACTACGACTTCGGTGTAGAGGAAATGAAGTCAGAGGGGGTCATGTTCACAGAAACTTCCTCGGTGGAAGACCCCTACATCCCCTCTGAGTTTGAAAGCACGGACGGTGTAGTCAACGGTAACCTGAGACTCGTGAACACCGAAACTGGTAGAATAGAACGTACTGTAAAAGAAGAGGATGACCTCGGTGATGAAATGTGGGGTCAACGCCTAGCAATGATCCCCACCGACGACTAAGACCGGAGTACCATGAGCAACAAGATCAAACTGTCCCACGCCCAAGTCCGTGCCATTAACAAACTCGGCCACGGGCACGCATCTTCCACGGACTACAACCACGCAGTAGGCAAACCCCAAACCTGGCAAGCTCTGCTGAAAAAGGGAGTCGTCGAGAAGGTTCCACTGAACGACCTCGCCTTCAATCGACGACCGCAAGCAGAAACTATGCAGTGGGTGAGACTCACCGAACTAGGCCGCGCGATCCTGGAAGAGTTACACCACGACAACCGGAAAGAACCCGTCATCTACGTCCCTGAAAATTCCGTAGAGACGTCCACCGAAGACTAGCCTGCCACCGCACCCAGCCGACCCTCTCGACGCTCTACCGATTTTACACGCCCAAATTTTTCTGCTTGACGTTGCACTCCCCTCTCTATACAATTTCTCCCTCCCGCTTTTCGACCACCCCCTAAAACCGTAGGTCAAAGTCCCTGGTAAATTGCCAGGTGACAACGGCCCGCGGCACCTTGCCCAGTAGGGATTCCCTAACGGCATAGGCATACCCCTAGGTATGTTTGCGTGCGAGAATTTTTTTCGTGCGAGACTTGCGTCGCGCTTTTTCGTGAACACATTGTGCGGCGAACGGAGGAAATCACATGCAGCCGATTCAAGATCTCTACATTCTCACGCGCAAGTCAGGCAACCGCAAGACGGGGCCGATCCCTGTTAGCACCAGCAACCTCAACACCTGTCCGCCAAGCTGCGCTCTGAAAAAGGGCTGTTACGCCAGGTACGGACGGATGTGGTTGATATGGGTGAAGCTCTGCTCTGGCAAGCTCACTAACGGAGTCATGTGGAGTGACTTCCTGAAACAGGTGCGGGACCTGGATGAGGACTGTACCATCTGGCGTCACAACCAAGCTGGCGATCTCCCAGGTCGGAACAACCGCCTTCACAAGGGGAAGTGCATCGCCCTGGCAAAAGCAAACGTTGCAGGTGGACGCAACCGTCGGGGATATACCTATACCCACTATCCGGTACTCCCCACGCCTGGAGTGAAGGATTCGGTAGTGCGCCACAACCGCGATGTGGTCTACGAAATGAATGGGCTGGGGTTCACCGTCAACCTCTCTGCCCATAACATGCGGGTGGCGGATGAGATGTACTCACTGGGCATTGCCCCGGTTGTGATGGTGCTACCGTCCGATACCAAGGTGTCCCGAATGGAAACTCCCAAGGGACGAACCATCCGTGTGTGCCCGGCTATCCTCGACGACGACAAGCATTGCGACAACTGCTTTGTTTGCGCCTACGACTACCGACGTACCATCATCGGTTTCCCTGCGCACGGTACCGGAACCAAGTACGTGGATCCGATTGCTCGCGGAGAAATTGACCCGCACACTTGCACGAGATAAATTCGTGCTTAGAATCTACAAAGCGAAACGAACGGAGGAAACCAATGCCCAGACGCAAGCGTAAGCTGAAGCCCGAGCAGGAGAAAACCCAGCGTGAGAAACTCGTCTACGCCATTGCGGACGAGGTGACTTCCAAGGTCTTCGGTTTCCGTGCCGTCAAGGAAGTCCGCGCAGGGGGTTACCGGGAAGTGTTCCCCACCGTGCAGCGACGGTGCAAGAAGGGAAAGAGCACGCTGACCCCTGAGCAAACCCTGCGGGGTATGGTCAACGACGCTATCTGGGAGTACATGGAAGAGCACGCCCCCAAGGAGCCCGAGGACTTCCATCTGGGCCATGCCCTGGAGGACATGGATCCCGAGGATGATTTCTACGCGCACACCTGCCGTGCCATGGGAAATCGTGAGCTTGCGGAAGCCTACAACGCTGTGCGTAAGCAGGCGTGGAAGGCAACCGAAAGCGGACTCCGCAAAGCTCTGATGGAACTATTCACCGGTAAGGAATACTAACGTGCCTACCTACCGTGTAAGCATCCCCTACTACTTCTTTCAGGAAGTAGAAGTAGAGGGTGATGACGACCTGGAGGCAGCCCTGAAGGCGTTGGCGGATGCTCCGGAGTCTATGCCTCTGCTTGAAGGGCACGCAACGGAATGCTATCGCACGGAAACGATGGAAGGAGTGAAGGCCAACAAGATTGCGAATTGATACGCGGAAAGAATACTGAGCTAGTATAAAGTGCTGCACCCCCGTAGTGGTATAGTCAACCCGTCCCCGACGACTCACTACACGCAGCGCGGCCTCGGAGCTTCGGTTCCGGGGCCTTTATTTTTGCCCATACCGTTAGGGGTACCCTGGGAGCTAAAGCGGAAAGAAAAAATTCGTGCGAAAACTTGCACTCGATTTTTTCGTGATTAGATTTCCGGGAGCGCACGAAACGCAAGTGCCAACGCATCGAACGGAGGAAAAGCATGTCACTGAAAAGCCTGAACGTAGCTGTCACATTCAACGTGCAAATGACGAAGTGGAACGACACGAAGTCGGTGGAAGATCTATTCCGGGATGCCGATGTGGTGCTGGACAGTGGGGACGACCATGATGCCACGATCCACGATGTGGAGTTGGAGCACACTCAAGTCCTGAGCGAGGGGCGGACAGCGAAGTGCGCCAACCTGGAGTGTACGCAACGGGATACCTACGAGGACGACGTCGACCTCTTCGACAATGTGGTCGACGTGGAGAAGGCAACCCCGAAGGGTAACCCGTACATCATCGGTACGTGTCCCGCCTGCGGTGGGCATGTCTACCGCATCAAGGATTGAGTCATGGGTGAAGTCTTCACGTTTCTCCGTACCAGTTGGGATGTGGACAAAGCTCTGAAGCTCGCCGAGGGGAAGAGGCAGATACCTTCGACCCCAAAGCCGTAGCCCATATGGTTTCGCGTACCGTCAAAAACGAAGATGGTACCACGTCGTTCACCATGGGTGTGGCCGTGGATGAGGAGCATGTGCAAAAGGTGGACCTGTCCAAGCCGGTCGTTTTCGTTGAGCGGCGCTATGACGACGGGGCTAAAGGTCATATGCTGATCGATGGTTGGCACCGTGTCGCCAAAGCTTTGGACAACGAGGTGGATGAGCTTCCCTGCGTGGTGCTTTCGGTAAAGGAAGGCCGCGCCTGCGAAATTTAAAAAATCAATCGCGAAAACTTGCACTCGAATTTTTCGTGATTAGATTTCCAGTGGACGCAACGAACGGAGGAAATCAACATGGGTACTCGCTGTAATGTCATCTTCACGGAAGCGGAAGATCCCCGCAAATGGAAATCTGCGGACCACACCATTCTCTATCAGCATGACGACGGCTACCCGGATGGGATGCTCCCCTTCCTGGCGAAGTTCGTCCCCACCTTCATGAAGTATCGGGGGTGGTACGAGATCGATCACATGAGCGCCCAATGCCTCACCCAACTGGTGATTGAGCGTAGGCGCATCCTACGTCGGTGTGAGATCCGCAGCGCCAAGTGGGATCGCAAGTACCACAACAAGAAGCTCAACGCTATCAAGAAGGGTAAGGAGTCCATGGACAATTTCGACTACCATCTGAAGCAGTCCAAGGAAGCGTACCAGCGGTTGCGTGTGGCGCGGGATACTCCCGAGACGGAGATCACTAACTACAACGATGTGCTGGGTCACTGCATCAATGATTTCGTTGCGGGCGATGCGGAGTACGTGTACGTCGTGGCGCCGACGGGTGTCTTCGCCTACGACACGCACAACGTGTTCATGTCTGACAACATCGAAGACTCGAGCAAGTGGAAGAGTCTCCTGAACAAGCGGGAAGCCAAGAAGTGTTTCAAGGAAGGTTACCTTCCTCCCCGTTACCGAGAAGACGAAAGCGAAGCTGCGTAGGAGGATACCATGATCGACCGCAAGAAAGTCCGCGAAGTCCTGGCCGAATGCGAGGATGCATTGGCTCCCATCGCTGAGAAGCATGGTCTGAATCTAGTACGGAAGTCGTGTACCTTCAAGTCCAACACGATGCCGGTGGCCTTCAAATTCGAGGCACCCGTCGAGCGGGCAGGCGTCGAGCTTACCACCGAGCAGGCCGCGTACTTGGACAACGCGGAGCGTTGGGGTATCGGACATATCAAGCTGGGCGACGAGATCAAAGTGAACGGCCGCACGTTCACCGTTGCCGGGGCGAAGCCGCGTCGACGCAAGTACCCCATCGTTGCCCTGCGCTCTGATGGCAAGCAGTTCAAGATGGATGTTCAGTCCGTCCGCTTCGGCCACCGCTGCGCCATGGGAGATCTCTAATGGTTACTCGACGGAAGCTGTGTGTAGAGTACACGGTAACTGCGAAACAGCGTCAATGGATTTACAAAACCATTACGCTGATCGCTCGCTTGCAAGAGCCTGGGCCCGTTGACTCTGCGGCAAAGGAAGACCTTGAACATTGTCGCCACATTGACGCCAGCCATTTCCTTGAGGAGGATGGCCTTGGATTTACTGTGGTAGCTGGGGGCACGGATAAGATCATGGTACTCGACAGTGATGGCTGGTGCCAGCCTGAGAGTGTCGCAGTGTTCCTGCAAGGGCTTCTAAAATCGACAGGCGACGAGCGGGTGTTCCACGGCACCTACTCCGAGGAGAACACCGGAAACGACACTGTCGAATTCTCAGGCGGGTTCTTCGTGGTGGATCAACATGACTACCGTGTGGAGGGTGTGCGTACACGCATGGCCGACGTGCTGCAAGAATTTCTGAAAAGTTGATAGCGAAAACTTGCACGCGAGTTTTTCGTGATTAGTTTTTCAGGAACGCACGAAGCGCAACGAGCGGAGGACACCAATGATTCGATTCACGTTCAAGAATGACGAGACCATTCAAAACGACGGAGCACAGCCCGAGAAGGGTAAGACCGCACACCTGCTGGTGAAAAGCTGGGCCGATGACGAGTACGCTGACATTACTCCAGCGGCTGTGGTGGAGATCACCCCTGACTATGCCAAGGAGCTATTGCGTAAGCTGGACGCTGCCCGTGCGTTGAAGGAAGCGGGTGGTCCCCTCAGTGACCTGGACTCCGTCACGTTCTTTGACTCCACACCGGAGCTACTGGACACCAACGAGTTCCCCACGGATGGAATGTACGCCGACCCCCTGGACGAAATCCACACCGACAGTCTGATCCTGGACGAGGAAATGCTGAAGGTGCTCCGCGACACCGAAGGCGTTCGGACGGATTACTCGCGACTGATCGTGTCTCCCATGGTCGACGAGCAGTCGGATCGGGTGTACTGGGAAATGGCTGTCAAGCACACGTCGTACAGCGTGGAAACCGACGGGCTGAGACGCCGCGACCTGGAACGGATTGCTGGTGTGAAGTGACCGGCGACAACCGAAAGCCGAAGCCGAAACGGCGCGTCCGTAAAATCGAGAGACGGGCGAAAGCCGTTTCGGTGGACCAGCACAACCGGAAGCTGCGAAAGGGCACCGTAGGAAAAACCAGGAGCTTGTGGGCGGCAATCCGTAGACTGTTCCGTAGACGAAAGTACGCCGCGGCGCAGCAAGTGGAGCTAACCACACACCTGCGTGCGAAACACAACGTCGGTCCCCTTCCTACCATTGACTGGTCTACACCCGACCACAAGGGTGAAATGGTGGGGTATGGCAGGGATGGCAACATCTATATTGCCTATCTAGCTAAGGGGCACTTGGGTTACGCTGTTAGTCGGGTGCTGGTTACTGGGCATCTTTTCTACATGGGTGTGTACCCGATTCCTAGCGGCTAAAAAATTCGTGCAAAAACTTGCACTCGAATTTTTCGTGACTACATTGACCAGGCGCACGAAGCGCAACGAACGGAGGAAATCATGAACAGCGATAAACTCGTGAAGATTCTCAAGGCGGAAGGTTGGGAGGTTCGCCCCTACTCAGGTCGTGGGATGATGGGCCGTGAGTGCGTCGGCGTGGATGTGGAGTACCTGGGCCAGGCGTTCGACGTGGGCTGCGCTGTAGGCGCTGAATGCGACTACGACTTCGGTACCCCCGATGCCGACAACATGGGGATGGGCTACATCCTGTACTGGCCGTCCTTGGACTGGCCGAAGGGAGCGTAACGATGCCTTCCATCGACAAGATGCTGGTTCTGAGTACGGCCCACTTCACCGACGACGACAACATCCGGTTGTGTGAGTTCGCCAAGGACCACGCCGAGGCCCCCGACACGAGCGACCACTTCGTCGCGAATTTGGGCTACGGTTATCTGGTCTGGGTGAACACCGACGGTGACTTCTCGGAGTACGATGGATTCATGAGCAAGGAGTTCATCGGCACCCTGAAGTACGCCCAGAAGCATGACGTGCAATGGCTGCGCTTCGACCGGGACGAGCCCGAGATCGAAGACTTGCCTATCTTCGCGTGGTAGGAGCATACCCTATGACCATGTTCAAAATCAGATTGAGGCGCGAGGTGGTCGAGTACGCCGAGGTGTACGTAGAGGTGGATAAGTTCGACGAGCTTTTCAGTACGGGCACTCTGCCCAAGGACGATGTCGTGGATCACGCGGACAACACGTCTACTTGGGAAGGTGGTGACCTGGAACCGAAAGAAGAGATCGTGGCCATAACCAAAGTGACCGAGAGCCCGGGACCCCCGGTCCTGAATCTGAAGGGAGACAAGTAACATGCCTTTCAAGTGGGAACCGCCTGAGCTTTTCTTGGAGCACCACGGAGTGAAGGTCTACCGGACGTACAAGGACGGAGACCCGGAAAACGAGTCGGAGTGTTGCTTTACTACCGATCCAAAGCACGATGATTGTACTGCGGACAGCGAGTATATCTTCGACTACAACAGCCTACCTGATAACAACAACCGGATTACTAAGGAAGCTATCATTGCCGACGCTATCGCCAATGGTTTAATTCCGGTTCCTCCGGAAGAGCGGGTTGTTTATGAGGTGGAAGTGCCTGAAGTCCACTACTCCACCTACCGGGTGGAAGCTCCGAGGGGTGTGGACTCAGACGTGATCAAACGGATGGTGGATAACGAGGACAACACGGAGCTTGTCCGTACCGAGTTCAGTCACACGAAGAGCATGGTTGATTGGCAGGTTAAAGAGGTGAAGTGATGAGTGAAGCTTTCGTTGACGTGTCAGACGGGAAGTTCGAGATCTGGGTGAGGGATCCCTGGTGGGATCGGGAGCCCGACATTCGCACAGCGGACCCCAAGGAAGCGGTGGACCGCATGATCGAGCAGGGAGCTACCAGCTTGTCGCAGTCCAGCAGCCTGGACTTCCCCGACGAGTACGGTATGGACCACACCACTATCGAAGCGTTCTACGCAGCACTGAACGAGGAGTAACCGATGGAACGGTACAACCCCCTAGTGACGGGTGATGTGGAGGAGTACGCCAAGACCAAGGACGGCAAAGGCTTGTGGTGTATCCGTAGCAGCAACAGCGCAGAGGTGAAACGCTACTACCTGTTACCCAATGGGTACTACTACGCCATGTACGAATGTGACGACGGCTGCGTGCGGAGCGGTTGGGTTCGCAACGGGCATGACTCTCCGAGTCGAGTGGGTATGGACAGGCACGTAAAGGACGTGTAGGATAAAACCATGGGCAAGCATAACATCTGGGATAAGATCAAATCACTTTCCAACGATGTGGAAGTTCAACTCACCGCACCCAACAACGACTGCGTTACCTGGGAAGCCGAGATCAAAGTGGGTAAGGGCAGCTACGTTGGGTCGGGTCGCGATGC
>Ga0180433_10009457_pt1 | contig 11931 bp, 21 predicted proteins | sample SS_ome_8_FD_132980 | JGI IMG/M metagenome (GOLD analysis project Ga0180433, IMG submission 132980) | Hypersaline lake sediment archaeal communities from the Salton Sea, California, USA - SS_1_D_1 metaG | ecosystem: Environmental > Aquatic > Non-marine Saline and Alkaline > Hypersaline >... | reverse complement strand
GTTGGGTTCGGGGAGTGTTTTCACCGGCTGCCGGGGTATGCGGGATGATCTCGATGGCGCCATCGGGGTGCTCACCGGCGAAACGGTGGGCACCACGGATGTCGGTTTCTTCAACGGCCGCCCCTTCTTCAACACCATCGGCATGGGGTTCAGCGCGGCGGTGACCGCCTACAGCCTCCGGCATACCCGCCTGCGCGGCTACTTCATGTACCTGGTCACGGTGCTCGAATCGCTCTACAAGTACCGCTCGATCCCGATGGTTCTGAAAGCACCCGACTTCGCCTGGGAGGATCTCGTCTACCTGCTCACGGTCGGGATCGGCACGCGCGAGGGCGGGGGATTCACCCTGCTGCCCGACGCTGAATGGGACGACGGTCTCTTCGACTTCTGCCTGGTTCACGACATCCCGGTACCGACCGTCCTGCGGCTGCTGCCCCGGGCCACGAAGGGGAACCACACCGGCCTGCCCCATGTCACGATGGTGCGCACGCCGAGCCTCACGGTCGAGGGCGAGGAACCGATCCTGCTGCACGCCGACGGTCAGGTCGTTGAAACCGGAACCACGAAGGTCGAATTCACCTGTACCCGGCAGGCCCTGCGCTTCCGGGGCCCCTGAAGGTCCGTCGCGTGGCGCGCTCTTCCCTGCGACTCTCCGTGGGCCGCCATATCCGCTCCGGTCTCTTCTGCGTCCTCAGCCTGCTTCTTGTTCTGCCCCTCGCCAGAGCGGGAGCACAGACAATCGCTGAGCGCGGATCACAGCCGGACATGGCAGCCGCGACCGCCGAACCCGATACCCAGCGCACCATCGATCCGGGCCGAGCCCTCCTGCGCTCGGCCCTGCTGCCCGGCTGGGGGCAGTTCTACGTCGGCAAGCCGGTCAAGGGAGTGGTCTTCACCGCCGGGGCCGCGAGCCTGCTCGGGCTCACGTTCTCCTGCGACAGCCAGGTCAAGGACCTGGTCGGCCGGCGCGATCCGGGCCTGACCGCACTCGAGCGCGCGGCGCTTGAAGGCGATATTGAACACTGGCGGACCCGTCGCCGGCGCTGGATCCTCTGGACCGCCGGGCTCTGGCTCTACAACGTGGCCGACGCCTTCGTGGATGCCCACCTGGCCGATTTCGAGCGCGAGGAACCCCGTTTCGAAATAACCCCCGTTCCTCCGCCGGGAGCGAGCGATGCTCCGACCTGCTGGCTGGGGATCCGGTTCAGCATCGGCCGCTGACAGCCAGCAAACACGTAACAGATGTCGGGCATTTTCCGTATATACGACAGTTCTCCCGGTTCCTGACCGGCTCGTGCAAACCCTTCCCGAACTCACAACAGGTGAATGCATGCGAAGTGTCTCAACGGTACTGCTGCTCAGTGCTCTCGGTCTGTTCCCCTCCCTCCCTGCCCGGGGACAGGGATCTTCCACGGCGGTTCTGCCCGGCGCCGGCCTGGCGTTCGAGTACGGTCTCGGTTCCAGCGCGGTCACCGATGAGTACTTTTCATCCGAGAAGTACTCCGGATCGCTCCCCCTGGTTCATGTCAGCTGGACCCGGGCCCACGAACGGGCCGTCTATCGACTCGGCCTGGAAGCCCGCACATCTTCCCGGCTCCGCAACTACTCCGTCGCGACCGCGATCACGCAGGTGACATTCCACCAGGGGTTCCTCTACCCTCTGCACGCGCGCACTCTGCTGGGGCGGGATCTGCATCTCTTCCTCGGGCCGTGTACCGAGTTCTTCGTGCTCGTGAATTCCCAGGACCTGGCGGTCTCAGCACTCGGATTCGGGGCCTCGGTGACGGTTCTGCTGGCTCTCGGGATTCACGGTGAAGCGGTGCTGCCGCTCTCGGAGAAGATCGAACTGACGGGATTCGTACGGGCCGGACTGCTCTCCTTCGGGATGCGGGCGATCGACGATGAAACCAACGACGATGCGGGAGCGCCAAAGATACTGACCGGGCTGGCCGGCACCCACACGACGTTGCGGTTCGGACTCGGGTACCGGCTCAGCAATGCCTTCCGGCTCAGCGGCGGCTATCAGTTCTCGCTCACGCGGATCACTCCCTGGACGCCGCTGCTGGCGGCCAGTGACACGGCCCTGTTCGGTCTGAGCTGGAGCTTCTGAAATGGTGCGCCGAACTGCCGGAACCAGTGCGGGAGCTGTTCTGCTCGCGATCTGCCTGACCGCATGCAGTGACCTGATCGTCAGGCCCCCGGAAGAGAACCTGAACCGCGTGGATTTCGAAGCGGTCTGGTCCACCGTGAACGACTACTACCCCTGCCTGGAGTTCAAGGGGATCGACTGGGACGCAGTCCATGCCACCTATCTGCCGCGAGTCGAGGAAGCCCGGGGCGATGAATTCTACCGGGTTCTGCATGACCTGCTCGGCGAACTCCGGGATGGCCACGTTCGCTACTTCACTCCGGGGGGGAGCGAACGTTACCCCTGGATACCCCCCCGCCGCCGGCGCGATCAGGACCTCTACAACCCGTTCGTGGTCCGGGGGTATTTCACCCGGGACCTGGCCCTCTCACCGAGCGGGAAGATCGAATACGGGATCCTGTCCGGGGATATCGGCTACCTTCTGCTGGCCGACTTCCACGAGGATTACCTGCTGGTCGACTTACCCGGAGTAATGCACGCCCTGAGCGGGACGCAGGGTCTGATCGTCGATATCCGGCAGCGGGTCGGAGGCAGCACCCTGAACATCGCCGCCGTCGTCTCCGCTTTTCTGACCGAACCGCTTGCCTGGATGGAGTTCGTTGTCCAGGGTGAACCGCTCCCCATTACTCCCATACAGCCGCGCGGGGGAACGCCCTATACCAATTCGGTCGTCGTGCTGATCAACGGTCTGACCTTTAGCGCCGGAGAACTCTGTTCGGAGATGCTCAAGCAGCTGCCGCAGGTGACGGCGGTGGGCGATACCACCGGGGGCGGGGGGATCGGCGGAGAGATCCCCGAGACCGATCGGTTGATTCTGCCCAGCGGGAAACGGTTCGAGATCAACTTTATTGATATCCGACGTTACGACGGAGAACCGATCGAGTGGAACGGGATTCCCCCCGACATCCGGGTGGTCAACACGGCCGCTGACATCGCTGCCGGGCGGGATACCCAGCTCGAATTCGCGATCGAACTGCTCGTGCCCGGCAGCACGTCTGCCTCTTCTCGTGACCGGGGGTCAGCTGGCCGGTCGCCATGAAAAAACCCGCCCGGTTCCCCGGGCGGGTTCCTGAACAGTCGTTCCCCTCTGTGACTGACCGCGCTCTCTCAGGCGGGATTCTCCGCGCCGGAAGGGGGCGGGGCGGGTTTGGGCGCGGCCGGTGCTTCACCGGGGATCCGGGTGCCGAAGCGGGTCATCAGAGCGGCTCCCAGGCCGGTCGTCCAGGCCAGGAAGAGGATGAGCCCGCCGACCAGACGGGTCACGAACGCGAAGGGCCCGAGCACCCCGGGAGCGATCCCGAGTCCGCCGCCGATCAGGTAGACCACTTCGAGCAGAACGACCCCCACGGCGATCAGCGCCACCGGTGAATCGCCGATCTTGAGGCCCCGCTGATCGGCTCCCCGGCCGACTGCCCGGGCGACTCCGGTGAAACCGAGAATGAGCAGCCAGGCCATTGCCAGGGGAAGGATGATGATCGCCACCGGGATCCCGATGATCGTGATCAGCAGCAGGACGAACACGATTGGAAGCAGGATTTCGGTCAGCAGGCCGACCAGGAATGCCGAGCCGAAGCGGTTGCGGACGGTGTACTCCACCCGGTCCACCCCGCGCGGAGCGATCAGCCCCGTCATCAGGGTCACCATGAGAATGAGGATGAATCCCCCCAGCCCGAAGAAGAGGGGCAGGGCCGGCGAACGGGTCCAGCCCCATTCAGAGGGCCAGCCGAGGTGGGTGTCAATGAAGTCGCCGTGAACGGTGCCGCCGGGATCCTGGCGGATGGCGCCGCCGACCGTGACGGCGTCACCATCAACCCGGCCGGTGCTGGTCACGTGGATGTCATCGAAGATCGAGACCACGCTTCCGGTCACCGATCCCCGCACGGTGATCTCGCCGCCGATGACGACAACGTCGCCGCGGACGCGCTCGTAGAGCCCGATCTCGACGTTCTCGCCGATACGGAAGATGTTGTGGCGCGAGGTCGTGCCGCGTATGACCTGAATGTCGGGTGAGAACCGCTGCCAGAGTTCATCGTCGAGGAGTTCCTCGGCGTCGGGCATGCCCCCCATCGCCCGGCGCAGATTGGCGGTCATGTACCGGCCGCGCAGTTCGGCCAGCCGGGCATGCAGACGCAGGATCTCGGGAGTCTGATCGAGTTCCTTGATTTCATCCTCGAGACGGCGCAGCTCTTCTTTGACCGTGTCGAGTTGGCTCCGGCCGATCTCGAGCTGTTCGATCGCGTCTTCGAGCTGCCCCGAGAGTTGCTCGATCTTCCGGAGCATCTCCTGCGAGATCTCCTGCTCCCTTTCCTCCTGAAAGACGACGGAAGCGGCCGAGGCTGGTGCCGGAACGGCACTCAGCAGGCAGAACGCCGCCAGCAGAACTGCTCCGGGAACCAGATCCCCCCGGCGGTTCCTGCGGGTATCAGCTGTGTGTGCGGCCATGACGGGTCTCCTTTCGGACCACTCCCTGAATACGCAGAGGCCGGGGGGGGAGTTTCAGATACGGCCATCGGACAGTGGGCGTGGCAGCGAAATCGATCACACCGATTTCAGCCTCTTTTTCAGCAGTTCGCGGGCCCGGAAGAGGCGCGCCTTCACGGTTCCCAGGGGCACCCCCAGAATGTCTGCGATTTCCTCGTACGGCAGTTCCTGCTTGTGGCGCAGCTGGATCACCTGGCGGTACTTCTCGGGCAGGCTCTCGATCGCTTCCTCGATCAGGCGTCCGCGTTCCTTGAGAATGAGGTATCGCTCCGGGGTATTGATCGGGCTCGGGAAATCCCGTTCGATCTGCCCTTCCCGGGTACGCATCGGGGCGTCGAGCGAGTACGTCTCGAGCTTCTGTCGGCGGAAGTGATCGATGCAGGTGTTGCGGGCGATCTTGTAGAGCCAGGTCGAAAAGGTGAACGAGCGGTCGAAACTGGCCAGGGCATTGAAAGCCTTGACGAAGGTTTCCTGGGCCAGGTCGCGCGCGGTTTCGGTGTTGTGCACCATTTTCAGGCAGACGGCCTGCACCTGAGCCTCATACAGGCGCACCAGGTCGGTAAAGGCGTCCTGGTTGCCTTCCTGAGCGCGATCGATCAGCTGGCCGCCGTCGTCCGGTGAACTTCCTCACGGTCGACTCCCGGCAGTCCCGGGTAGAACATCGGTATGGAGAAGCCCGCGCCCGAGATGATCGCCGAGATCCAGGCCGACGTGGCGCGCGCCACCAAGCACGCGGCCCGTAAAGGATTCCCGTGCCTGGGATCGTCGTGGGAGATCGAGACCCCGAAGGGCGCGGGCCTGATCTTCAAGTGGCTCATCTCCACGTGTCCCGAGGCCGTCGAGGAGGGTATCCGGCTCTCCCGGAAGCGGAACGGCGTCCACCCGGACGACGAGGACATCGCCAAGCTGCTCCTGCGCGTGTTCGGCGCAGCCGATCACATCGAGGGATCGGTCATCAACGCCAGCGTCACCGAGGTGCTCACGCTCATCGAGATCGCCGTCTGGGCGGTCTACCAGATGGACGTGAACGAAGAGTCGGATGAGACCCCCGAGGGCCTGACCGACCTGACCGAGCTGCTCAACGATCGGTTCTCGCCGCTGCCCGGGGGCGTGTGGTCGTGGTTCGCGGACAACTGGCTGGAGCGGCTGCTCACCACCGGCTTGGGCATCAAGGAGGCCATGACGTCCGACGGCCACCTGCACCGCTACTTCAAGCACGCCGGAACCTACCGCCGACCGAGGAAGAAGACAGGCCGCAACGCACCGTGCGGTTGTGGCTCCGGGAAGAAGTGGAAGCGCTGCTGCGGGAGACGAGATGGCTGACTGGGAGAGCGCGCTCGAGATCGCCGATGAGATCCTCGACATGATCGACAACGAGCTGCCCGAGAAGGCCGAGGAGTTCGCCGGGTCGGTCGAGGAGAAAGTGCGGGACATCCGCGCCTGGATCGAGGACCGGCGGCACGTGACCGAAGCCCAGTACGAGGCGCTGGAGAACATGAAACGCGGGTGCGAGAAGTGGCTAGACTGATGCCCGTACCAGTGACCAGAGAACAGCCGTGCGACGAAGTCGTCGAGGTCTGCGTGATCTGCGGCAAGCACACCTGCTACTGGTGGGGTAACGGCTGTAGCCCTCTCTGCAAGACGTGCGCGGGATCGGTCACCCACGAGCGAATGGTATCCGTTTCCAAGAGGCTGCGACTGGGACCGATCCCAGAGGAGTAAGAAGTGGCCGGTTCGGACCTGACGCAAGAGCAAAAGCTGATGCTCCTGCGCTACTACTACTACTGGTTCAGCGTCGGCGTGACCGATACCCAAGAGGGCCGCGAGCTGGTCATCTCCCTGTCGCGTCTCGGTCTCATCTCGGCCGGTCACTGCACCGAGAGGGGCCGAAAGGAGATCGCCAGTTGGGGAGATGACAGGGAGATCTTCTCCGCCTACACAGACTACGCAAACCGGATCTACGCCGAGGAGCAGGCGAAGAGATCGACTGCTCCAAGTGGGATGGACTGATGGACGAGGTCATCGCCTGGTTCGATGAGAAGAGCACGGTCTGGTGCAAGGACCACGAGCCGAAGCAGGCTGAGGTGGAGGGGGAACTCACCACCGTCCTACGCACCGATCACTGGGCCGGTGACGTCGGCTGCTGCTGTGTCTGCGGGATGTGGATCGGCGACCTGCACTACAAGGCGAATGCGTGAGCGAGCTGAAGCCTTACCGACACGATCGCTCCTGCCCCAAGTGCGGCCAGCGCGACATCCACGTGGTGTGGGTCAAGGCACAGCCGTTCTTGAAGAAGAGGCTGAAGAGCGGGCTGTCAGTACCGGCGACGATCGGCAATCGCCTGATGGAAGGCAGGCTCTCCGCCGAGGAGCACATGCACCGCTCCTGTCGGACCTGCCAGTACGAGTGGGCCGAGGCCCCGCTCGACTCGTGCTCGGCGATCGATCAGCTGGCGAGTGTCGGAGAGAGCACGTGAGCGGCATCGATGTCACCTTCACGTGCGAACTGTGCGGAACGAAGATGAAGGCCGAGGCTGCGATCCACAAGCAGGCGCGGGACGCCAAGGACTACTTCCGGGGCGACCTGCCGCCCGGCTGGGTAGCACACAACGCCTCCCACGTCTCGACGGTGCTGGAGATGGGCGGCATGTTCCGAAAGGGACCGAAGAAGCGCGTGCTCATCTTCTGCTCGATCCAGCACAGGAGCACGTGGGAGAGCCTCGACAACACTGCTCGCGCGTACGCGGGAGAGGTCTACCGAGACAAGATGCGGGAGCAGATCCTCGACCACAAGGGCGCCGTCGTCGGACTGGCCGAGGTCGCGAACGACATCGAACCAGGGGTCGATCCGAGTGAGTTCACCTTCTGAGGCCGAGTTCCCCTTCCGAGTGAGTGCCCCGTCTGAGGCCGAGATCTACACACGGCCCGCGCCGAACGAGCCGGACGTCATCGGCTGGCTCCACATCAAGGACTCGATCTACGACTTCAGGGGCAGACCGGCGGGTACAGCGTCGCGCGGCTGCATCCACTTCCGCAACGTGGACGAGATCAAGCGGGCCATCCGCGCGCTAGAGAACCTGATTCCGGCCGTCGATCGACTGGGAGACATCTCGTGCTGACACACATTAGGCTCGAGATTCGATTCTGGAGCGAGCTGCTCCTACTCTCCATCGTCCTCGGACTCTGCATGAAAGCCGCACCGGACATCCCAATCATCTTCTGGGGAATCACCGCAATGGTCGGCGTCGTGCTCGTCTGCGTTTGTCGAGAGAGTTCGGCATGAGGGACATCGACCGACAGGTACGACGGGCCGCCGCGCGACTGTGCTTCCATCTCGATCGATCCGAGAACGTGTGGGATGTCGAGATCGACCCGTCAGCGTCGGCGATGCTCCAGGCGCTCCTGCGCAACGCCGAGGACGAGACAAGACAGGCTGTACGAGAGAAGCTCCACCAGTTCGCCGAATTCGACATCGACGAGTCTGACGTGTGGGAGCATCTGGACGCGCTCTGCAACGTGCACGACACGGTAGCCAGCAGACCAATGAGCACTACCCACTTCGCCGTAGTGGCCCACGCTGTTCAGGCGGCGTTCGGTACGGGAGCCGAATGCGAACGGCGTGTGAACGCTATCGCACCCAACGAGGACCACAAGTGGTCCTTCACTGAGTGGTGGACTAGGGTATGCGCAACGGCCGCCGCCCTGAATCAGGGCGACGTGACCGATGGGCACTTCGACATAGTCAGGAAGTCAGCTGGAACCTACCGGAACTTCTACTCCAAGCAGGGCCGCAACGAGCGCTGCGCCTGTGGTTCTGGGAAGAAGCACAAACGATGCTGCGGAAGGCCGAAGTGACGCTGGACGAGGCACTAGCCGAGAGCAGGATCGGCCTGGTCATCCGACGCACCAAGGCTTACGGGACGTGGAACTACTACTTCGTTCGCGGCTCGTGGGAGACCGCGCGCCACGCCGTGCGCTGGTGCCGGACTCGTTCGGCGGTCGGGCATGACGCGCTGTTCTCCACGACTCGCGAGGAGGCCGAGTTCGGCAACTGGAAGAACTGGGAGCCGGTCGAGCCGAAGAACGTGATCGACAAGCTGGGGGAGCTGGCATGATCAAGGTCATCTACCTCGACACGCCGCCGGACCAACGCACGAGCGGGCCGGGCTCCCGGTCGGCACACAGGATCGCCGAGTGCGATCGGTTCGACCCGATGAAGCTCGGCCAGCGGGCACAGAAGAAGCGAGGGAAGAAGATCAAGCGCAACCGAAAGTGGTCTGCGCTGACCGCCTGTTCGCGGACATCCGGCAGGCAGCGTTACGAGGCCACCGCCTACTGGACGCAGCTCGCTGTCGCGGTCTCCGACCCCCACGGAACCACGGTCGTCTGGCACAGCTGGACCTACTTGAACAACAAGCCCACCAGCGCGGGTATCGCCCGGATCGTACTCCCCCACGTCGCGATCAACGTGAAGCGCCGGTCCGAGGAGCCGAGGTTCGATGTCGGCGCCGACCTGTGGGATGGCAGAATCAGGCGACCCAAGCGACGGGAGGCCGCCTGGGAGGCGCTCCGAGCCGCCTTCGCGGCGTCACTTAGCGCCGTCGATCGGCTCGGCGCGCTCGTCTGGGAAGAAGTGGGGGATGTGTCGGTAGATTGAGGTAGAAACGCGGTCGGAGGTAACCATGCCCGACCGCGACCCTCGTGTGACCCCGCAGCTCCTCGATGTCGTGCGGGTGGGCAAGAACGAGCGCTGCGTCGAGTACGTGACGGCCCTGGGAACGGTCGTCTACTCGGTTCAAAACGGTCGGCACGAGCGCAAGTGCTCCCTGGCAACGTGGCGACGATGGGCCAAGGGCGGCAAGGTCGAGCGGATCGGCAGGCCGTACGTCAAGCCGACCAGCTGTCTCGTGAAACTCGACGAAGGGAATCGCCGCGAGATCAACGCGCTCCGCAACCAACTGGGCACTATCGGCGAACGAATGGCCGACGAGGACGAGATCGCCACCGGCCTCGTATCCTTGTGCCTGGCGCTTCTCGAGTATCACGCGACCGTCGACCCGCCGAAGATCGGGCTACCAGAGCTAAGAGAGACCATCGCCACTAACCGGAAGTGAGCGATGGGCACCCCCACACCACCGCGTACTACAACCCTCACTCAGCGCCACTGTGTGATCCTGCTCCACCTCGACCGCGAGACGTACCAGATCGCTAAGGACTGGAACCCGAAGATCGTTGGCAAGAACCACGAGCTGAATGTCGTGAACCCCGTATGGGCCGTGCACCGCGCGCTCGCGTTCGGCGCCAAGAACATGAACGGGTGGGCAGTGAAGCTCTCGCCCGACCACGTGAACATGGTCAGCTTCGACCAGCCGCGCTTCAAGCGACTGCGTGAGCTGTGCAAGCGGGCGGAACAGTGGGCACGGCGCCGAGGAGACAAGCGGCTGGCGAATCAGTTCCGTCACCGCGTCGATGCCCTGTCCGAGTCAGCTGGCGTGACCGCGATCGACCGACTCGCCAACGTGGCCAGGAGGATGGAGGTGGAGGACAGGTAGAACAAGGGCATGGCCTACGAAGAGCCAAGCGACGATGTCAAAGCGCTGATCCGTAACGCGGCTCGCCACGGCTTCCACTGCGACACGAAGAGCTTCTATGTCGAGATCGACCGGCTCGCGGCCGAGGTTCTGGAGACCATACTAGAGCTGCACCCGACCGCGATCGAGTCGGCCGTGCGTGAGATCGACGACGTCTGCGGTGACCCGGACCGGCACCGCCGCACAGAGGGTCACTTCACGCAGCCCGTCAAGCGGACTCCGCCATCGCTCGACAGCACGCGCGCGCTCGCCGCTGCGCTCGTGGCGGTCAAGGATGGCGAGCAGCCGAACACGATGGTGGAGACCGACGCACCGGCGATGATCGCGCTCGACCTGGCCCTCGCGCGCGCGCTTCACGCTCACGAGGACAAGAACGTCGTCGAGACCATCAACGAGCTGTCACCGACCGAGGGCCACTCCGAGTCGTTCCGGTCGTTCCACGCTCGGCTCTCGCTCACCTCGCTCGGCTGGCAGCAGGCGATGGCATCGGAGGGGCACGCCGAGAGGTTCTTCCGCACGGTTCGCACCTTCCGGCGCGGCTTCAACAAGATCGGCCGCAACGACCCCTGCTGGTGCGGCAGCGGCAAGAAGCACAAGCGCTGCTGCGGTAGGCGCTAAGAAGAAAATTCCGGCCGAACCGTAAGACTTCCTCACGCCGATTCGTTACTGGGTATGAGGCAAGAGATCCGGGCGGACGGGGCAGACAGGACGAGGGAGCCTCTAAGGCTTTCTCGCCCCGCTTCGTTACTGGATAGAGCCGAAAGATCCGGCCGACTTCTTCCGTAACCCAACATGAGAAACCACGAGCACTGGACCGAGCAGGTCCGGTGGGCCGCCGAGATCGCGCGCGCCGCGCTCGGTCTCTACAAGCTCGGCCACATCGGGCTCGACATCCAGTTCTTCGACCCTGACCCGGACGCGTGGGATGTGATGGGAAGCGCACAGCTGGACGTGCGCGTGATCCCGTGCGTCCACTGGATCGGCCGGATCAAGCTCTACCGCTACTGGTGGAACCAGCTGAGTCTCGACGAGCGCTACCACCTGGTCGTTCACGAGGTCGCGCACCTGATCGCCGACGCTCACGCGAAGATGAACGGTCGTGGGCCGGTCCAACACGGGCCGACGTGGCGAGCAGTCATGCGCCAGCTCGGCGAGAACCCCGACCGCGAGCTGGTCGGCAAGCTCGTACGAGAGCGAGGTCGCGCGTGAGGCGGGGTCCCCACAGGAACCGAGACCCACCACGCTCGGCTTCCCCCCAACCCCACCACCAAGAAGGGAGCCCCGATGAGGGCCGGACCCTACCGGAATCGAGACCCACCAACCCCTGGCCTCACGGCCACTTAGGAAAAGATCGTGAGAACAGGAGTCAGTGTTGTTGAGAGAGACGGAAGGAGACAACCATGACCCGCAACGAACTGATCAACCTGCTCAAGACGATGCCCGCCGACGCCACGATCCACTTCGGACACGACGCGCGGGACTACTGCCACACCACGATCGCGCCCGAGGTGCGCAGCGTGTCGGTGGAGCAGGTCGGCCGGTCCGACTACTTCGGCTGCGATGTCGTGGTCGAGGAAGAGGTCAGGGAGGACGACTTCGAGAGCACGCGCAGCGTTGTGGTGCTGCGCTAGGAAGGGAACCCATGAGCCAGTTCGATCTGAACCAAATCGTCAACGACAAGATCACCGATGACGGAATCCAGCCGATCACG
>Ga0180433_10009456_pt1 | contig 11931 bp, 10 predicted proteins | sample SS_ome_8_FD_132980 | JGI IMG/M metagenome (GOLD analysis project Ga0180433, IMG submission 132980) | Hypersaline lake sediment archaeal communities from the Salton Sea, California, USA - SS_1_D_1 metaG | ecosystem: Environmental > Aquatic > Non-marine Saline and Alkaline > Hypersaline >... | reverse complement strand
TCTCTTTCAATTCTGAATCTTCAAGAAACTTCTTAAAGTCATCAGGACGTATAAGATCATTTAAATAAGCATCTTTATAACCTAATACAATGTTTCTCCTTTTTTTTCTATTCTTTCTCATTTGCAATCACCTCTTAAAAGCTCATATTATATTAGTTCAATTCAATTATTAAGTGTTCACATAATAATATAATAGAATTTAGTTGTTCTAAGACATTTTTTGTAAGAATCTTACAAAATTTCTTTTTATCTATAAGATCTCAATGGTCGAATCTTTTTCGGATGTTATTTTCAACCACCAGCACCTTTCAATATCAAAAGATAAATAAAAATGGAATTTCATTTGATAATTTCTATTCTAAGATTAATGTGATTTTTATAAGTTTAACCTATAAAGAAGAAGAAAAAGAACGAAATAATGTATAATTTATGGAAACAATATTTAATACTTCAATGTGTTGTTTGGGTAATGAAACTAATTTTAAGTAAATAATAAGGTGGTGATATAATTATGGCAAAGGGAGAATGTCCAAAATGTGGTATGAAATTTGAAGGAAAAGATGAAGCAGAAGTTAAGAAAAAAATGAAAGAACACGCTGAAAAACATCATAGTTAACGAATGGTTAAATAATAGTTTATACTCTTAACTTCTCTATTTACTCTTTTTTTTATCTAAAATAGAAAGAACGTGAAGTTAGATGTGCTCATTTATATTTTTTAAATTAAAATAAGCAAATTCCTTAGAAATATTGGCTTAATTTGCTGGAGTTTTTAAATTGAAACACATAATTATTTAATTCAATTTAGGTGTTGTTTCAATGATAAATTTATAAAAATTAAAGAAGTGAGACATAATGAAAAAAAAATGGATATTACTAATCTTTTTAATAATTATAATAATAATTGCTGGAATTGCAGTAGGTTTCTTGATTTTACCGTTTCTTAATATTGCATATACTTACAGTGTAGAAAATGCATTTCCCAATCTTAGCTTTAATAATCCCGTAGGTATTTATGATGCGAATGATGGTACTGACCGTCTATTTGTGGTTGAACAAGGAGGGATTATCTGGACATTTAACAATAACAGAAATGAAATTGATAAATACAAGTTTCTTGATATAAGTGATCAAATAGTGACGGGTGGAGAAAGAGGGTTATTAGGATTGGCATTTCATCCCAATTATGAAGTAAATGGTTACTTATATGTATATTATACCAAAATAGGTAACGGGCGAATCAATCATTTCACGCTTTAAAGTTAATGCAAGCGATCAGAATATGGCAAATAAATCAAGTGAATTTGAGATTATTCCTCCTATAAATCAACCCTTTTCAAATCATAACGGGGGTCAAATTTCATTTGGTCCTGATGGATATTTATATATTGCTTTAGGGGATGGAGGAGGTACTGGGGATCCTTTTGGAAACGCTCAAAATAGAGCTAATCTATTAGGAAATATACTTAGGATAGATGTTGATTCAGGATCTCCTTATTCTATACCTTTGGACAATCCGTTTTATAATAACATGGACGGCTTTCGTGAAGAAATATATGCGTTCGGATTTAGGAATCCTTGGCGATTTAGTTTCGATAATAATACTGGGAATCTTTGGGTTGCGGATGTAGGTCAAGAATCATGGGAAGAAATCAATATTGTAGAAAGCGGAAAAAATTATGGTTGGAATGCAAAAGAGGGTTATACAGATTTCAATCCTGGCGTAAATGTCACGAGTACCGAACCTCCTATATACGTTTATGCAAATGCTGGGCTTGATATTTCTATTACTGGTGGATACATATATCGAGGTTTAGAATTAACTGGATTATCAGGGAAATACATTTATGCTGATTTTGGTTCTGGAAAGATATGGGCTCTAAGCTACAATTCAAGCAATGTTATAGGAAATGAATTATTAATTGATACTAATTTTAATATCCCTTCATTTGGAATTGACAATGATAAGAACTTATATATATGCTCGTTTGATGGGAATATCTATATACTTAATGAATTAGCTAACTAAAATCAATAATTTTTTTTATTAAATTTATTTAAATCATTATAAATGAAATCTTCTATAGGTGAGAGATATTTTGAAAAAAGCATTAACTATAGCTGGTTCTGATTCAGGGGGCGGTGCTGGAATTCAAGCCGATTTGAAAACATTCATCAGCCGCGGAGTTTATGGTATGAGTGTAATTACTGCATTAACTTCGCAAAATACAATGGGTGTACAAGGAATCTTCGAGATAGAGGCTGATTTCGTCGGTAAGCAAATAGATTCTATTATGACAGATATTGGAGCGGATATATGGAAAATCGGAATGTTAGGGAATGAAGACATTATCAGAATAGTCTCTAATAAAGTTAAACAATACAATATCCAAAATTTAGTACTTGATCCCGTGATGGTAGCCAAAAGTGGGGATCCTTTATTGAGAGATGAGGCACAAGATGCATTAATTTCGCAATTAATACCTTTAGCTTATGTTATTACGCCAAATATTTTTGAAGCAGAGGTTTTATCAGGCGTTAAAATCAATAGTATCGAGGATATGCAAGATGCCGCCGAAAAGATATTCGCTTTAGGAGTGAAACAAATAATAGTAAAAGGAGGTCATCTTAATATCAATAAATACGCAACGGATTTGTTGTATGATGGAAATAATTTTATCGAGTATCGTTCAAAATATATACAAACTAAAAATACCCACGGATCGGGTTGCACTTTTGCATCAGCAATCGCGGCCGAATTGGCAAAAGGAAATAAAATCTTAAATGTAATTCAGATAGCGAAGGCCTATATAACAATTCTGATCAAAAACTCTCAAAAATTAAACATTGGGCATGGCCACGGACCGTTAAACCATTATTTAGGGCAATCACTAAATCTTGACTTAAAGATAGTCGAAGTTGTAAAAAAAAAAGACTGAGTATTGGAGTTATCTCGTTAAATTCATTCCAATAAATCAAGTGGCGTGTTTCTTATATTAAGATAAAAGCTAAGTACATCCAGACTGAAAATAATTATTATTGTAAGAATTAATGCTAAAAGTATTCCATTTTGCCAACTTAACTCTAAGCTGTAGCTTAATGTAATCCTGAAATAATTAAAGCAAACTAAGAATAAAAGATATAGCACTATTAAGCTATATACTATAATCTTGATAATTCTTGCCTTGTTATACCTTATAAATTCCTTTAAATATCCTTTAAAGTCAACTCTAGTCAATTCTCTCTTCTCCTTTCATTTTATCAAAAATTTATCGTCCTTATATGATTTTAATCCTTTATTATTTTAAGCTTTCATAAAACTCTTCATCGATTAATAGTTCTGATTTGAGGGTTTCTTTTTTTTTGAAATAATAAAAACCAATTAGTAATCCTATTGATCCACCGATAATAACAGCAACAATTATATTTGGAAAGATCGTAAGGAAAAGATAGGAAAATCCTCCGACTTGCTGCATTACTGCTATGATCCAAATAAAGAGGCTAAAAGAAATTCCAGCTAAAATTGTCCCTCCCAATCCTACGCTTATTCCTAATAATATCACATACTCATTCTTTTTTCTATATTTAAGAGCAAATCGAGTACCAATCACGCTTCCAATTAGCATTTGTAAGTCTCCGGGGTATATAATTCCAAAGGGAGCAATGACAAAACAGATAAATGCAATGACATCACTCATTATAACACCAGCGATCAAATTCCTTTCTTTAGCGGTCTGATATAGATTAGAAATGAATGCTATTTGGATCACCACTATTCCGATACATATTCCTGAGTTTTTTCAACAATATCTTTAGATTTTTCTTTAGATTGGCTTTCCTCGTCAGAAGCATGAACTAAATTTTTGCGAGTAGCTTCATCGAAAACATGAATTTTTTCCATAGGAAAGGCGATGTACGCCGTATCTCCCATCCTAGCATCGTAAAAACCAGCTGCAGACACCATTCCACTTATACCGTCTGGATACTCAAAGGTTACTATTGTTTCAGCTCCGAGGAATTCGACCACTGTCAATTTTACTTCATAAGAATCAACGAAGCTTTCTGGAGAGATTTTTATGTGTTCTGGTCTAATTCCTAAAATCGCATCCTTCACTTCAGTATCTCTCAATTGACTTGCAATTTCAGAAGATAACTGAAACTTTTGTTCTCCAAACATTAATGCATTATTTTCAAACTTTGCTGGAAAAAAGTTCATTGCGGGTGAGCCTATAAATCCCGCTACAAACTGGTTAGCTGGTTTATTATACACATCGCTTGGAGTTCCAATTTGCTGGAACTTTCCATCGTATAGTATTGCGATGCGATCTGCCATGGACATCGCTTCAACTTGATCATGCGTCACATATACTTGTGTTATTTTTAATCTTCTTTGCAACTTGATTATTTCCCCTCGCATTTGAATTCTGAGCTTCGCATCCAAATTGCTTAAGGGTTCGTCGAAGAGAAACACGGTCGGATTGCGCACGATAGACCTCCCTAATGCGACTCTTTGTCTCTGTCCTCCGCTTAACTCACCGGGTTTTCTATCTAATAATTGTGCGATCCCGAGTAATTTAGCTGCTTCTTCTACGCGTTCTTTTATCTCTCTCTTATCCATTTTAGCAAGCTTTAATGCAAATCCCATGTTCTCGCGAACATTCATGTGCGGATAGAGAGCGTAGCTTTGAAATACCATTGCTACCCTTCTTTCTTTTGGCGGGACAAAAGTCACATCGACATCGTCAAATATAACCTTACCATCAGTCACATATTCTAAGCCCGCGATAATGTTTAAGCACGTCGATTTCCCGCATCCAGAAGGGCCAACAAGAACCATAAACTCTTTATCTTTAATCTCCAGATTAATATCCTTTAAAACATGGACATCTGGATCGAAAAATTTATTAACATTCTCTAGTCTAATTCTTACCATTTTATCTACCTCTTTTTAACCTTTTACAGCACCACGAGTTAAACCACTTACAATTTTCTTTTGAAATAATAGAACTACAATTATCAATGGAATGGTAGCAAGCGATGTTGCTGCCATTAAGGCTATATCCGTATCCCAAGGGGCTGTAATACTACCGGGATTACGAGTAAAGCTTAATATTGCTAAAGGAATCGGATGATTCGATTCATTTGCTTGAAGGAAAACTTGGGCAAACAATAATTCGTTCCAACTTGCGATAAATACCAGTATTGCGCATGTAAATATTCCAGGAACGGTCAATGGGAGGATAATTTTGCGAAAAATCTGAAAATTACTTGCACCATCGACTTTTGCGGCTTTCCATAGGTCCTCTGGAATTTCTCTGAAAAATGCAATCAGGATAAAAATTGCTAAAGGCAAGTTGATTGCAGAATAAGGGAGAATTAAACCAATAAGAGAACCTTGGATATTGGGTATAAATGGTAAAGTTGAAAGAGCTATTGTCCATTGGAGGAATGGGATGATAATAATTAATCCTGGTAAACTATTCATTGAGAAAATAAACCCATTTAACGCTGATTTAAAAGGAAAATCAAATTTAGCCATAGCATACGCGATCAATGAGCCTATTATTAAGACCACCAGCACCGTAGCACCGGCTAATATTGCGCTATTTATGAGCGCTTGTAGGAAATACCCTTCCTTCTGAAACACAATTTCATATGCACGAAAAGAGAATAACCAAGGCTCACCTGTAATCAACTCCGCCGCAGCGTGAAGGAGATTGAACATGTAAGGTAAAATTAAAGCGACTAACCAACCAACTCCAATGAGGAAGCTCGAAATCCACTTGAGCCTTTTTTCTTTAACGCGAGAAAGCACTTGCCAAAGAATTACAGCGAAAATAACCGTTATTAACAATGGATATAATCCAAATGATAATGTTTCCCACAACTCAAAATCAGTTTGTGTAATACCGGGTATGAGTCGAGGATCTCTAAATGATCTGAGAAAAATCCATAGAAACGGTAGAGCACAGAAAAAGCACATGAACAAGACCATCAAGACGAAGAAAACCCTTTTCAATCGTCTTTTCCATATAAACCAGGTGACCTTGGCTTTAGAAATTGGTTTAATTTCACTAGTTTTACCAACTAAATCCGAGAATGCCTGATTTGAGTGACTCACCACTTCTTTCGATAAATAATCTTTTCTAGGGCTCTCTATTTCCTTTTCTAATTGGTCCTCCTCATCATCTTTAGAGGGCTTTATTTTTTGAATGATCTTAGTTAATATCGATTTTGAACTACCCGGTCTTTCTCTTCTTGTAAGAATGATAATTATAAATCCAAAGAGAATAATAAATAATAGGATCATTATCGAAACGGCCGATGCGAGTCCAAAATCGGAATTTTGCCAATATGCAACTGACTGATATGTCATCGAATAGACGGAAGAATCATTTAAAACCGCGATCGCGTCATAAACCCTTAAGGCTTGCATCATACGAAAAATCAGTGCAATACCCACTCCGGGTTTAATTAATGGCCATGAGATATATCTAAATTTCTGCCACCCACTTGCTCCAGCTATATCACCTGCCTTATGTAAGTCTTCGGGTACGATTTGTAGTGCTGCCAATATTAAAAGAGTGATAAAGGGTGTCGTTTTCCAAACATCAATTATAATCGCAGAAAACATGGTCATTGTAATTTCAATCTCAGAAATATATGGAGGAAATGGCAGTAGTACGGGCAGATTAAACAAGATGGGAGCCAGACCACTTCCGTAGAAGTCTATCGGCTGACCACCGAGTAGTAAAATTAATCCATTGATAAAACCATTTTGATCTACGCTATTAAAAATCTCAAACTTAAAAAGAGTTGCGGAGGCAACTGTCGGAATTGCCCATGGAATCAGAAGAGTTGCTCTGGCAATCCCTCTTCCCTTAAAGTTTTTGTTTAAAATTAAGGCAAATACAAGCCCTAGAAAGAACTCTAAAATGAGCGAGACAACGGAAAAAAACAGAGTTTGATAGGTGTACTGCCAAAAGGCTCGTGAGTTCACATTGTTAGAGCCTAAGAGTTGAGAAAAATTTGTTAAAGTGAATCGTTCTCCAAAAGGATTGAGAAGATCAAATTCTAATCGAAAGCTAAGAAAAATGCCTAAAATAATAGGTACTAAAATGACAAGAGTAAATATAACTATAGCAGGACTTAACAGTGAAAGTATAAACTTGGTGTTTTTTGGTGGTTCGTCTCTTTCTATTTCTTCTGGAAGTTCAATTTTTTCAATCGTAATGGTTTCCATTTTCATTCCTCTGAAATATTAATATAAAAAAAAAGAAGTTAAGATTTAAAATTCTATTGCAATTTTCGTTTTGCAACTAAAATAATCCCAATAGTAGAAGCGAATGAAATCACTAGAATTGCGATGCTATAACCCGGAATTGCTGGTTCAGCAGGAGCTCCTGCAATGATTTCTGTTACATCTCGATCCATCTCTTCTAATGCATCATCAACACTTTTTTGACAACTTAATAAATCGCTAAAGTAATCAGAGATTGCATTGGAAATTAACGGATAATCGGGATGAACGGGTCGAGATAAGGTTAGCGCTGCTTGTTCTGACCAGTTTTGAATGTACTCGAATCCCGTTGGAGGGTTGTCGAATACTTCTAACAGAGCTGGAAAGTTACCTTGAGGTGTATAACCCGGACCAGGGTCAATATCAGCTGTAAGCTCACTTTCTTGTGCCTCTAAAGTACCTAAGAATTTAGTAAGATTCACGGCAGCTTCTCGTGCGCTACCAGTTGTAACGGTTGGAACCGCTAAAATAGCGCCACCGACAGCCGATGTTTTGTATCCTGATGCTCCTTCGAAGTGGGGCAGGGGTGCCAAACCAAATTCAACATTATTCGCTTCAGACAACGCATAGATGTAGGGCCATTGTCGACAAAAGATCGATTCGTTTGCCAACCATTTATTCCCCGAGCTAGCTTCGTCGTACACGAGACCATAACGAGGTATTATATAATCAGTTCCTTGAACTCCTGTATACTGAGGAGGAACTAACGCTTTAATGAAGCTCATAGCCTCGTTAACAGTCGTCGTATCGATGTTAACCTCTCCCGAACTTGTAACTACATCGAGAGCTCCATTGCTTCCGCACCATTCGAAGAAATTTACTACACCGCCTTCGTACGCATCCAATTGACCGATAAACCCGACAAGATCAGCATCATCCGCAGTTAATAAACCGCTTTGATTATTGAGGATGTAATTCGCTGTTTCATTTAAGCCTTCCCATGTAGCAAAATCTGCTTCAGTCCATCCTGGCATGTGAAGATCTAATAGGTCAGTTCGATAGTAAAGAACTCCCAAGTTCATAAAGTAAGGAAAAGCATAATAGCTGCCTTGGTATTCACAAGCCGCGACAATTCCCGAACCATAGTCTGTCAAGTTGACATCAGTTAAATATGAATCCAGATTAATTATCCATCCATTATCCACGAAGGGAGCGGTCCACACTACATCAATTGCTAAAACGTGAGAGGAATAGGAGCCGGCTTGTAATCCCGACTGTAAGTTTGTAAGTTGAGCAGAAGCGTCTGCTCCTGAGGAACTTACTGTTACACTATTTACGCCACTACCCCACACGGATGCTAAAAATTCGTCAGTAACGTTTTCAACCCCGGGGATTTGTTGGTCGCCCAACATGATGATCGTCAAATCTACTCCTTGAGATGTTTGTGGCTCTTTAAAAGCCTTTACTGGTATTAAGACAATTGATAACGAAAACAATAGTACTAACCCAGTTAACAATATTAAGGGTTTTTTGTTATATATTTTCATTTTCTTTTTCCATCCAAATAATAATTTAATTGGATTTTCTTTAAAAAAACTAAATCTCTCAATTCTCAGTGAACTGAGATAAATAATTTTTACGAAAGTTTACTATTTAAAGGTTATTCTTAAGATTCATTTGTTATTAATTAATTATAATCGAAATCGTTAAAATAACAGAGAATTGTAATACTATTAAACAATTCTTTAACTTAATTAAAATTAAATATTTATAATTAACTAAGAAGGAGCCAGAGAATTGAAAATATGAATGATGATTCCAATGACCTATTAGAAAAGTATAGAGGCTTGATAGGTAATAGTTCAGTAAATAAATTAAGGAAAAAAACTGAGAAGCTTAAGAAACAATCAATTCTGCATGTTAATTCCACAAAATTTGGAGGAGGTGTTGCTGAAATCCTAAATAGCATGCTTCCGCTAATGAAAGAATTTGAACTTGATGTAGATTGGAGAACTTTTACTGCTCCTGATAAATTTTTTGAAATTTCAAAAAAAATGCATAATGCTTTACAAGGAAACATGGATATTCATTTTTCTGACGAAGAAATTACTATATATAAAAAACAAGCATTAGATACCTATAAACAAGTAGAACCAAAAGAAGATTTCATCATAATCCATGATCCCCAACCTTGCCCTGTGATTGGAGAGGAGACGAAACGGGAAAATAAATGGATTTGGCGCTGTCACATTGATACCTCAGAACCTAATCCTCAAGCGTGGAATTTAATCTCAGATTACCTTCCAATGTATGATGCATTAATCTTTACAAAATTGGAGTTTGCAAGAAAAGGAATCCATCAAAATATCCATCAGATAACTCCCTCAATTGATCCATTCTCGGTTAAAAATAAAATGCTTGAAACAAAGGCAGCTAGAGAAATCGTTGAAAGATTTATCCCTCTGAATAAACCATTGATTACTCAAGTTTCTCGATTTGACCCCTGGAAGGATCCACTGGGTGTAATTGATGTCTACAGAAAAGTTAGTGAACAAATTTCTGTTAGCTTAGCATTAATTGGAAGTCTTGCTCATGACGACCCTGAAGGAGTCGAATGGTTGGAGAAAGTAAAGAAATATGCAAAAGATGACGAGAATATCTATATTCTATCTAATTTAGATGGAGTCGCAGATTTAGAGGTTAATGCATTTCAACGAGTCTCGGACGTAGTGTTACAAAAATCTATTAGAGAAGGCTTTGGATTAACAGTCACCGAAGCACTCTGGAAAGAGACCCCCGTAGTCGGAGGTAATGTAGGAGGTATAAAACTTCAAATTGAAGATGGAAAGAATGGGTTCTTGGTTGATTCGATTGATGCTGCTGCCGATAAAGTATTATATCTTTTAAAAAATCCAAAAATCTCAAAAGAGATGGGAAAGAAAGGACGTGAAAAAGTAAAAAATGAATTTTTATTATTTAGTCACTTAGAGAGATACATTGATCTCTTCAGAGAATTATACTAATAGATTAGGCAAGAAATCTAAAGGGGTAAAAGTATGACTGATATAAAGAAATGGGAAGAAAACGATCATTGGGTTGAAATTGATTTAGATTTGTGTGTTGGAGCCGCAGAATGCGTCGAAGTATGTCCCGTAGAAGTTTATAATCTGAAGGATGGTAAGGTTATTGCTGATAATATTGAAGAATGCATCGATTGTATGGCTTGTGAGGGAGTTTGTCCTACAAATGCAATATTAAAGCACTCTGCGTGGGAATGATTGAGTAATTTATATTCATTATTTTTTTATTATCTCTTTATTGAATGGGATAAGGATTATAACTCATAAAGAAATTATACTAAAATCTTTCAAAAACTGCTAATTTTCTACTATTGTTGATTAAAGTATTATAAATATATTTAATAATATTGCTTTCAATTAAACTTATAAATAACGGAGTGTGAAAATGATATGGATTTAAAGTGTAGCAATTGTGGAAAGAAAATCGAAACACTTCCAATAAATTGTGGATATAGTATATCATATAACGAGGAATCCGATTTATGGGAATGTTATATGGAAAATTGTGGATTCATCTCAATAAATGAGATTATTTGTGAAGATTGTTGTAAGAAAAAAAATATATCCTCTTAAACTTATTTTTTCCTGAGCCTTTCTTTGCTAAAAATTGAAAAAAATAGTAATCTCATTATTTTAATTTTAATAACTTTGCATTAATTGCAACAATAACAGTGCTTATAGACATAAGGATAGCACCGATTGCGGGTGATATTATTATATTAAAGGCATATAATGCACCAGCAGCGAGAGGTATAGCAACAACATTATATCCTGTAGCCCATATTAGGTTTTGAACTATCTTTTTATAGGTTTTATTACCAAATTTTATTAGCGATGACACATCACCAGGATTACTTTCAACTAAAATTATATCTGCTGTTTCAGCAGCTATATCTGTTCCAGAACCAATCGCTATACCCACATTTGCTTGGGCAAGCGCTGGAGCGTCATTAATTCCATCACCTGTCATTGCAACAAATTCTCCTTTTTCTTGTAATTCTTTAATCTTCTCTAATTTTTCGTCGGGTAAAACTTCGGCATAGAAATCGTCTAAATTTAATTCTTTAGCTACTTTTTCAGCAACTGAATAATTATCACCCGTCAACATGATACATTTTATCCCCTCTTTTTTTAGTTCTTTTATCGCCCCATACGATTCTTCTCTTATGATATCGGATAGACTTATGGACGCAATGAGTTGGTTTTCAATTATTAAAAAAACTATAGTATCTATCGGGTCTTTGTCTATATTTTCAGGTCTTTTTAATCCCAACTGTTTTAAATAATTTGGACTAGCAATTTTAACTTCTTTTCCATCTATTATACCTTCTACTCCTTTTCCTTTAATTGCATTAAAGTTTGAGACCTCAAGAAGACCGATTTCCAATTCATTGGTTTTTTCTACAATTCCACGTGCGATTGGATGTTCAGATTGGTTTTCTAAAGAACCAGCATATCTAAAAATTTCCTTTTCTGAATATTTCTCTGAAAATATAGTCGTCTTATTCACTCCAAATTTACCTTTGGTTAAAGTTCCCGTCTTATCAAAAATTACTGTTGTGACTTTTCTCGAATTTTCAAAAGAGGTTCTATTTCTTATTAATAAACCATT
>Ga0180433_10009454_pt1 | contig 11933 bp, 14 predicted proteins | sample SS_ome_8_FD_132980 | JGI IMG/M metagenome (GOLD analysis project Ga0180433, IMG submission 132980) | Hypersaline lake sediment archaeal communities from the Salton Sea, California, USA - SS_1_D_1 metaG | ecosystem: Environmental > Aquatic > Non-marine Saline and Alkaline > Hypersaline >... | reverse complement strand
TTTTTGTGTAACACGGCATAGATAATGATAAAATTTCACGCATAAGTTTAAAATTAATTCTTTTCCGCATCGTAATACATTTGTAATACAATGTCAAAAGAAGACAATAAAAAAATAATTTCCTAGAATATTCATACTCCAATTGAGCGGACTAAAGATCCGCGAGAATAAAAAAGGTATAATTTATAATTTAATTCGTTTTATCTTCGCAACAACCATTTTAATCTTTTCATAACTTATACTTGACGGTAAATTATCTTTTATCTGACTCAGATATCCGTAATCTTCCGCTTTTGACATGGCAGAGAGTATTTGACTTTGCTCTTGCTTGGTAACAATTCTCTCAATATCAACTTCTCCGCCGGCTTCATAATACCGCGCCAAATGCGTTAAAATCGTACTTACTCCCAAACCTCGAACTTGCGCGATTTTTTCAATTGAAAGCCCGTCATCATACAAATCAATTGTTTCGCGAATTGTGTTGCTGATATTAACAACTTCTTTAACTTTGAAATTGTCTGACGGATAATTTTCAGGATATGGCTCGAAATTGTCCCATTCGTTCATCTTATTTATAAAATCACGTTCAGCAAAATCTCTTTGCAAACGCTCTTGCGCTTCTTGCTCCATTTTGTCAAAGAAAATATCACGCTCCATTTCTTTATTTTCGCCAAGACAAATATCACAGTTATCGCACTTTTCACCATATTTGCTGATATCAGGATCAGAAAAATAATTTAAAATCGTTTTGCGCCGACAGCAATCATTTTCAGCATAACCGCGAATCACGTGTAATTTGTCATATTTTATATTAACAATCTCCTGAATTTGCTCCGGGCTTTTGCCTTGTTCTTGCATTTCATCTCTGCTTTTTTGAATGAAAAACGATTGCAGGCCGTAATCCTTTGGACTTGATAATAAAATGCATTTGGCCGGCTCGCCGTCGCGTCCGGCGCGTCCTGCTTCTTGATAATAATTTTCCAAACTGCTCGGCATTCCCAGATGAATCACAAAACGAATATCTGATTTGTTCACGCCCATGCCAAACGCGATTGTCGCGACAATCACTTTGTACTGATTTTCCATGAACTCGCTCTGAACTCTAGTTCGGATTTCTGAATTTAAGCCGGCATGATAAGCAATTGCCTTGATGCCGTTTTGGTTAAGAAGATTTGCGATTTCTTCTGTTTTTTTTCTGGTAATCGCGTAAACAATGCCACTGCCTTGATTTTCCTTGACCAGTTTGACAAGATAATCATCGCGCTGTTGATCTTTCATTTGGATTGCGGAAAAATGCAAATTCGGCCGATCAAAACCGCGGACAAAAACCTGCGCGTTTTTTAATTCCAGATTATTGATAATATCTTGGCGCACTTCTTTTGTCGCGGTTGCCGTAAACGCACCCACAATCGGGCGCTGCGGAAAAATTTTTACAAAATTCTTGATCAACATGTAATCCGGCCGAAAATCATGTCCCCACTGAGACACGCAATGCGCTTCATCAACAGCAATAAAATTTACTTTAATTTGATTTTGTCTGAACAAATTTACAAAATCAGGCAGATTCAGTCGCTCCGGCGCAACGTAAAGCAGATCAATTTGATTAGTCCTGCTTTGTTCAATAACATTTTGAACTTGCGCCAATGTTTGCGAACTGTTGATAAAACCGGCCTTAATTCCGCGCGCTCGCAAAGAGTCAACTTGATCTTTCATCAGCGCGATCAGCGGTGAAATCACAATTGTTAAACCGTTTTTTACAACAGCCGGAAATTGATAACACAGCGATTTTCCTCCGCCGGTCGGCATAATGCCGAGAACATCTTTATTATCCATGATTGATTTGATAATTTCTTCTTGACCGTCACGAAATGCAGAAAATTTAAAAATTTGTTTTAGTTTTTGTTGCATAAATTTTATATTTATTTAGTTTATTGGTAATTAATGTATGTGGTTTTTAAAACGTAACAAAATTCAATTTCCAAGCTCCAAAATTCAATTTCCAAACAATTTCCAATTTCCAAAAAACAATTTCCAAACAATTTCCAAGCTTCAAAATTCAATTTCCAAACAGATGAATTATTTACGAGTTCTTTTATGTTCGAGGTTATTTATTATGGAGCTAAAAATGCTTAGCAGTTCCGTCAACTCTTTTATTAAACGATCCTTTTCTCCTTGTAATTGAACGTCTGCATCAATTAATTTTAACCAGTATTGTGTCTCCTTAACTTCTTTCCTGCTAATTTTCAATCTATAAATTAAATCCTTTTTACTCAACGACTCATTTGCTTCAATATAATTAGCACCGACAGAACCGGAGCTCCTAACAACTTGCTTACCATCTTCAATATTCGCAGTTGTCTTTGGCAGCTGCTTAATAAAAGCTCTAACGTTCTGTGAAAACTCAAATGCTCTATCAGCTAAATCATTTTTATACATATATCTCATTATTATTTAAATTTTTTAATTATTTTTTGGAAATTTGCGACTATTTTATTTGAAAATTGTTTTTTGGAAATTTGCGACTATTTTGTTTGGAAATTGTTTTTTGGAAATTGGAAATTTTTTCGTTGCTCTATTTCATTTAACCTCATTTCCGCAAAAAGAGCAACGAAAATGTTATCCCCACTCGTCATAATTTCTGAAAAAATAAATTTGCCTTGACAAATATTTGTATTTCTTGTCGGTTCAGCTCGTCAGAAATCAACGCTCGACTTTGAAGCTCAAATTTACTTAAACAAACTGAGTTTAACAAAAACTAAAATAATTATAATTTTTTATTCGGAAAAATTTGACAAAAAGATTAACATAAGATAAACTTAAGTTAAACATACAATAAAATTAACACAAATATGACTCAAATTGGATTAAAAGAACTGCGCGAAAATGTTGATAAATTCGCAAAAAAAGTTCAAAAAGGTGATGAATTTATTATTATGCGCAAATCTACTCCTCTATTTAAAATTTCTCCTCTTGCAAATGACGCTTGGGAAGAAGTGATTGATTTTACAAAAATACAAAAAGGCGGAGTTGATATTGATGAATTACTAACCAGATTATAACTATGGATAAGATTGCCAAAGCTTTAAATAAATTGACAAACAAAGAACAAACAAAAATAAAAAATATACTTATCAAAATAAAATCCGGTAATATTTATGGTTTTGATTTTAAAAAATTAAAAAATAAAAATAATATATATCGCATTCGATCAGGCAATATAAGAATAATTTTTAAAAAAGAAAAAACTGAAATTAAAATTCTAGCAATTGAACGCAGATCTGACATTACTTACAATTGATAATGCATATACAAAAAAATCACCATTATTTTAATAGTGATTTTATTTTTGCAATCAATTTATCAAAATTGACTTGAGAAAAATATGTTGTATCGACTTTGATCAATTCGCTGGGCACATCAATCGGCTCCAATTCCCATTCTTCTAGCATTTCAAAATTCGCTTCATCAACATGACCTTTGTGCCTACTGCCGGTATGCACTCTTTGCTTAAATCGTTCTACAATTATAGCGCGATCTGCATACAAAAAAACTTGAACAATCTGAAAATCATACTTATCCTTAAGCTTTTGAATGTCTTTTTTTGCAAAATCAGGATCAAAAACACTTTCAATTATTGCGGACTGTCCTGCTTGCAACAATTTATCAAGATAAAAGTACATCAACTTAATTGATACAACCCCAAGTCTGCGCGACCAATCGCGATCATGAGTTCCAAGGCAGTCAAAAAGCAATTCCTTGATTTCATCCTTGCAAATCAAGGGCAATCTTGTTTGAAGCGCGATTTGCTGAGCAAGATTTGTCTTGCCTGTTGCCGGCAAGCCGTTGATTAGAATCAATATAGTTCTTTCCATCACCACCTCCTTTTATCAAATTTTATCAATCTTAATTTTTTTGTCAATCAAAAAAACAGCCTTTTCCCAAAGCCGCTTTTTTTAATTAAAATCATATTCAAATTGCTCCAATGTTCCATTATTGTAATAAATAAAATCAGGCGGATTTTCTTTACTGGCTGACAAAAACGCGTCTTTCCACTCAATCCAAATTTTATCGCCAACATTAAAAGTTGAATCAAAATTTAAAAGCTTTGATGAATAATTTTCATTAGCATAATTTTCTCCGGCCATGATCAGTTTTTCTTTTTTTAAAATCTTTGTACCAATCATAAAATTGTGCTTTGTCTGCTCCCACGCAATCAAGTTTTGATCCCAAGTTTTATTATCCAAAACAAATTTGTACGGCAAAACCAGCATTTGCAGATCCTGATCTGTTTTATTGTACTTTATTTTCACTGCTTCAAAAAAACAATTGCGAAAAATATAAGCACCGTTTACATTATCTGGCAAAGCTAAAACAACAAGCTTGTTTTTTTGCGATAAATCCACGACTTTTGCAAAATCATTGATAATTTTCTCGCTCAGCTGGCTTGCTTTTTGCCAGTTTAAATTCAGATTAATAAAAACAACCAAGTTGATTATAAAAAAAACAATAAATGCAATGATTCCAACTTTTTTATGCTTTGCAATCAGTTTGTAAAACAAAAGCGCGATAATTAAATAAAAAAACAAACTTGAAAAATACGTGATTCTCTGACCACTGTGATCATAGGTTTGAACCGGCAAATTTATCACCGGTAATAGAAAAAGCAAAAATCCAATTAAGCAAAAAATGTAAAATTTCAGCTGTTTGCGCAAGACAAAGCCAAGCGCACTAACTAAAATCAGCAAAAAAAACGCGAAAATAAAATAATGTTCTTTATTAAACAAACTTATTTGCTCGCGCACGGGTCCGATTAAATGGAACAAAAAATAAGAAAAATTATCAATCAATGCTTTGATCGTGTATTTCAAATTCTCAAAATAACTAAGCTGTCCATACCCGCCAAACAAAGTTCCCAGCACTTTGGCGCGAACAAAAAGATAAACTACAATTACCAAATAAAACGCTGAATGATATTTTAAAATATAAACTAATTTTTGTTTGTAATTATTTCGAGCAAAATAAAACAAAAGAACGCTTACAGATAAAATTGCCGGAAAAACAATTGACATTTCTTTTGCCAGGAGCGAAATAAAAAATAAAAGCAAAGAAAAAACATAAAGCATGATTTTTTTGCTGTTTTCAAATTTGAGCAACAAGAGCCAGCAAAAAATCATAAAGAAAAAACAAAGCAAGTCAGTTCTGCCGGAAATCCAAGTAATTGATTCTGAATGCATTGGTGAAATTAAAAACAAAAGCGCGCATAAAAAAGCAATCAATCTACTTTTCTTTGGCTTGGCATACTTTTGCAAAAGCAATTGCATTACTAAAAAAATAAAATAACTAGAGAACAAGTGCAAAATAAAATTCAAAGCATGATAATTCCAAGCATTGTTCCAAGTTACATAATTTAACCAAAATGAAAAAACAAAAGTCGGGCGATACAATCCGCCTTGACCCGCAAAACCGTCTCTGTTTGTAATCAAGTATTTTAACGGATTGTTATTGTATTCGCCGATCCGATAAATCATGTCATAATCATCAGACAAAAACGCATCATTAAAATTAAAAAAAGTGCAGCCTAGTAAAACCGCAAAATAAACAAGCAAACAAATCAGTTTGTAATTCTTTTTCTGCAAAAACCTAAACATAGGAATTATTCAAAAATCTTTTTCATAAAATACATCAATGCAATTCCCAATAAAAAGAAAATGAACGATAAAACAGTTTTCCAGCCGCGTTTTTGCTTGTTTAATTCCGGAATCAAATCAGAAGCAGCAATATAAATAAATCCGCCAGCAGTCAAAGCCAGTAAATACGGCTGGATTGATGAAACCTGATTGATAAGAAGATAACCAACTACGGCTCCCAAAATCGCGGTTATAGCTGAAATAAAATTCCAAAACAGGGCTTTTAACTTGGAAAAACCGCCGTAAACCAGCACGCCGAAATCACCGATTTCCTGCGGAATTTCATGCGCGATAACAGCGATTGTCGTGGAAATTCCCAAGTTTATGTCAACTGAAAAAGCGGCCGCAATAATCAAGCCGTCAATAAAATTGTGCAAGCCGTCGCCAAGCAGATTCATGTAAGGCAAGGTTTGAATTTCACAGCCCCCGCATTTGTGATGATGGTGCCAGTGCAAAAGTTTTTCAAAAAGAAAAAATATTGAAAAACCCAACAAAACCACCAGAAATATTTTTTCGCAAAGCAAATTTTGCTCTGACAATTCCGGCACAATGTGCAAAAAAGCTCCGCCCAAAAGCGCGCCGGCGGAAAAGCCAACCAAAAGCAGTAAAATTTTGTTTAATATTTTTTCTTTGAAAAAAAGCCCGATTATTCCAACAAAAGCAATCAAGCTGACAATAAAAGTGGCGCCAATTGGCCATAAGATGTTTTGCATAGATTTGGTTGTCTAGTTGTCTAGTTATCTTGTTTTCTAGTTGTCTGGTTTGCTAGTTTTCTAAATCCCTTAATTCGATTAACTGATTAACCGCCTTTATCATACCATAAAAACAGTTTTTTCAACAGTTGTTTTCTTAACAAATATTCGTTATAATAGAAACACATTATCATAAACTTTTTAATTTTATGCAAAAAACATTTGAAAATTTAATCAAAGCTTTTATTGGCGAAAGCCAAGCGCGCAATCGCTACACGTTTTACGCAAAAATCGCTAGCAAAGCAGGTTATGAACAAATTGCCGGCATTTTCATGGAAACAGCTGAGCAGGAAAAAACCCATGCCAAGCGGCTTTTTGAACATATTCAGGAACTAAAAAAACAGCTTCATCCTGACATGGAGGAAATCACTGTTCCGGGCTTGGCGCCGCTAACTTATGATGATACTATTGCCAATCTAAAAGCAGCCATTGCCGGAGAAAATTATGAATATACTGACATGTATCCAAGCTTTGCTAATATAGCAGATGAAGAAGGCTTGCCAAAAATTGCCCAGCGTTTGCGCTCAATCGCAAAAGCAGAAGAGCACCACGAAGAGCGCTACAAAAAACTGCTGGCGCAAATTGAAGCTGGCACAGTATTTAAAAAATCAGAAGAAATTGTCTGGATTTGCCGGGAATGCGGTTATATGCACGTTGGCAATGAAGCGCCGGAAGAATGTCCTTCTTGCGATCATCCGCAGGCATACTATCAGGTTAAATGCGAAGAGTATTAAATTCAAAGTAGTAGAGAATGCGAATTCTCGACTACCTCGACTATTTTGTTTTAAACAAAAAATCAGCGAATTTTTCGCTGGTTTTTGATTTGTTAGAATATTTTTAAAATAAATCCTTGCCAAACAGATTGGTAAACCCAAGTGATTCCCCAAGCAAAGCAACCTGCTGATTCCAAAGTAAAAACAATTCCCATTACGAAAACGCCGGCGCGCAAGCCAAAAAGATCTTGACGCCGAAATTCATCAGGAATCAAACAAAGAAGACCAATAAAACCGTAAATAACCGCCAGAAAAATAATCATTATTCCAAGAATAAACTTAATTACATTTGCAGTATGCCAGCCAAGAAGAAAGGCCGGCGACCAGACAAGTCCCAAAAAAATTAAACCGATTATATTGCCAAGAATTATCCAAGAAACAATGAGTACAAATTCTTGGAACGAAGTTTTTCTTCTTCCGAGCATTTTCCCACCGCCTTTGTCAAGGTTTTCAAATTTCAATTTTGTGATAAAATTTTACTAAATTTCCGTTCTTTAGTCAATTTTAACCAATTTAACACATAAATAATTTATTCTAGCAAGATTCAGCTTGATTAAAAAAGCCCGGCATTCACACCGGACCAATTTACGCGCTATTGATCAATTAATTTATTTTGCACCACCTTTTTCTAATTTTTCAACTTCTTCTTCCAATGCTTGATATATTTCTTCTTGTGTTTTTGTCAAATCTCTCCATAAAAATTTGGCTTTATAACAAATTGTTTTTAATTGCTCAAAAGGCGGCTTGCTTTTAGCCCACTCTGCGACCCTTTTGCCCAAAATAGTACTGCACCCTTGTAGCGCGCTTTCAAATCTTTTTTGACGCACGTCTTCTACGGCGCTAGAAAAACCAGCGTCGCGAGAAAAAGCGATTGAATCTTCCGGACCTGCGGCATCTGTTACTATGCCGAATAATTCTTGAGCCGCGTCCACTCTATAATCTTTGGTGCGCACTACTTCTTTTTTCTCTCCTGAATCCGGGCTTGTAAAAAATTGTTCTTCTTTGCTCATACATTAGATTTAATTATTATATGTCAATTATACCCAGCAGTTTATTAAATTATGTAAATAAACCGATATTTTGTCTAAAATAAATAAAAATGATAAGATATAGTCATAAATCATGTATCACGTATCATGAGTCACATAACCAGCTAACCAGAAAACTATGAACTCTAAACTTCCATATTTTCGCAAATTTCTTGACCAAGCAATTGAACTATTAGATAAATATACTGAAGCGCGCCATGCAGTAAATGCTGTTTTGGATAGTTCTAGATTAGATCAAAAAGCAAAACAAAAATACTACAGCGCGCTAATGCGTGAAATCCCAAAAGAACTTGAACGCCGAGAAGCATACTTGCAAAGAGAACAAGCAATGATTTATGAATTATTCAAAAAACGCTGGGAAGAAGAAACTGGTGAAGATTTTGACCCGCATGAAACAGAAAAGACAACAGAGAATGCGAATTCTCGTGAAGAAGAAAAACCAATAGACATTAGCCAATTTGAAATTCGCTAAAAAATTGACTTTAAAAAATAAAAATGATAACATAGCAAAGGCAATTCTGACCAAGAATTGTTTTTTTGCGAAAACAACTTGATCCTTTCACAACCGGCCAATCGGAGGGAAAGCCATGACAAGAGAGCACGAACTCAACTCGCTTTTTGCATCGCTTTATCGTGATTTTTCACCGCCACTGTACGCAATGCCTGATGATGTTGTTATTTGCAGCGGAAAAAATACGCGCCTTTTTAGTGTTGACGGCCGTGAGTTTCTTGACTATTCTTCTGCTTATTCTGCTGTTAATCAAGGTCACTGCCATCCAGCTATTTTTGAAGCTCTGCAAGAGCAAGCTAGCCGATTGACCTGCACGTCGCAGGCTTTTATGAATAATGTTACGCCTCAATTTTTGAAAAAAGCCTGTCGCGCTTTTGGCTACGATAAAATCATCATGGCCAATACCGGAGTTGAAGCCGTGGAAACAGCGCTCAAGACAGCTCGGCTCTGGGGTCAGGAAATTAAAAAAGTTCCTAAAAATCAAGGCGTGATCGTCACTTGCCAAGGAGGATTTCACGGCCGGACAATCACTGTGATTTCTTTTTCCAACGATCCAACGGTCAAAGACGGATTTGGACCGTACACGCCTGGATTTGTTTCGATCCCGTACAATGATATCAGCGCGCTGGAAGAAGTGCTACAAAATGAAAACGTGATTGCATTCTTGGTTGAACCGATCCAGGGCGAGGCCGGCATCATTGTTCCTGATGATTATTACTTGAATCAAGCTTTTACGCTTTGTCAAAATAGCAATGTCCTACTGATTACCGACTGCATCCAATGCGGTCTTGGCCGAGCCGGAAAAATGCTGGCAGCTGAATATAATGGCATCAAAGCTGACATTGTCATTATCGGCAAAGCCCTGTCCGGCGGCATGTTTCCTGTTTCCGCTGTGCTGACATTTGACGGCATTGCAAAACACCTGAAAACAGGCATGCATGGCTCAACTTTTGCAGCCAGCCCCATGGCAGCTACTGTTGCCAGCGCCGCGCTTGATGTAATTATCAATGAAAATCTATGCAGCAATTCAGTGGAACGCGGCCAGCAGATGCGCGACGGACTGCGCGCCATTGAATCCAGCCTGATCACGCGCATTGCCGGCAAAGGACTGATGAACGCGATTGATCTTGATCCAGAGCGCGTTCCTCAGCTGGAATTCTTGGCCAGACTGCGCGCAAACGGAATTCTGGCCATGAAAACACATAAATCAATCAGGCTTTGCCCGCCGCTGACCTGTACGGCTGATGAAATCGAGCAAGGCATCTGTATGATCAAGAAAACGATTCGCTCTTTTGAATAATGAACAAAATTCTCAAGCTCCGCAACGCGGAGCTTTTTTGGTTGCAAATTCTATACTTCACTAATCACTTCAAATCCTTTAATGCTGCCGGTCAGTGCCATTCCGATTATTTTGCCTTGGCACAATTCTTTTTGTTTAATCTTCCGCGCGGTTTCATTTAGAGTTGCTCCAGAGCCAATAGCATCATCAATCAACAAAATTTTTTTATACGCTTTTTCTTCTTCAACAAAGATAGTATTTCTAGCATTTTTGATTCTATCTTCAATTTTATTTAAGCTTTTTTGCGAAATAGCAACATCATTTTGTATTTTTACTAATTTAATTTTAGGTAAACTGATATTTAGCAAACGCTCAAATTCTTTTTGAAATTGAATTCGCCTTTCCAATGTCGGCGGAATAAAAGCCACTGCATCAATTTGCTCTTCTTGAATAAATTTTATAATACGATCCTTTGTGATTTGATAAACTTGATCAATCAAATTTAAATCCTGATTTTGTTTACCATATAAAAGCAGTGAGCCAAGCTTTGTTTTTCCAAAACGCTCAATACTGTAAAAATCCAAATAGTAACATTGATCCAAATAAACTTGATCAAGAAAAGTCTGCTGGATTTTTTTTATACCATCAATTAAACCGTTTTTTCTAAATCCCTGATATTTTTTCATGATCTGAACATATTCTATTGCTTTTTGCTTATGCTCAAATTGACGTTCTTGGCACCACAGAAAAAAACCAGCTGCGCCGTTATACAACTGTCCATCAGGAGAAATATACAAATAATCTTTGTCAAAACCTTGCATTTGCTTTTCCAATTCTTGCACAGCTGCTTCCGGAATATCGTGCTCGTGCTTATTAATAATATAATAAACGCGCGGAGAAGTACCGATTTTTTTTAATTTTCCGGAATGAACCAAATCTTTCAAGTGCCGAAAAACCGCTACCTGAGTAATTTTTAAATACAAAACAAGCTCTTTTGGAGTAGCTTCTCCTTTTGCATGAATGTATTTTATAATTTTATTTTTAGTTAGATGAGGCATACATAATATAATATTCAGTGTTTAGTGTTTAGTGTTTAGTGTATACTATATACAGTATATCAAATAATTCACAAAATGTCAATGTTTTTCTTTGTTTTTACTATTTTTTATCTATTTTTAGCAAAATTGCTAATAACGTTGACAAATCCATTCAAGTTTGCTATAATGTATATAAGAGTGAAGCAAACGTACTGTTTCGCTCTTTGTGTTTACAAAAACTTAAACAAAAACAAGGAACCTCTGGAAAACATAGTTCTGTTACGAAATTTTGAAATTTGGAGCGAAAATTGTGAAAAGCGATGAAGCCTATTCGGAGAATAAGTTGAAGAGCTTTGAACAATTTGCAGCCCAAATTTAAAAATTGCAGTAGGAAATATGTTTTTCAGAGGTTCCATAAAAAAGGAGGCTTAATTGCCTGCTATTATGACCCTTGCGAGGAGTTCATCTTCTTACAAACTTGGGTTAACACCCTCACTTTAGAGGTGAGAAATTGGAAGTTAGAAAATAAAAAAATAGAAATCAGGGCAAGTTTTAATTAAAAAATTCAAACATTTGCCTTTGTTTCTATTTTTTTATTTGACTGAAAAACACTAAACCGGGCTTTAGCCCGGGTTAAGCTGCTTTAGCTGCTTCTGCGCGCTAAAGCGCGCAAACCCGCGTTAAAACACGGTTTTGGAAAACACCTTTCAGCATAATCTGTGTTTTTATTTTAATTTAATCCTTTTAATCTACGAACTACTCGCTTTTTATATTAAGTATAATTTTAGTTAAAATTTGCTCGAGTTCATAGCAAGCCTAAAATCCTCTAATCCTGGTCTGCTGTT
>Ga0180433_10009453_pt1 | contig 11933 bp, 4 predicted proteins | sample SS_ome_8_FD_132980 | JGI IMG/M metagenome (GOLD analysis project Ga0180433, IMG submission 132980) | Hypersaline lake sediment archaeal communities from the Salton Sea, California, USA - SS_1_D_1 metaG | ecosystem: Environmental > Aquatic > Non-marine Saline and Alkaline > Hypersaline > Sediment... | reverse complement strand
TCCGGATAAAGATCAATAAGGGTATCAACAGGGATATTTCCATCGATCCATTCTCCAAATATACCATCATTATCACTATCCCATGTTGAAAAACCACCATGTTCATCATAGATATCAGCAAAATAAAGATCGCTTACATAATGAGGCTCCCAACCATTATCCATTTGGACATAGCGAACAGGAAGATACCATTTATCACGCTGCCCAATCTTACCACCAACAAGAAGAACATAAGAGATACCATAATCCTCAAGAGCATATTTGATGTAATATTTCATTTTTTCAGCATCATCACGCCCATCTTGGGTCTCAGGAAGTGTTTTCAAATGTTCCAGAGTAACAAGAGCAGTATCCACACCAATAGAGCTCTTATGTTCAACAAGAGGTTGGAGTTCTTCAGAGAATGCTGCTGGAGCAAGGATAAGAAGATCAAAGCTTTCCAGTGAAGCATCATTAACCGATGGATCAATTGCCTGCAATGGTGTTATGATTCCTCCAAAAAAGAAGAGGATACTGATAATTGAATATATTTTTATTTTTGTATTGTTCAACGTCAAACGCCCCCTACTATGCAATAATAACAATATATTACTCTTATTTAATAAATGTTTATGACGAGCTAGTGTTACAAATTATATTTTCATGCTCATAGAAACAATTTTTCGATGTTCTGTTTCCCGGATCAAACCTATTTAAATAGATCAATAAAAACGTTTTAGGGATAGCCGCCGATAAGAAGACTTGGATCACCAAGAAGCGTCCATTGCTGAACGGTCTTTGTATCGATCGCATCGTTTCTAGCTGCTGGCGTGTTCCAGTTTACGGGGAAGGCATGGAGATAATCAGTTATTGCATTGCCCCAACACTCGCCAAGATATCGAGTATTGTTCACACCATATTCATAGAAAAAGGTTGGTTCTAGATAATCCCCTGCGCCCTTTTCACCATCGAACTTATCCTCACTGGTCATCCCTAGACCCGTGCAACCAATGGTGGCGATACTACCTCCACCGATGGTCCGAGTTAGCTTCCATCCCCAGCATTCAGGTATCCAGGTATACAGATACCAGGGATCCTCAGCTAGTTTACCCAGATGAACATCGAACTGAAGATTATGACACCCTCCAACGACCACAACAGGAAGTTTCCCGCCATTCTTCAATAACGACATGGTGACAATGGAAAGACCATTGATCCACGTGTGTTCATTAGGGGGATGAGTACTCCAATGATATGGATTGGCGTGTCCATCGAAGTAGACAAAACCAGCACCCTCATTCATCTCTCGAATGATATCCTTTACACCAGTGAAACTACCATCGGATGTCCAGAGTTTCACATGATCAAAACCGCTCATGTTCTCAAGGACCCTCATCGTGTTTCGTTCACCTTCAGATCCAACCCATTCAGGATTATCACTTTCAAGATAGGTATCACCGGCACAGACAATGACCCTGTTGAACCAGTCACTTCCGTAGCTCTCGGTCTCATAAGTGATGATCTTATTCACCATGGTCTTAACTTCAATCGTGTTTCTACAAGCAAGTCTTCCCACATAGACATCAGGGTACAGATCGATATTCTTATCCTCTGCACTTGTTGCCACACCATCATCGATCCATTCTCCAAATATTCCATCGTTGTCTGTATCCCAACTTGAGAATGATCCAGAAGAATCAATGATATCGGCATAATAAAGCTCAGAGATGAACACGGGTTCATTAAAACCCTGTAACACGTCTTGATTATGAACATATCGAACAGGCATCTTTCTAAAATCACCCACCAGCATCACATAGGTGATACCCCAGCTATCATAGGCTTGTTTGATGAAATATTTGATCTTCTCTGGTTCATCTCGTCCATGCCAGAACATCTCATCATAGACCGTGGTTAATGATACAAGGACTGTTTTCATGCCCATCTGGTTCTTATGAACGACCAATGGCTGTAAGGTGTCAACGAACTCATCTGGAGCGATAATGAGAAGATTATAGTTTTCCAGCTGAGCTATTGATATATTTGTGTTCTCTTTTACATCCTCTGCTCTCTTTTGTCCAATGCTAAGAGGTGAAAGTAAAAGAGCGATTACACTAAAAACTAACAATGATCGTAGAAGGAAATGTGTGTTTGCCATATGTTATCCCCAATAAATATGAACTTACCTATTATTAAATTTATGTTATATTATTAGATATAATAATATATGGGGCTTTGTGGTTTCGGGCATATTAAAATAGGATAAATAAAATGCGGTTGTTGATGAACAAAGAACGATGCGAACGCTACTGCTTTCAAAAGATACGATCTCTTCCACAAGACAAGAGAAAAAAGATGGAACGGCTCGAACTTGTTCTTTTCGATATGGATGGTGTCCTCACTGATACATTGAGCTCCTGGCGTTTCATCCATGATCATTTCGGTGTCTCAAATGAACACTCCGTTCGAGCATACATATCTGGTGAGATCGATGATATGGAGTTCATACGACGGGATGTTGATCTTTGGAGAAAAGAAGGTAAGCTCATCCATTCAGATAGATTAAAGGACCTTCTCAGGCAGATACCGCTTATGGCCGGTGCAAAGGACTGTATACAGACGCTCCATGAACAGGATATAGAAACAGCGATTGTCAGTGCGGGGCTTGATACATTGGCGATACGGGTTGCTGAGGAGCTTGGGATCGAACATGTCTATGCCAATGGGATAACTACGGATGAAACGGGATATCTGACCACAGAAGGGATTCTTAGAGTACCATTGATAGAAAAAGATAAGGTGGTGCTTAAGATATCTGAGGATCTAAAGGTCTCCAGGGATCATATGGCTGCAGTGGGTAATTCCTGTTATGATCTTCCCATGCTTCAAATGGTCCCCCTTGGTATTGCCTTTAATCCTAGTGATGAATGTATCTGTGAAAAGGCTGATATGATCGTGATGGGACGGGATCTTAGAGAACTATTGAAGGTCTTTGCTCCTTATCTTTGATATGTTCATTTCTGGTTCTGTAACTTATGTATTTCTTCCTTCCGCCTTTTTTTATTGAACCTGGATATTTTTTTCGGTGGTTGTTCAAAAAGAAGTCGTATATGATGTTTTAGGAATTCTTTATCGTTTCTATATTCCTCTATCTCGTATTGTAACGTTTCGATGAGTTCACGTTGAAGATCGATCTCTTTTTTAAGTGGTATGACCTCGGTGTTATATAGGTTTGAATAGATCTCATTATACAAATTCTCTGTTCTATCCTCAAGATGAATTTCATTTAATGGTGACTCTTCAGCTACCGTTATAAATGCGCTTTCCTTTTTATCTTCCTCTTTGACAAAATAGGTTTCAAGGGCCTTTTTTATGATGTCGTTTCGTGACATATCCTTATCATCAAGTTTTTTAAGTAGTTGTGTTTCAAGTTGTATTGCTATTCCTTTTCGGGCGCTCATATTCCTCTCCCCAACACTAAATGTAATGGTATTCAAGGAGTTGTTAAAAAATGTTTGTTTTGATATATTTCTGATTTCATAAAAAAAATTAAAGAGTGGTATTGGAAAAAATAAAAAAAGATAAAGGGGAAAGACTTGATAGAATTGTAAGACATGTTTTCCCTGTTATAAGAGCTTGTGAAGGATTTTTTTGGCAGTCCTGAACTCTTTCTCATATGCTGTTATATTTTTCTTGTTCGTTTGATGCCTTCTTCAATTGAAGGATTTTTTGTCTGTATCACCTCCGTGTTAAATTGTAACATTATTATATTTATCATTTATAATATATAAATATATCTGTCCTAATATTTTCTTTAAAATTTAAATTATTCATTATCTAAAAAATCAATGTAAATTGATGGGAAAATTATTTATTGAAAATTTTGATGTAGAATACACATAGCGCAACAACAAAACCACGTGGTATTTTAAAAAGGAATGGTGACGCAGATTCGTTTAAGTAAGGGACAAACGGTTAATCGGTATCTTACTCCTTTCATGATCATTATTATCTTTTCTATCTTACTGACAAGTAGTATTAACATTTCATCAACAGCAACAAATAAAGAAACGACGATATCAATCACCATCAACCTACCAAAACCTATCTTTTCAACAGTGACAATGATGGATACAATCTGCACTTCTATTGATTTGCCGAACAGTATTCAATCTGGATTATCTGGAGAACCATCCTTACCTGTATATCTTGCCAACATTCTTCTTCCATCATCCAGCTATCAGATCTCTTCAGTAAATATCACTGTTCAGAAAAAAATAGATTATTCTTCTGAAATTAAAGGAAAACCAATACTGCCGATACAAGACAATAAACCTTATACTTGCAATGAAAAAGACAACAAAGTCACCGAGGGATTTCAAAAATACATAAATGATGAATATCCAGAAAATAAATTTAGCATAGGCAAGACACACTATCTTAAAGGATATCCAATTAGTACTATCCAAATAAACCCATTTGTTTATAAACCTAATCAGGAGACGTTGGTTTTTTATGAAAAAATGATAGTAACAATAACCTTCAATAATACATCCAATAAGAATTATCAAACATATTATCGAGGAATATCCATTGATGAACAACAGATTGCAAGCATAGTAGATAATCCCGAGGATCTCATGACATATACTTTAGAACAAACTACTTTTAATACTAGGACAAACACGGAAGAAATATTACTTGGACCAACGTATAATAATGGTCTCTGTGACAGCTCTGAGACCGTTGATTATGTGATAGTGACAAATAATGATCTAGCTGATACTACAGGCTATGAATATAACTGGACCGATCTATTGGACCATCGACAAGCACTTGATGGTTTCTCTGGCCGTATCGTCACCATGGAAGATATCGACGACTGTACAGATTACTGGAACGATACTGCACTCTTCAATGATAGTGCAGCTCATCTTAGAGAATTCTGCAAAGATGCCTATCTAGACTGGAATACCCAATATATCCTTCTTGGTGGTGACTGGGACGTTTACACAGAATCAAGACAAATAGTCCCTGTGCGAATGTTCACTGATATAGATGAATTGGCTGATTTTGAAGACATGCCCTGCGATCTTTATTTCAGCAATCTTGATGGTGACTGGTATGATGAGCTAAATAATGTATGGGCTGGTGGAAGAGAAGGCACTAATGACAAATATGCTGAACTATCTATAGGGCGTTTTACTGTTGCAACTGCAAAGGAGATAAGTTACTGCGTGGAAAAGATACTCTGGTATGATTCAATCCAGGATAATGAATGGTTAAATAAGTGTTGCTTCTATGGCGGAAATCTTGAATGGGTCAGCACATCGAAACAATATATGGAGGAACTGAGACTTGGGACCGGTGCTTATTCAATTAATAGGGGTTTTGAGGAGTGGAACACACTTTATCCTGAATACACTATTGATACAGGATACCGTTTCTATCATGAAGATTACGGATATGATCCAATTAATAAGCTACTTTCCACGATTAACAATAATAGTGTTTCAATCATCAATCATCTAGATCATGGATCATGGGCTAATACACTCAGTCTTGGTTTTGGAGGCGGACTCAATAATACCAATTTCTTCCTTGGTGCAAGCCAAGCATGTCTTTCCGGTCGATTCATAGAAGGAAGATCCGGAGCTGAATCCTTTATCTCAGAAACCAATCTATCTGGGTCCTTTGCAATGTTATTGAACACTGGCTATGGATATGGAAGTGAGGCAAGTACTTATGGTGCTAGCCAACAACATGATAAGATCTTTTGGGATTATTTCTTTACCAATCAAAGCACTGATTTCTCTGGATGGAGGCTGGGGGATGCAATGAGATTTTCAAAGGACCGGTTCAGTACGACAATAGATGCATCATCGCATGCTTATTGCTATGTATGGTACAGCTGGCATCTCTTTGGGGACCCTGCTCAAACGATACGTATCACTGGTTATGAGAACGTCCCTCCAATCATAAGTAACCCTGTTCCATTAGATGATGCAAGTGATATTCCCATAAACATATCATATCTTTCGATTGATATCTTTGATCAAGATGGAGATGATCTTACATGGAACATCGAAACAAAACCGGATATTGGGGGGGCTAGTGGAACAAATGAAGGAAATGGACCAAAAATATGTCCAATTTTTAATATCACATATGGTATTAAATATGTTTGGTTTGTCAATGTAACAGATGGGATGACACAAATACAAAAACAGTATCAATTCACTGTAGAAGATAATCGAACAAATCAACCACCAATAGTTACCGCGATGTATCCACTCAATGGATCAATTGATATAGAATTACCAGTAAATTATTCTATAGAGATTGCTGATGCTGATGATGATCTTTTAAATTGGAGCATCACTTGCAGTAATAGATTAAACAGATCAGAAATACTAGATGCACAGGGCATCAAATATCTTATACTTTCCAATCTATCATACAATTCAAGTTACAAGGTCTGGGTGAATGTAACAGATGGCATTGATTTTCTATCGACTTGGTATACTTTCACCACAAGAGATTCATTTACACCCTCAAATCCAGCAAATATTATTGCATTTGGTCTTAATTCAACAACGATTCATCTTAGGTGGATAAAGGGATCTGATGCGGATAGAACAATCATCGAGACAAATACAATTTCCTCATGGGATCGAGGTTCAGGGGTGGAATTATATAATTCTACTGGGACCTATCTTAATCACACAAATCTTAATTCTCATTCAATTCATTTTTACCAATTTTATAGTTGGAACCAAACAGATAACAAATACAGTATTGCTGAAATTAATGTTCAATCGAGCACATTGAACACTCCACCAGAGATATATCAAGAACTCCCAGTGAATAACTCCTATGGGGTCGATAAACTTGTTCGATGGAGTGTCACTTTAGATGAATTTGATGGTGACCGGCTCAATTGGACCATCATATGTGATAATGGGGAAATGAATCATTCAGAGAACGATACATCTGGAAGAAAAGAACTCTGGCTCACAGATTTAAATTACAATACAACATATGGTATTACAGTTTCTGTATCAGATGGTTATGACCTTATACAAGAACGTTTCTATTTCACAACCGTTGAACGAAATGAGCCTCCATTTATCAATGACATCAATGCCACTGCGATAAATAAAAGCTGTATCAGGTTACAATGGACTCAAGATGTTCATAACAGAACCATCATTAGATACAATACCGTGTCAACCTGGGATTTCATTGATGGCATCGAGATATTCAATAACACGGGATATGAGTTTTTCCATACAGGTTTATCTGAAAACACAACCTATCATTATCAGATATGTTATTACAATACAACCTATCTATCATATGGAATGGTACTTTCGACATCGGAGACAACAACATGTAACATGATACCAGAAATATTAGATCCATCACCATCGAACAATTCTAAGATATCCTCGCTCTCGATTGACTGGAAAATAACATTGATTGATGATGATACCATCAATTGGTCCATCTCTTGCAGCAATGGACAGACCATTGTAGGAACAAATGATGATCCTGGAATAAAAACCCTGCAAACTAGAGAGTTGGACTATGAAACAACCTATGAAATGGTAGTGAATCTGTCTGATTTCGTATATTCAAAACAACGAACCTTTTATTTTTCAACACCAAATAAACCACCATCAAGCTCATCACCACCGCCCTCAGGACCAATGATGCTTTATGTGAACAATCCTCCAATAGCTCATATACGAAGCATCAAAATAGGTATCATTAATGAGACCTTCATGTTCTCAGCAGAAGATAGCAATGATCCGGATGGTTCTATACAGGCATACCGATGGGATATCGATAATGATTCCATATGGGATGGTCAATGGACTAGCTCACCATTTTTTAACTGGACATATACAAAAGAGGGGATCTATACAGTTATAGTAGAAGTAACCGATGGGCAAGATACGGCAACCGAGCAAATGATCATAACCATTACGAGTTCAAATGATCCACCTTCTACTATTGATATCGATATACCGAGCAGTATCTATGTCAATGAACCTATAATGATTCGACTTAGATCATATGATCCTGATAATGATCCTGTTTGTTTTTCCATAGATTATAATGATACTTCAAATAGTACATGGACCGATTTTGTAAAGAGCAATCAATTCATTTCACTATTTCACAGTTGGAACCAGTCGGGTTTTTATAATATTACAGTAGGAGTGAATGATATAAATCATAAGAATACATCGATTCGAAAAACAATACCATTAGAGATCATAGACCTTAACCTTTCTCAAGAAACATCAGATTTACAAGAGATAACAACAATATATACGGTGAATCAAACCATATCTCTCCAAGCGTTCTCAGAAGATGAATCCAATTCAAATAAAACATCGCTCATATGGTGGTGTAGTGATGGATATACAACAGAGAATTTGACACTAGAGCATACATTTGAACATCCAGGAAAATATTTGATTCGATGTCACAAATATCAAGATGATGGGGCCGTTTCAACAATACAGCAAACTATCTATGTGAATACCTATGCAGCGGTACAAAACAAGCAAATGCCCCCCTCAGTTCTCCTTATCTATGCATTGATTGTCTTTTCAGTTCTCCTCATTATCGGCATCATCATCTATGTCTTAAAACTCCTTATATATAGATATAAAGGTAAGATAAAATGGAGCAATACCTGTTCTAAAGATTCTCATACTCTGCCGGATAGCTTTTCAACGCCCAATCTCTTGAAAAATGAGGCTAATTCAAAGAATATGAACCGACCTATTGGTTCAATGAGGCCCCTGCAATCCAAAGATCCAAATGCAGTTTTTCGATTGGAAGATATCATTGAAAGAATCGATTCTTTGGATACGATGGATGTCCCCACCATCGTGAGATCATATGACGATGTAAAAAAAGAGGTATCAGATATTCTTTACTCTATTGAAGAGGATGACCCACGATAACGAAACGATGATTTTCCAATGAATTTTCCTATACATATCTAGTCGAGTATTTTTTGTTATTTTAACAGATTGGCAATTTCCGCTATTAGGTTTTTTTCCACTATTGGTTTATATATTTCGAGTTACAAAGTGACACTATCATAGTGAAGATGGAAGAAGAGATGAGAGGACCGAAATGAAACGAACAATCAACAACACGATCTCTTGCATCAGACGAACTGATGCCTGCGAACTGACAACTTCCCAGCCATCACATCCAAAGAGTTTTACTCATCTATTCTCCGCCACTGTGAAGGTGGAGTATCATTGAGGATCAATAGAACATCAGCCATAACAAGTATGAGTATGAGCGTATTATACCTCATACTCTCTGCCTCCTTTTGTAATGTTATTGTACTCTCAATTGACCCAGTAACCGCAAAACAGACCACCGAAACAGTGATACCTATTCATTTTTCAGATCCATCTCTATCAACTATCCAGGTCAACAACATGACCTTTACCCAGATACAGATAAAGGATTGTTTCATGAACGGATCGATTGGAGGTCCCTTATTACCAACATATCCTGTACATGTCCTTGTTCCAAATGGGGCGAAAATCGAAGGGATACATATTCAAACAAGTCACCCAATTGAATATTCATCCCAAATCACAAACGCACCATTATTCCCCTGCCAGGATGAAACACCATTCTCTCAGTCCGAAAAAGGAACCAATTTCTCCCTGAACCAGACAACATATACAAATAAAAAACCCATACGAACAGATAAATTCACAGAGAAAGGGATCGGTACACTCCGAGGATACCCGATCCTTACCATTGATCTTTATCCATTGGAATATATACCTGAGAGCTCCGAGCTTTTCTTCTATACGGATATGACCATTACGATCACCTGGTCAAAGACAAATCAACGAAACCCCCATGCGTTTTACAGGGGAAACAAAATAGATAGTAGTTTTGTAGAATCATTCATTGACAATCCTGAAGAACTAGGCACCTATGACCCGCAAATCCTCTCTGGTTCAGAACAAGTGATTCAAGGAGATAGTGTACTCTCAGATGCATACCCTAATGGTCTCTGTGATAGCTCTGAAACAGTTGAATATGTGATTGTAACAAATAATGCTCTTGCTGATACTACAGGTTATGAATACAACTGGACAGATCTATTGGAACATCGACAAACCCTTGATGGTTTCTCCGGTCGGATCGTAACAATGGAAGATATCGATGACTGTACCGATTACTGGAATGCAACAGCACTCTTCAATGATAGTGCAGCCCATCTTAGAGAATTCTGTAAAGATGCATATCTAGATTGGAATACTCAATATATCCTTCTTGGTGGATCATGGCAGACAAGTGATTCCTCCAAACAGATAGTTCCCTGCAGAATAATGGAAGATATCTATGAGACGCTCTCATATGATACCATGCCCGTAGACCTCTATTTCAGTAACCTGGATGGCGACTGGTATGATGAGACCTATGGTGTCTGGGGTGGTGGTAAGGGCCGAGAGAATGATAAATATGCTGAGCTCTCCATTGGAAGACTAGCTGTTTGGAATGCAGAGATGATAAGTAATAGTGTTGACAAGATCATCTGGTATGATAACTGCAACGATGAAACATTCCTCCGATCAGCTGCATTTCTTGGTGGAGATCTCGGATGGACAAGCACCTCAAAGGAATATATGGAAGAGATCCGTGTTGGTGATGGTGCATGGTCACAGTACACTGGTTTTGAAGAATGGAATACTGCATATCCAACATATGCATTTGATACCACCGCTCGATATTATGATGCGGACTATCCAACCGAGTCAGAAGCAGTTAATGCATGGAAAACCGCCATCAACAACAATGAAATAAGTCTGATAAGTCATCTAGATCATGGATCCTGGTTGAACACTCTCAGTCTGGGAACGGGATCAGGGCTATCTAACACTCATTTCTTCCTGGGAACAAGTCAAGCTTGTCTCTCTGGAAGATTCACTGAAGGATCATCAGGAGCATCAACCTTTACATCCTATTGGGATGACCGAGGTGCGTTTGCCATGGTGATTAACACGGGATATGGGTATGGCAGTTCCAGTAGCACCTATGGAGCTAGTCAACAACAACACAAGATATTCTGGGATTATTTCTTTACCAATCAAAGCACAGAGTTCTCAGGATGGAGACTGGGAGATGCAATGACCTACACCAAAGATATCTTCAGCAGCGTCATTGATACATCATCACATGCATACTGCTATGTCTGGTATGGCTGGCATCTATTTGGAGATCCTGCTCAAACACTAAGAATAACAATCTCAGAAAATAACCCACCACTCCTCAGTGAACCCGTTCCTTCAGATGGATCAATAAATGTTTCCATTGATACATCAACTCTTTCGATCACTATTACGGATGCCGATGAAGATGGATTGAACTGGACCATTCAGACCCACCCTGAAATTGGAAACGATAGTGGAACAGATCAAGGTAATGGAACAAAGACCTGCTCAATATCAGATCTAACATATGGATCAACATATACCTGGTATGTCAATGTGACCGATGGAACAGATTGGACTCGAGAAATATATCAGTTCACTGTTGAAGATGATCCAACAAATCATGCACCAGTCATTATTCAAGCATCTATAGCAAATGGATCAAACGATATCAACCTTTCAGTGAATTTCACCGTTACAATTACAGATAGTGATAACGATGATTTGAACTGGACAATATTTTGTAGCAATGGTCAAAACAGATCAGAGGCCCTTGATAATGCTGGAACAAAATATCTATCTCTTAGTTCATTAGGATATAATACTAGTTACTTTATCTGGGTTAATGTCACTGATGGATTGAATTGGACAAGACAATACATTGTCTTTACAACTCGAGAAATGTTCATTCCATCGATAGTTAGTGATTGCCAGATAATAACTATTAATCGAACCTCGATTGAT
>Ga0180433_10009452_pt1 | contig 11935 bp, 16 predicted proteins | sample SS_ome_8_FD_132980 | JGI IMG/M metagenome (GOLD analysis project Ga0180433, IMG submission 132980) | Hypersaline lake sediment archaeal communities from the Salton Sea, California, USA - SS_1_D_1 metaG | ecosystem: Environmental > Aquatic > Non-marine Saline and Alkaline > Hypersaline >... | reverse complement strand
ATTTTTGATTAGGTTCTGAACTATTATACATAATTCAAAGGTTATTCATAATTTAACTTGGAAATACTTGACAAAATACTTTTATATTAAAAGGGCAAGAACATGACACCTTTAGAAGCAATTCCAATATATGGAGCTATCATAACTACATTAACTGTAGTTGTCGGTTCAATTCGCTGGATGCTTTCGTCCAGAATAAACCCTCTTGAAAAAGATTTAAAAGAATTAAAAGAAGATCTTAAAGAAGATCAACAAAGAGATATCAACAACATAAAAGAAATCTTAAGTCGTCTTGAGAAACAAGATCAAGAATATTCGAAAAGTTGTTCTCAATGCAAAAAACACTTTGAATCAGAAATCACAGAAATTAAGCAAAACTTAGTTGATGATGTTAAAGAGATCTCAAAAGGAAACTTTGATTTTAGACTAAAGTACGAAAGTTCCATTAATGAGATGAGACTTCTTTTAGCAGAAAAATATGCTTCGAAAGCAGAAATGGAAAAAGAAATAGAAGAGTTAAAATCTAAAATTGAACAATTCTCTCAGATTCATTTTGATTTAAAAAGCTATCTGCAGAGAAATGACAGTATACACTAAAAAGGACTATAATTATGAAGGTAATGATTCTTGAATCTAATCCAAAAGAACGTGATGAAATATCAAAAATGCTAGAGCACTGCGACATAAAATATGTCAGTACAATTACAACAGCAATTAACTCACTAGGCTTAGAGCATGTTGATAAAGCCTTTGTGGATGCAGACTACCAGAATAAGATTTATGACTGGAAGGAGCTAACTTCATTCCTACAAGCCCTTGATATCGATTATTCCGTATTCTCTTCCAACGGAAAAGTTGGATTTAAAGATGGAATAGAAATAATCTCTATCAAGGACTTAGCAGAATTTATTAGTGTTGAAGTTCCAGAAGTAGTTTAGAAGCCGAAATCATAATCTGTGTTTTCGGCAAGTTCCCAAACTTTCTTCTTTTGCGACTGCAAAGTCTTCAGGATTTCTGTCTTCTCTTTACAATCTCTTACAGATGAAGCATCTTCCTCCATCTCCACAATTTTCTTCAAAATGTCTTTAATTCTTCCATCACTCATCTTCTTCATTCTCCTTTTCTTCTTCATTGTCATCATCAATCCCAGGCCTAAGATCCAAATCAAACTTAACTGGATCTCCAATGGTTAAAGAAGGCAAAACAGAACCTTCTTCATCCCAATCAAAACTAACTTTGTCAAGAATAATTTTAAACTCAACACAGTCAGGTTTAATCAACTTACCTTCATCAACTGAAACTCTCAAAAGAGCATTCAAAATAGTCCACTCTTTTCTAGGAGTGTCCCAACTACTCCAACTACTCCAATAAAGTTCAATAATAAACCTTGTGGAGATTTTGTTTAACATTAAAACAGCCTTTTCAGCATTTTTTACAGAACGAACCCTAAAATCAGGAGATCTTTTGGTTGGCTCTTTATTATCTATGCCAAGAACTGCAATTTGCTTGGGTCTTACTTGCCACAATACGTCAGGATATCTTTCAACTAATTTGTTGACAATATCTTGAGCTTCACTAATAACAGAATATGTTTTTTCAGACATTAGCTTTTCCTTTCAATTTATTTAACTTACTATAGTGCATTAAGACTTTTTTTCTACCTTAACCAACATATCATGTTCGAACTCAACAAACGATCCATCATCAGCAACACTATTAATTTCATCTTGCTTGACAAAATCCATTCCTTCATAAACAAAGCTTTGTCCATTTTTAAGTTGACAAACCTGAATGTCTTCCAATATTACTGGACTCTCTTCTTTCATTTCTTCTGTGACTTCTGCTACATTAGACATACCTTAGCTGTGCTCCTTTGGTGTAAGTCCTTGCGATTGTCAACATACGTTGTAAAGTCTCAAAATCGTAAGGCTCAATTCCTTTAGTGGCTTCCATATCGTAAAGCCGTACTGTTGGCCGATATTGCTGGAGAACCCAGCGTTCGTTATCCTCCATCATTTGGCCAATTTGATGAATTGTGTTAAAATTAACATATGGTGGATAAAGCGTTGTTCTTACCTCATAGTCAAATAAACTCTCTCCTTTGGTTCTCTTGTTATCTCTGAGTATTCCATGAGTAATTCTTACCTTATTCAGTGCTCCTTTAGGTGCAAAGATTTCGTAAGTCTCTGGATCTGCAGACTTGATGTCCATTGCAACATAATTTACTAAATGCATGATTTTTATAAACCTATCCCACAAAACCCCATTAGTTGAAAGACCAATTTTTAATCCCATACTTCTAAAATGATGCATTAAGTTTTGCAAACCATTATTTACCATAGCCTCTCCTCCAGAAATCATGATCATGTCTGGATGATGCTCTAAAATAAAATCATCAATAATTTTTAAAGGAATTTCATGATGATCCTTCATCTTGGACTTAGCCAATGAAGAGTTAAAGCAAAATGGGCATTTAAAATTACAGCCTTGCAAAAAGATAGATGGAGCAAAAACTTTTACTCCAGCCTCACTAGTTTTGTTAAACCCATAAATTTTTGGATAATGCATATTATGACTCTATATAATTCAGTGTTTCAATAAATTTCTGCTCAACAAAATTCTCTTTCTTGTCACCATGTCGATAAATAAAATTAGCATATTTGCCAACTTTTTTAGAGCCTGCTAATAAATCGAAAACTATTTTTCTATGGCAATTAGCTCCATTAATCGTGTTTTCCCAACAAGAAAGAACATACAAGTTAGAAGACAGAGAGTTAAGCCAAGAAACAATCTTAGCTTTTCTTTCTGATAGCATATCAGTGTACGATTGCGTATATGAATCCCAATCTTTGTCCTTTTTATACTTTTTAAGTATATCCCAAGATGGGCAAAACAAATCAAGTGTTGGTATATTTTTAAGTTTCAAATTAGGAGGGGTAACCAAAGCAATAGAAAGTACCTGAATCTCATTATCTTCAAACTGAACAACCTTATTCTCAAAAAGAAAACCTTTACTTTCCTTAATGCGAATAGCATCCCAGAATGTTGTAAAAATAATAGTTGGCTTTTCTGCATCCATGACCTGATCTCCTAGGTTACAGTATAAATAGTATACCTATTAACCAATAAATCAAGTCATTTGCCCAATTTTTTCAGAGCATTTACGATATCTTCAGGAGAGAAATCTTCTCCTTCTATGATTTCACCGTTTATATTGCAACCTGGAACATCACTAATGTTGTACTTCAAAGCAATATCAATTGCATCTTCTTTAGTGCAATCGTATTCTTTTAGTGTAATATCTACCCCTAAATAATTAGAAACTGAGTTGATTGTTTGCCTCATTGAACGGCATTGTGGACATTTCTTTGCAAATATCATTACAATTTCCATAAATCTCACCTATAGTGTAAAGGGTGACCCGTTTCTATTTTATCGTCTAATTCTCCATCAAAAACCAAATTAATTTTCTTTCCTTCCATCATCTTTGCTGTTTTTTGCATTTCAGCATCAATTTGCTCAGGAGTTCTTCTGCCAAATGAGAAACTAGACTTATTTATCTGTGTTCGAATCTTTCCGTCAGAACACTCTCCAAGTATAACAATACTTTCGCATTCCTTTACATATTCAGCTTTCAAAACTTGGATTTCTTTTTTTACTGGTTCCATTTTGCTACCTTAAATTATATTCAAAGACCTTTTATCGCACCTTCTTTTCTCATAAGGAAAGACTGCTATACACTAGAAACGGTCCTCCATATTACCATCATCAAGATTTAATTTTTCTTCAACAACAATTCTCAACTGCTCAACTTGATCTTCCATTTGCTCTCTTGTTGCAGAAAGCATAAACGTAGTCAACATTGTCAACCATTCTTCTCCAAAAGTTTTCAAAAGAAGCCAATCGTGAAATGTCCTGTAGTTTTCTTTATTCTTTATTTGAAGATTAGAGAAATTCCCAACTTTTTTATCCAATGAATCTAAAGCAAAGAAAAGAGAGTCAATTTCATCCATAGACAACTCAGTGGATCCATCAGATCTCTTGACCATTTTACATTGTTTTGCGAGAGGCAAATCATCTCTTGTAAGCCCATATTCCCTATAAGCCTCTTCAAACTTATCAACTCTTTTTTCATACTCCTCTTTAGGCCACAGCGCGTAACATCTACAACTAAGAGGACGATTTTCATAAACCTTACATTTACCTTCACTATCAACAAACTGACACGGCTTAATTAAACTATCCATTCCCCATTTTTCATATTCGTTTCTAAAAAAGTATTCAATACTTTTGCAAATTATTTCAGTTTTTTCAGGGTGATCGCAATCAGACCATAAGTCTGTAGCTAACTGAACAAATTCACTATAGTTCATTTGAGGCATCGCGACATTACAACACTCACATTTGCATATACTAATATCACAACCTGTAGTTTCTAAATCGACACTATCATAAATAGACCTAAGTTTTTCTTTTAGATCCTTTCTTTGCTCCTTCTTTGCCTTTTGGATTACTTCACTCTTTGTCATACCTTTGCGACTTTTATTTCTACTTTTTTTAGATTTAGACATATATATTTCCTATCGTTTTCTTTTATTATAACGAAATATCTCGAATTCCAGTAATTTTACTTAATCCTAAGTTTCCAGAAGACTTTTCGACAACGATGTTATTCTTAACTATAGATTGTATTTCAGACTTGTGGCTTATCAAGAATACCTTCTGAAATCTATCTTTTAGCTCGTTTAACATACGAAAGACTCCTTTTATATGGTCACGGTCAAGTGGTCCAAAAATTTCATCTAAGCATATCATATCTGGCTTCTTTGATGTCCTAGAAAAAGAAAGCAAAGATAACCCAACATCTACTGCCAACCTAACAATCATTTTCTCCCCTCCACTCAACATAATGTAATTATCAGCTGTTCCACCAATAACTTCCATATCAATCTTAGACTTATCATTAACCATAAGATTAACAATTAGTTTCCCATCGCTTAAGGTGTCAAGAAATTGCTTAATATACATGTTCAAAAGAGGAAGATATTTGGCAACAATTCTGGTTTGAACTCCCTCAAGTCCGAAAGCACTCTCAAGAATTCCTAATCTTAATAACTTCCTCTTTGATTCTTTTATTTTTATCGCTTCTTCTGATATTTGCTTAGCCAAACTAATAACTTGCTTTGATTTTTCTTCAAGAGATCCGCAATCATTATTTATCTTATCAATGAATTTCTCAATCTCATCCTTTGCTTTTGCTAAATCAGCAATTCTATCCCCAATACCCTTTGATTTTTCTTTTAGGGTAGCTACTTCTTCTCTTTTCTTATCAATTTTATTTGCAATAGAAGATATATCTCCGTCAAACTCTAAATTAACTTCTTTACACTTCTTCTGATATTTCTCTATTTTTTCTTCGGCTTGATTTACATTTTCTAACTGAGAATCTATTTGTTCTTGAGTTTCGTCAGATCTTTTAACTATCTCGCCTAATTCCTTAACCCAAAAAGAGTACTCTCTATCTTTGTTAAGCAATTTCTGAAGCTGATCTTTGTAATCATCTATTTGATTAAGTCTAGATTCTAAAGTATTTTTCGCTTCATCAAGCTTTTCAAGTTTATCTTTAATTTGAGACATTGATTCAGTATTTTTAGAAATAACATTTTCAATCTCTTCTATCTTTTTCAGAGTATGTTCTTTGGAAACTAAGCTCTTGCATTCAGGGCATAAATACTTATCTTTATCTTTTGCATTTTCGACCTGACTCTGTAATTTGTTTAAATCTTTTACTTTGATTTTCAGAGCAGCACTAAATTCAGAAAACTTCTCGATTGTTTTCTCTCTTTTTTTAACAACCTCTTGCAACTTTTCTGAGTATTTATCTTTCAGACCAATTGCTTTTTGACACTTTTCAGCCATTTCCTTGTTTTTATCTAAATCAAAGCTTTGTATATTTTCTTCTAATTCTTTCTTCTTGTTTAGCTGATACTTTTTTGATTCTCTAAGTTTCTCAACAGAGCTTTCCCATCTACCTCTTTCTACTTCTGATTCCTTAAGGGTTTTAAGCCATGCACTAAACTCTTTATCTTTCCTCTCTTCCAAAACTTTCTTTTCTTTTACAAGCTGCTTACCTTCTTCTATTAATGCCTTTATCTCCCTAAGAACCTCAGAATTCTCTAACTCTTTAATCTTTTCAACAATCTTTTCTTTCTTTTCGTTCTCTTCTTTTTTGCTAAGGCCTTTCTCGTTCAATCTATCTTTTATATTTTTAGATACCAAATCAATCATATCATCGCAATATGTTTTTTCACAATTCTGTAATGTAAATTCTTCATAAAGCTTAATCACCATATCTTTTAAAGATTCAGATCTAGTTACCAATTGATTTAAGCTACTATTTTCTTCCTTTTTACGAGATCTAACAACATCAATACAACCATGAACAACGTCTTCAAGCTTTAGAAGCTCAATTATCATATCTTTCTTAACTTTATCAGTTCCTGTTAAAAACTTTCCAGCATCATTTTGGCCGAACATAACTGTATTTACAAATATGTCATAGTCTTCTACAATAACTTCGTCAAGTGATCTTTTAGTATCTTTCTTCCTATGACTAGACAAACTATCAACTTCATTATCCTTTATGCAATCAAATTCAAAGATTGGAGAACTACTTTTTTGGCTTTTTGTAAAAGATCTGCCTCGTTTTAATCTATAGATCCTACCATCTTCCTCAAAATACGCCTCTACGAAAGATTCCTTTAAACCTTTTGGATATTTTCCCGATACTTTAGTTACAACTGATAAGCCAGCAACAGCTTTCTTATCGTTATTTGCAGTTTGTCTAACAATTTTATCATAAAATAAAAATGCCATTGCTTCAAATATAGTTGATTTACCACTTCCATTAGAAGAATCAAATGACCCTGCAGTTGTTCCAGCTATACCAACCATACCCTCTAAAACGTTGTCATCTTCAATCTTATTAACTTCTTCTATATATTGAATGGGGTTATCAGAAAGCTTAGCATATAGTTGGTCAAATGTAAGTTCGTCTTTCTGCATCTCATTTTTTTGAGATTTAGTAACATTAAATACTATAGAATTATCCGATTCTCCAAATCTCATGAAGTTATGCATTTTCATTCCGTATATTTTCACTTGGAAATCTCCTTAGCTTCTTTTTGAATATCTTTTGCCATTGAATAAATTAATTCATATTCTTCTTCGTCAGTTTGTTCTTTTATAATTTCGCTAATAACTTCCATAACTTCTTCTTCAGTCATATGACCAGTTTCTATTATTTTCTGCTCAATTTCTTTTCCCTTTTCTTCCTTTTCTTTCTCTATTATATTTTGAGCATCAAATAAATGAACTGGGCTAACTTTTTCTTTAATCTCACTTCTAATATCTTCAAGAGCCAAATGAAAAGCATCTGCTTCTTTAGAATTACCCTTAAATACAACTCTGACAGAAGCTCCTTTTTGATTACTATCCAAATTTTGGACTTTCTCACGTATCTCTTTCAAAGAACCTGTAATTGATATCATAGGACGACAATTAGGATATTCTATAAATTTAGATTTTCCATACTTAGGATCATCATCATATTCCGTATCATAAACTACAAAACCCTTAGAAGAATCTCTATGAGTCATATCATCTTTTTCAAGACTTCCAGTGTACATAGAGATACATTTTTTAGTTGGTAATATTTGATGAGAATGGAAGTCTCCAAGGAAAACGTAATCTGCCCCAGACTGGTCTAAGTCTGAAACAGATATGTCATTGGAACCTTTATTTATAACATTTAGTTCTCTTCCAATTTGAGATTTTCCAAGGTTCATAGATGCACCTTTAACCCCAAAATGTCCAAAAAATAAAGTTGGTAAATCTTTTAATCTCTCATCACTCTTCTTTTTCTCGTTCGATTCAGCGATGAATTTATGATATAATTCTTTATTTGATATTATCGATCTTTCAACACTAATTGAATATGGATACAAAAGAAATATATGATCTTTAAATTTTATAAGCTTAGGCTCTTCAACGACCATAACGTTCTTCATTTTTATACTAAGAAGAGGACTCAATGCGTGATTCTTCTTGCAAATGTCATGATTTCCTACTAATATTATTATAGGGATTTTGGCAGAAACTAACTTAGAGATTTGCTCACTAAAAAAAGCTCTTACATCATTAGATGGGTCGTATGTATCATAAACATCGCCTGCAATTACAAAGACATCTGGCTTTATATCACTGATATTTTTATCAACAACATATTCAAAAGCTTTCATAAAGTCATGAGCTTTATATGGCCTCCCAGAGTCTTTGTCTTTGTAGGCAGCAAAATTCACTTTATTTAAATGGCAATCAGCTGTAATAGCTACTCTCATTGTTTTTCTCCAGTATTATATTTGTGTTATTCGTTCGAGTATGCGAAAAATGCAATTCCTGTTAGCTCAGTTCCATCTTCTAGTTTTGAAACAATAAAAGTTGCCCAACAATATAAATCTGGACCTCTAGTAGCTGTAAAACCTCTAGCAATTGCAAGTGCTTTAGCAGCCTTACCAATTGCAGAATTTCCAAAACAACGTATAACGCATTCTTTATTCTGAGCTACAGCATGAGATATGGCTCCAGCCAACTTTCTGACTCTTACTTTCCTTTCTTCAACTCCAATGTCTTTAGGATCTGCTTTTGCCATAAGAACACTCTCAACGTCATCTAAATCACTTTCAGAAGCGTCATCAGTTGTAAATGTGCAAAAACTAATTCCTGTTAAATTTTGTCCTCCAATTTCTGATTCAATGAATGCTGGAGAGAATGATAACCTAATTTCATCAGTTTGGTTGATATATTCTCTAGCAATACTAAGTGCTTTGGTAGCTTTACCAATAGAAGCATTTCCAAAGCATCTAACGTTTATTTCTCCGCTTGTTCTTAGTGAATGTGAAATAGCTCCTGCTAATTTTTTTACATTCTTTTTTCTTTCTTCTGAGGAAATCCCAGGCTTGTCAGCCGAAACTCTAAGGTCTTTTAAAGGAACCTCTTTAAAATCTGGTTTTATCTCAAAGTTATCATACTCTTTATCTTCATCAAAAGAATTTGCATATCTAGACCTATCAAATTGGGGATCAAATTGAGGATTATATTGAATATTGTCACTTGACTCTTCGTTTCTGTTCATAGTGCTTACTCCTGCCTTTATGTACAAAGTTATGTGCTTACACAACTACATTATACATAAAAACAAGAGACAAAAACTACCTACTCTTTATTTTTTCAATATATTCTTCTTTATTTTTTCGCAAATACTTAATCTTATTCTTAATCTTCTTAACTGTTTCATTATCCATTAACTCAATAGAATATGTAACTTTATTATTATCAGATAATTCCCATCCTACTATTGTAAATTCACCATAATCTATATCGCTTTGATTAAAAATAATATTTTTTAAAACATTAGAATCGCCTAGCTTTAAATTATTTACTTCAGCATTAGAAAGTTTTACATTTCCTTCTACAATTTTTAAATCCTTAATTATAGAAGATAGGGTACTTCCTTGCCCTAACTTAATAAATACATTTTCTAAAACTTCATCTCCACCAGATAAAATTCCAATTGTTTCCCTAAAATTTGTCTCACTAAAAACTTTTTCCTCTTCAATATCTTCATTTGCTAAAATATCTTTAAGGGTTGTTTCTCCTGTACTTTTATCATTAGAATAGACATGGTCTAAAGACAAAAGTATTCCACTTACTGGGCCATCATAATCTTTGGGTCTTCTCTTTTTAGCATGAGTACTATTCTTCATATTCTTAATTCTATTAAGCAAATATGTATATAAACAAGTATTAAACGAGCCCTTTTTAATATTATATTTATTTGCAGCCTTTACAAAAACAATTGAAAGCTCTTCCATAAAATCATCAATTGAAATCTCCAAACCTGGATAGTAATATCTTAGTGCCCAATTTTTTAAAGTCGGTAGTCTTTTAACATAAACTTCCTCCAATACAGCCATATCCCCAGTTTCTTGAAAACGATTAATTAATTCATTCTCTTCTTTTCTATCAACATTTACATTCTTATCATGTCTATTAAAAACTTCTGAAAAAAGGTCTTCTTTGCCCATATCTCAAATTCATCTCCAACATATATCAATAAATTTACACCTCTGACATTCTTTACTATCAGAGGTTTCGTACTTCCGTTCTGGCATCGTGCCTAGGATTTTACAATCCCATAAATTCCTTAATTTTTCTTTTATAGAATTTAGAACAGAAGTGTTAGGCAATATATGAAAAATATTAAATTCTTTTGTAATCAAGTTCTCATATATTAAAAATCCATCTTGCACTTGAGTAATCCAAATTTGAGTCATTAAGTCTATAACATGATTTCTTTTAGCTTTGTCTTTTTGGAAAGTTTCTTGGTCAACTTCTTGGACCATTACGATTATTGGAATATCGTCTAATTTACCATAAATATCTACTTGGGAAACGACATTACATTCTGAATTTGCAACTGTATAATCTTTTTCTAGGAATTCAAAATCATCAATTCTAGACAATACATCAATCCACTTATCTAACATATAAGATCTATGTTTCCCTTTCTTGCCAAAACTCAATGGACTCTCCCCCATAAGTTTGTAATATATTCTTCTATCACATTGAGTTATTTCTGAAGAACTTATTGTTTCGTGGCTTATAAAAGTATAACCCATCTCGAATAAATTTTCAACATCATCTTTAATTTTTTTTGAGAACTTATCGTGTAAAACAAAATCATTTTGCATAATAGTCCTCTTTATCTTTATTGTTAACTCTCTGGCAAATTTCTTTAATATCTTTACCAGAAAGAATTCTCTCATGATCTAAATAAGATTCAAGTCCATACTTTCCAACATAAGAATCAGGATCTTCACCAATTGGTATACTATCAATAACTGATATGTTATCACAAAAGCAATATTTGTTTAACATAACAATAGAAGTATCTGATGCATTTTGCCCTGATTTATTTTCATCTACGTCAAAACAAAAACAAACATTATTACAGTAACGAGCAACCATTGCAATTTTTCTAAGAGTAAACGCAGTCCCCATTATCGCAACTACATTCTTTAATCCATGCTGATATAAAGTTAACGCATCTGCATAACCTTCTACGACATAGACCTTATTCTTAACAAACATCTCCTTCCTAGCTTTATTAATTAAGAAAAGAGAATGGCTTTTTAAGAAAGGAATGTTCCACCAAGGGCTTTTTTCAACAGAAGGTTTTTTTGTCGATATACTTATTAAATCACCAAATTCATCATAAATTGGAACAATAATCTTTCCCCAAAGATTATAGCGCCAATCTCTTTTATCTGGGTCATTCAAATCTTCGCCAAAAAACCTTACTTCAGGATCTAGGTTGATGCCCCAAGGACAAAATCCAATATTATGCATAACCCATGTCTCTTCATTTAGAGACCTAGTATCTTTTAAATATCTTCTTGGGACATCAACCTTATTTCCATTTATTAAGCGTTTATGACAGGTATTTACGAATTCCTGTAACGCGATCATAAAAGTTACTCCAAATCAAGCTCATCATCTGATGCATTTAATGTAACCTGATCCTGTTCTTTTTCAAGTTCTGGAGCATCTTCTTTTTTACATACTTCAAAGTCCGTTGGTTCAGAAAAGTCTCCTAATGGAGACACCCAAAGGTCTTTATTAATAAACTCTTCATTTTCATTAACTTTAATGAGTTCATAAATAACTGGATCAATAAGCTTCAACTTATCTTCATCCTCCTCATCCTCAACAAGTTCTTTGATAGACCACAAAACATCTTCAAGATACCCATTAGCTATAACCCAATGGGCAAGCTCTCCAAATGTAGAAGTTCCAGTATTATAGTTTTTAGAAT
>Ga0180433_10009451_pt1 | contig 11935 bp, 10 predicted proteins | sample SS_ome_8_FD_132980 | JGI IMG/M metagenome (GOLD analysis project Ga0180433, IMG submission 132980) | Hypersaline lake sediment archaeal communities from the Salton Sea, California, USA - SS_1_D_1 metaG | ecosystem: Environmental > Aquatic > Non-marine Saline and Alkaline > Hypersaline >... | reverse complement strand
AGCGAAGCCTGCGTCGGCGTCTCAACCGCCGCAGGGGTGCGAGGTCCCGTAACCGGTACGATCTTGAGGGGAATGATGATCTTATCGCCCGGATGCACCAGGTTTAGATTGCCGAGCGATGTATTCAGTTCCTTGAGCACCGACAGGAGTTCGGCCACACCGTAACGTTGTAATAAGCCTCTCTCCCTTAAGACTTTCCACACCCACTCCCCTTTTTGAACCGTATACTCCTCTGCCAAAACCTTCTTATCTTCGACTTCGTAGATATCTTTTTCGATTCCCGCCGTCTTCGTCAATGAAATGGAATAGGTCTTCTCCTCCTCCTGCGCCTGGGATAGGCTCAGGCAAAAGATGACCGGCAGAACCGGGCAAAAACCTCGAACGATTCTTCTTGGTATTCCCCATTTCTTATTCAACGTTTCGCTCCTAAAGACTACCTAGAATGAACATGAGTGAAACTAATTCTTTCCAAAAGTAAAAAGTTAACCTAAATCATGTCAATATTACTTCAAATAATGTTATTACCGTACCACATATTGCGGCTCTTGCAAAGTATTATACAGGATGTGGTGTTTTTTCTTTACAAAACCTGGATAAACTGATAAAAGCGGCTTGTAAATTGCCCGGCACTCCCGTGCATGCGGCTTATTTGTCAAGATTGTATCGCTTTCGGGAATACGATTTAAAATGATAGCAAGGTTTCTCGATGAAAGCCAGATAAACCGTGCAGGGCAACGGAGGATATCATGAAAATTAAAAAGCTTTACATACGAGGCTTTAAGTCTTTTATGGACAGGCTTGAAATAAATTTTCCTTTTGGAATCAGCGGCATCGTCGGACCAAACGGCTGTGGAAAGAGCAATATCGTCGACGCCATCAGATGGTGTATGGGTGAGCAGAGTCCCAAGCAGTTAAGAGGGCGGCGGATGGAAGACGTGATATTCGCCGGCGCCGGGCCTCACAAACCCCTCGGCATGGCGGAGGTTTCTATCCTTCTGGAAAATGGAAATGGTACCTTTCCCGTCACCTACGCGCAAGAAGCCGAATTGTCGGTGACTCGCCGCTTATACCGATCCGGTGAAAGCGAATACCTGATCAATAAGGTTCCATGCAGGCTCAAGGATATCCAGGAGATTTTCATGGACACCGGCCTGGGAAACAAGGCGTATTCAATCATCGGTCAGGGTCAAATCGGCACCATCATCGACCAAAAGCCGGAAGATACGCGCGTCATGTTGGAAGAAGCTGCCGGCGTCACAAAATACAGAAAAAAAGTAGAGGCATCCCAAAGGAAAATAGAGCTTACCGAGGCGAATCTTCAACGGGTGGAAGACATTCTGGGAGAGGTTCAAAGGCAGATGCGGTCTCTAAAGAGGCAGGCCTCGAGAGCCAAGCGTTACAAAAGTATCTCTGAAACGATTCAGAACCTGGAACTCACCTTGTACGCCAACACCTATCATCAGTTTCACTTTGAGTCGGCCGACAAGCTCAAATCGACGGAGGATCTGGAACAGCAAGAAATCGCCAAGGCCACCCGGTTCTCTCAACTTCATGCCCAAATCGAGACGATGAATCTGGAGTTGGAAGAAAAGGATAGCCACTTGTCACATTTGAGGGATGGCTTTCTTCAACTGAAAGAAAGGGCTCACAAAAAGGAGACTCGTCTTGAATCTCTAAAAGGCGATATGAGAATGCAGGATGAATTGGTGAACCGACTCAGGGTCGAACAAGCGGAGCTAAGAGATCGGCTATCGCGCCTTGATGAGGAAAAAGTAAGCCTCAAGCAAAACCTGGAAAAGATGAAAGAGCGCTCGCGTGAGCTCGAAGGGGAGATATCGCTGAGAGAAAAACGGTTGAGCGCGAGACGAGAACTGTTGAAAGGCATTAAGGAAGACTATGAGAAGGCTCGGGGGGAGCTGAGTGACGGCGCAAATAAAGAAATGGGGCTGAATCACGAATCCGTTTATCTCAACAAAATGCTCGGCCAAATCACGGATGGTCGCTCCCGCCTTGAACAAGAGCGAGAAGACGTGAAAGCGAAGATAGAAACGGTCCTCAAGGCTTCGGACAGAAAAAATCTGGCAAGGGAGGCGACCGCGGAAAAATTGGGGGAGGTCGAAGCGATTATTAAGGCCCATGACATTGAATGCGAATCACTGGAACAGACAAAAAGACAGCTCGAGACGGATTTGAAGCCGGCGGAATCAGATCTTAATGTTTGCCAGTCACGATTTGCCGGCCTGCAAGCCCTGACGGAAAATTTCGAAGGATACCAAATGGGTGTTCGGACCATCATGAAGGCCAAAGACTTGGAATCGCATCAAAGCGGACACATCATCGGGCTTTTGGCGGACATCATCCAGGTAGACCCAAACTACGAACAGGCGGTTGAAGCGGTTTTGGCCGACAAACTACAGTATGTCATTGTGCAATCCCAGGAAGACGGCAAACAGGCGGTACAATATCTGAAGCGGAAGGAAAAGGGCAGAAGCAGTTTTGTCGCAATGAAAGCGTTGAGGCACAACGAAAAGGATAAGCGGGAGCATTTTAAATTTAGGTCGATGCTGGATTGCATTTCAGTGCAGGATTGCTATCTCCCCTTAATGACCGCGCTCTTGGAAGATACCGTGTTGGTGGCGGACCTGGAAACAGCGCTGTCGGCCTGGGAAAAAAATGAAGAAGATTTATGTTTTGTAACTACGGACGGCGACATCGTCGACCGAAGCGGCGTCATCAGCGGTGGGAAGCTTGCGCAGAGTTCCCGAGGCCTGCTTGCCAGAAAACGAGAGATGAAGGAGCTGAAAAAACAATCGGATGTCTATCAGAAAAAAGTGGATAGTTTGAGACGCAAACTCGAACATATCAGCGGTGAGATTCAGGAAAAGAAAGATGCGCTGGAAAACTTGACGGAAGACAAGTGGCGTTGCCAAGAAGAAATAAATGAATTTGACAAGGCGTTGTTTCGACTTGGCCAAGAACTGGATCAGTTGGAGAAGTTATCCCAAAGGATATCGAGCGAGCTGGAAAGCAAAGGTGTCGAGCAGAACACGCACAAGAGGGAGCTTTCAAGAATTGAAGCAGCGCTTCAGGAGCGGAGAGTCGAGCGGCAAAAGGAAGAGGAATACTTGCGAAAAAAGGAACTTGAACTCAATGAGTCACAGGAAGAATATGATCAGTTTCGAGATGATCTGGCGAAATTCAAGACGGACGATCGTATCCTGAGAGAAGAACAACGCAGCCTGGTTCGCGAATTGGAAATGAGAGAAGATTACGGCAATGACGCCTTGAAACGGTTCCAAAAAACCGAGGAAGAGATTTCCTTATGCCGCGACCGACAGAAGGCGTGTCAGCGCAGTATCGAAAGTCTTAACGAGGAACTGGAAGCGCTGTTTGAAAAGTTGAGCGGGGCGGAAACGGTCTTGAATCGCTCGGACCGGGAAAGACAGACATTTCAGGATCGTGTCAAAGAGGAAGAAAACAGGGCGGAAATGCTGCGGGAAGAGCGCCAAGCCCTTAAGGAAGAGATCAACAGATCCAAGATGGAGCATTCTGAAATCCAATTCAAAATGAATAATCTCACTGAAATCGTGAGAGAAAAATTTAACCGGAATCTGCTCGATATCTATGAACAATATTTGGATCAAGCGTTCTCAATGAAAGAGGTGGAGAAAAAACTGGAAGCACAAAAGGAGCTGAGGCAGAGGCTGGGAGAAGTAAATCTCACGGCCATCAAGGAACATGAGGTACTAAAAGAGCGCTTCGTATTCATCAAAAACCAGCGAGAAGACCTCATTTCTTCCATTGAGTCCCTGAGAGCGGCAATTAGAAAGATCAACAAGACCTCACTCGAGAGGTTTCAAAGGACGTTCTACGATGTGGATCAAAAGTTGAAGGAGATTTTCCCGATTCTTTTCAATGGCGGCACAGCCGGCCTCAGAATGACCGATGAATCACAGCCATTGGAAAGTGGGGTTTTAGTGGAAGTGCAGCCCCCGGGTAAAAAGCTCAGTCACATGGGGTTGCTCTCCGGTGGGGAGAAAGCCCTGGTCGCCATGGCCTTACTCTTTGCCATCTACATGATCAGACCCAGCCCATTCTGCCTGCTCGATGAGGTGGATGCCCCCCTTGACGAGGCGAATATTGATCGTTTCAATCACCTTTTGGAGGAAATCAAAAGGGCCTCTCAGATTATCATGGTAACTCACAGCCGAAGAACGATGGAAATCGTTGATCGACTGTATGGGGTCACCATGCAAGAGGCCGGAGTCTCCAAGACAGTTTCTGTGGATGTTCGCGGCACGAAAACTCCGGTTTCCGAGGGCTCACCGAATCATCAGCGGATTGGTCGCTGAAAAATTCGAAATACCGCTCACCGCAAACGAGGATAGAAACGATTATGCTCAATTCGTTTGGTCAAACAGAAACCGAAAAGGACACCCACGGCGCTTCAGAAAAGAAGGGGTTTCTAAAACGACTTCGAAAGGGGCTTTCAAAGACAAGGGCGACCCTTACCGGGCGCCTGGATCGTTTGTTCCTGGGGAAAAAAGAGATCAGCGAGGATTTGCTGGAGGAATTGGAGGAGATCCTTTTTACTTCAGACATCGGGGTCGCGTCGACACACGAATTGATCGAATCATTGCAGGCGCAGCTGGCCAGGAAGGAACTGAAGAACCCGGAGGCTTTGAGGAACGCTTTAAGAGACCACATTCTTGCTTTTTTGGAAGCGCCGCCCCCGAAACGCCCATTGCCGGGGCCCGGAGAACCCCTGGTGATTATGGTGGTCGGTGTCAATGGGGTGGGAAAAACGACCACCATCGGCAAAGCGGCCCACCGGTATGTTTCGCAAGGGAAAAACGTCCTTCTGGTTGCAGCCGATACTTTCAGGGCTGCGGCCGTTGAGCAGCTGAGTATCTGGGGAGAACGGGTAGGCGCAGATGTTATCAAACAAAAGACCGGCGCCGACCCTTCCGCGGTGGTCTTTGACGCCATAGCCGCCGCCCGGTCCAGGCGCTCCGATGTTGTTTTCATCGACACCGCGGGGCGGCTCCACACCAAAATCAACCTCATGGAAGAACTGGAGAAGATTCATCGGGTCGTCGGCCGCAAGTTACCCGGGGCTCCGCACGAGGTGTGGTTGATTCTGGACGCCACCACCGGTCAGAACGCGATTTCTCAGGCTGAAATGTTCAATAAAATCCTCGGAATTACCGGAATTATTCTCACAAAACTGGACGGCACAGCAAAAGGGGGAATCGTAGTGGGTATCTCGCGGCAGCTGGGGATTCCCATCACATACGTGGGCATTGGTGAAAAGATCGACGACCTGCGTCCCTTTAACGCGATTGAATTTGTGCAGGCCATATTCGACTGAACCAGGCTTAGGATAAAACCGGAATCCAAATGATAGGGGATCCCTTGACATTCCGCTATCGCTTGAGAAAACAGATCGATGTTTTGCTTTTTTGTCTCTCGCTCAAGAGATCTAGAGCGCCCGCATCCACTCGGGTCTGAGTTCTATCTCCCCCTTTAGCGCCGCGTCTATCCGGTCCAGGGCTTCTTGTTTTCCTTTCGGCAATCTGGCTCTGACCGGAAGGTAGTTTGAGGCATGGTTTGAAAAGAACAGACCCCGACTCAGGTTGGTGTGCGCGATCATTTCCCGGAGTTCCACCAGAAGCTCCTTTTCTTCCGGCAGCACAAACTTCCCGCTTTTGAAATCCTCATACAGTGGGGTGCCGGGGATCAACATCACCGTCAGCGCGCCGACGTAGTTGGGATCCATGGCACTCAACAGTTCGCCGGTCGCTCTCGCGTGCCGGAGGGATCTCCCCCGTCCCGCGATACCGAGCAAAACCGTCACCGAGAGCTTGATGCCCGCTTCCTTTACTTTTCTTCCCATCCGAATGAGATTCTCTGCGCTCGTTCCTTTTCGAATTTCCTTGAGGATATCTTCGTCTCCCGTTTCCACCCCCAGATAGAGAATCCCAAGTCCGTTTTCCCGGAGTTGCACCAATTCCTCCGGAGACTTCATTTTGATGCTCTTGGCATTGGCGTAAGCCCCCACCCTTTTTACCCAAGGAAGGTGCTCACGGATTTTATCCAGGATCCCCATCAATCTCTTCTGCGGTATGATCAGCGCGTCTCCGTCCATGAGAAACACCCTGTCCTGGCGTCTCATGTACGTGGACGCAAACAGAATATCGCTCAGGATGATTCGATCATCCTTGATCCGAAACCTTTTGCCTTTATAGGTACCGCAAAAGCTGCACTTGTTGTGTGAACATCCCACCGTTACCTGAAGCAATATGCTGTATGCTTCACTGGGCGGCCTGATACAGGTACCCTCATAATGCATTCCATCGTTTTCCACAGCGCAGTCCGGCACTTTTTTCCACCTCCCGACACATGAGTGACACGGTGCTGGCAAACCAAATCCCTATTTCGCCGTTTGCAACGCAACCGGGGCACGTAACTTTTTAATCTTTGCCCTTCCCCTCGACTTTCTTCTTTTTTTTCTGCTGCCGCTTACTGATTTCTTGTTTGGTTTCCGTCTCTTTTTTCTTTTTAACCTTTTCTTTCCGGGGGGCGGCCTTCTTTTCCGCCTTGAGCCTGGCCATGTCCGCCTTTTTCTTTTCCAAGTCGGCGATGAACTTCAGTCGGGTTTCCGTCTCCCTGAGCTTGGCTCGTATTTTTCGCACAGCGGCATCTTTGGTGATTTGACCGGAGTCGCGGCCATTTTCTCCCAACAACGACAACCGCTGTTTCAACTTGTTCTCCCAATACGCTCTCTGGGACTCTCTGGCAGATTCGCTTTTGGATGTCATATGTTTCTCCTCTCTCCGATTTTGCCTTCCGGTTCGTATCTTTTTCAATTCGTATCCATCCGGAAATGAAATATTTCCGGATGGAATTATCAGCGTTCAACACTCAGGACTCAGGCAACGCCTTGTATTCAGGTCTTTTGCTGAAAGCCGTAAGCTGATCGCGCGAGTCCATATATGCCAATTTACAGTCTCACACCCATGAACGAGATTGCTCCCCAAGACATTTTGATCTATCTTTAAACGTTTTTATCAGGAAATGAGGATTTGATAAACACCAAAAATGAAATCATTCTATCGCTCCCTAAACCCCTTCTTACCGTGGAAACAGCTTGAACGCCCTCTTGAATGGAACTACATTTTCGGCCGTCCGGCGCCGCTTGAACTTGAAATCGGATTCGGCCTGGGCGATTTCTTGGTCCGACAGGCGCAGGCCCGGCCTGAAATCAATTTTGTCGGAATCGAGCTGGGTTGGGTTCAAGTTCGACGGGCACTTCGAAAAATTGCTTTGGCCGGAGCGAAAAATGTTAGAATAATACGGGTCGATGCAAACGTTGCCCATGAGAGACTTTTCCCGGAAAAGTCTTTGCAAAGTGTCTACGCGCTTTTCCCGTGTCCATGGCCCAAAAAAAGGCATGCCGAGCGCAGATTGTTCTCAAAGCGTTTTCTAACACTGCTCAACAGCCGGATCGCCGTGAATGGGCAGGCATTGATCGTGACGGACAGCCATCCTTACGCAAAATGGATTCGCTCCCAGGTCGGTGGATCGGGGTTTGAGGCCGTTCAAAGAATGGTACCGCCCACATTTCTTACAAAATATGAGCGAAAGTGGCATGACTCAGGACAGGAATCATTTTATGAATTGAGGCTCATCAAGCGTCAACATGCGAAAATCCCGCCCAAGGAGGACACCCCTTTGAAAACGCGCCGCACAAAGCATTTTGACCCGGAGGATTTCAAACCGACCAAATTCGGTGGTGAAATTTCAGTGGATTTTAAGGATCGCTTATACGACCCGAAGCGGGCAGTGGGAATGATAAGGGCCGTGGTGGGCGAGGATAATTTGGTACAGGAGTTTTGGGTTGAAATCGTGAAAAAGAAACATCTTTGGCACATTCGACCTGCCAAAGGGTGCGGCATCGTCCCAACGGCAGGGATTCAGAAGGCCCTGGATCTCGTTTATGACGCCGCAAACAGATCCACAACGCTCCCGATCCAGCCTACGAAAAACGAAAGCCCTATACAGTCGCCTCACGGAAATTTTTGAGATGAAAGTGCTGAAGGACATGCGTAAATAGATCTATTTCCCTGTTTCACTGCTCTGAATCGACGCTGGAGAGGTACTGCCTCAAAAATTGGTGGTCCTTCTTTGAAATCTGAGTGAATTTGACTCCCATCCCTGCCGGTTTATCGGCCAGACTCTCATCCGGAGATCGAGCCCATACGACCTCGCATTTGATTTGTAAGGCATCCGATACGCCGGGAAGCTGCAACTTCAAGGAGAGCTGATCTCCGGGACTCAAAGGAGTCTCAGTCTTGATATACAGGCCCCCTGAACTCACGTTTCCCGTATACGCCCGAAAAAAGGCCTCGCGATCTTTGTAGACCAGAGACAAAGACTTCTCAAACCTTGGTTCCGCCCTTCTCGTGAACGCGCAAGTCCTGTCCAGCATCTCCTTGAACCTTTGCGTTATGACCTCGATGATGCTCCTGAACTGACCTGAGAGTTGGTTATATTCCTTTTCAAGGAATTCCCGATCGATGATGCCGAGTGTTGTGTTTCCAATCGCTCGAGCCGTGGCGGTGCGTTTGGTAACCCCTATGAATCCAAGCTCTCCAAAAACCTCACCGGCTTGCAGTACCGAGATAATATACTTCTGACCCTGAACATTTTTGGAGATTTCCACTGCCCCGGATAGAATCACATAAATCCAGTCACCCGAGCTATCCTCCTTGAAGATGATTTGCCCGTCCTGATAATTCTCTTCCTCTGCGATGTTATACTGGATCTTGCCTTTCACTCCGACCACCTTTGCTTTCAAAAGGTTAGACGTTAACATTCAACGCCGCATCAATACCATAGCGTTTTGAAACCGGAAGAGGCTTTATTAAACTAATTAAAATTAAGTATACCTTAGAATATACTGAAATTCAACAAAAAAGTAGCAGGACTCGGGATGGGGAATCTCCCATAAAACCGCACCTAACCGCCTTTTCCTTTTCTCCTTGACCCTTTTGTGTTGTTTACTTATACTTTTTTCCTACTTTTTTCAGCACTTGTAAAAGGCTCAGCATTCAGCAAACAGTCTGCGCCGGAACTGCCCTTTTTGTAAATATAGAATCGCTGATATTCGGGCTGCGTTTTTGGATCAGTCCGACCGGTGTAGGATGGGGAGGTTGTTTATGGGAAAAGTCGCAATTATAGGCGTTGGACAAAGCGCGTTTGTTCGCGGATACCCCGGTTCGATCCGAGAGCTGGCTTTTGAGGGCTTTAAAGAAGCCATGCAAGATGCCAAAATTAATACAAAAGATATCGATGCTTCCATCATTTGTTCCGCCCCGGAATACGACAAACAACGTTCGCCCGCAGGCGTCTTTGCTGAGTATCTTGGACTTACCCCACAGCCCACCTTCTATGTGGAAACATTGTGTTCGTCCAGCAGCACGGGATTGAAGCTGGCTTACGCCTTGGTGCATTCCGGACTTCACGATGTGGTGGTCGTGCTTGGGTTTCAAAAAATGTCCGAAATCTCATCAGCCGAGTCGCAGGAAAGGATGGGTCGGGGCGCCGACATTCAGTGGGAGAGTCCTTTCGGCACCATGATGCCGGCCTATTATGCCATGTACGCCCGGGCGCATATGGCGAAATACGGAACCACCTCCGATGATCTGGCGCTCATACGGGTGAAAGCGGCCACCTACGGCCGGATCAACGAAAAAGCGGTATACCGAAAACCCGTCACTTTCGAGATGTTCTCGGACCCCGAGAGCCCCATGTCCAACCCCGTGTCGAGCCCCCTCCGGGTGGGCGATTGTTGTGCAAACGCAGATGGAAGTTCCTGTGTCATTATCGCCGGTGAGGAGAAGGCGAAAGCCTTTTGTGAAAAACCGGTTTGGATACGCGGCCTGGGCGCTGCTTCCACAGCCGTCAACATGTCGGGCAGGGATCTATTCACCGGATTGACCGTGGCCGAGCACGCGAGTCGGCAGGCTTACAAAATGGCAGGGGTCACGCCCAAAGATATCGATGTCGCCGAAGTGCATGACTGCTTCACCATCGCAGAAATGATGGCGTATGAAAACTTGGGGTTTGCAAAGCCGGGAGAAGGAAAAGAGCTTATCAAGAGCAAAGAGACTTACAAGGAAGGCAGCATTCCCGTCAACATCGATGGAGGTCTGCTTTCCAAAGGGCATCCCATCGGCGCAACAGGGGGTTCACAGATTAGAACCATTGTACTCCAACTCAGGGGTGAAGCCGGCCAAATGCAGGTGAAAGATCCGGAGATCGGCCTGGTCCACAACATCGGCGGGGTGGGCCTGTATGGGAACGTCACAATTCTCGGGAGGTAAGGGGATGGGACAGAAAAGAGAGATAGATGATCGATTCAAAAAATTCGGAACCGTGAGTTTTACTTCCTTCTCAAAGGTCAATGACTTTGTGGACTACCTTGAAGATGGAAAGATAATGACCACCCGGTGCAAGGATTGCGGCCTTGTTTTCTTTCCCCCCAGGGCCGATTGTTACCAATGCCTTTCGAGCAACATGGAATGGGTTGAAATTTCCGGCAGCGGGAGACTTATCAGTTACAGCAAACTGGAATATGCACCGGTGGGATTCGGCGATGATCTTCCCTATTCAATTGCCGTGCTGGACTACGGAGATTTCAAAGTTTTCGGAAGAATCGCAGATAACATTCCGGAAAGTGACATTTCAGTGGGGATGGAATTTAAGACCGTTGTGAATCACCTACCGAACGGCCAACTCAACTACGTCTTTCAAAAAACCTGAACCAGAAGCTGTTGCCTTCGCATAAATGCGAATACTTCTAAATCAGAGGATGACAAACGCCGTTGACCCGTTGGACGACTGAGCATCCGGGATGGTTGGAAATCCGCATCGAGGCGGATCCCGCTGTCCATGATGCCCTAAGCGCTTTCCTGTTTGACCTGGGATGCACCGGTGTTGTTACGGAAACGTTTCAGGACCATGGTGTAAGCGCGTATCTGCCCGGCCACAACAGCCCGGATGATATCCGGAGCCGAATCGAGATATTTCTCCGAGACCTGAAGGATATATTTCCGGATCTCCAGTGTCCTCAATTGAGCCCTACCCGGATAGACAATCAGGATTGGAACGCGAACTGGCGGCGATTCTTTCACACGGACCGGATCACGCCAAATCTCACGATCGTGCCGGCTTGGGAGCCTGTGCCCGAGTCCGTGGTTCATCACGTGATTCAGATAGACCCCGGCCCCGCCTTCGGCACGGGGCGCCATCCGACGACACGCATGTGTCTCGAAGCCCTGGAAAAGTTGGATGTGCCGGAGACATGGTCTATGCTCGACGTGGGGACCGGAAGCGGTATCCTTGCGATCTACGCAGCCGTGCTGAGGGCACAGCCAATCATGGCGGTTGATACGGATCCGGAGGCGCTCCGCTGGGCGGGCCGCAACATCGATCTGAACGGCATGGCGGAGAAAATCGGGCTTTCCGATATCCCTCTTGAGCGTCTCGACACCCGCTATACCGTCCTGACTGCAAATATGATCCTGGGGGAAATACTCGAACTGTTTCCTCACTTTCCTCGCCTTTTGGATGCCGGGGGGTGGCTCATCCTGTCCGGTATTCTGAGGGACCAGGTGGATGCGGTAAAAACAGGGCTGCATGCATACCGATTCCACGATCCGAAGTCCCTATATCAAGAGGAATGGGCGTGTGTCATCTCAAGGAAAGACCATGGAGCATAGAGGACTCAGGCGTTTCTTTGTCGAGGAGATTCAGGCGATCGACGGCGGCTGTGACATCAAAGGCGCCGAAGCGAAGCATGTGGTGAGGGTTCTCAGAATGCGCCCGGGGGATCGTCTCGTCATCATGGACGGCCGGGGAGACCGATTCT
>Ga0180433_10009449_pt1 | contig 11935 bp, 13 predicted proteins | sample SS_ome_8_FD_132980 | JGI IMG/M metagenome (GOLD analysis project Ga0180433, IMG submission 132980) | Hypersaline lake sediment archaeal communities from the Salton Sea, California, USA - SS_1_D_1 metaG | ecosystem: Environmental > Aquatic > Non-marine Saline and Alkaline > Hypersaline >... | reverse complement strand
ATTGCTTAAGATTATTTTGGTTACCATTAAATACACAAGGCTGAACATTTTGCTTAGCCCAATCCATGCTCACCTCCATAACATCTTTGAGCATACCATTAGGATTGCACTGATTTCCGTTACAATTGCCTTGGCTCTGTGGTTGAGGAGACTGACTATTGCCAGGAGTATCTTCCATCTTTACATCTCGAACAAATTGATTATTGTTGCCCTGGCTCACTTGAGGAGCAGGTCCAAAACCAAATGATTGATTTTGGTTAAATTTCCCTTGATTCTGCTGAGAAAACTGACTATTACCAGAAAAATCTTTCATATCTATATCTTCATCAACATCATTCATCTTACGCGGGTTCATTCTAGAAGCAGGTCCAAAACCAAATGTTGGCATTACTGTTTGAGAATCAATTAAATCAATCATCTCTTGCCTCAACTGTATCTCTTCTTGTGTACTGCCAGCATATCCTAACCACTCCTTAGCGGTATATCGTTGAGCATCTCGCTTATAAACATCTACGTTAAAATTCAAAAGAATCTTTAAAATACAAAGAGCTTCTTTATTTACCCTTCTAGCACCCCTGTTGTTTTCTTTTTCTACCGACCCCGGAAGAACTCTGCATAAAACATGCAAAGAGTGTCTACCTTTTTGAGGATCAACAACATAATTCACAACATATTCTTCGGTAACGCTTGAATTAGAAGCTATTTTTCGAATTAAACTATCAATAAACTTTATACCATCTGTATCAATAGTGTCTAAATCCATATCTTCACTACCCGCACCCAAAGATGTTATTGCTATATGCAAAAGATCATATTCACAACAAAGATTTGTATACTTCAAAAAATTAAGAGCTTCTGCAAATCTCTTTTTTATAATCAGATTTCTAAGTTGGGTAGTGCTCTGGTTGCTCCAATTATTGTTAAAATTCGGGTTTTGGCCATTTCCATTAAAACCGTTAAAGTTCATGCCATAGCTTATGCATGGCAATACCGATAAACTAAGCAATAAAACTGCTTTTTTTATATTCATAAATATAACCTCCAAATTAATTTAGTTAATTTAGCTAATTTAACTAAATTAAAAAATACTATTAAAAATACCACTTACTATGAGTATAGCACGGCAATCCTATTAGTCAAGATTTTTTGAAAATTTTTTATTGCGCACAAAAAGACCTAACGAGCGATTTTTGCGCCAAAAAACACCCTATGAGGGGTTTTCTAATGCAGCAAAAGCTCTTGGCGCCCACCAAAACGCCCTACCAGAAGGACAAAAAGAGCCTAGCACCCATTTCAAGATACTCGCTGAGAAAAACATGGATGGCTTTTTGAAAGCGTAAAACAGGAGGTTTTTATACAAAGACAACCCTCTCTTTCTTACCTTGAACCTATCTGGAACTATTGTTACAAGAGTTATGCTTTACTCGCATTAATCGAAATGCCTCATTTCTTTTTTTTCTACGAATGTTTTTAAAACGCTCAAAACGAGCATCTGAATTACTGCTATCCTCTTTACTCATATTGTATGCTATTTGCGACATATAGGTATATCTCTCTTTATGAGAAGGATACGAATCCTCAAAACGCTCAATAGGCTTATCAAACTCGCGTTTTACATACTCAGGAGCACGTGAGAAAAAGCAACATGACTCTTTACAAGCAGATAAAGCCCCAAAAACACTGACGATATCAGCTTCTTTCTCGATAGCTTTTGTAAGCGCAGCAACATCTTGATTATAAGCGTCTTTTGTATAGGTTTGTGAAAACAAACAAAACTCATTATACAACCTATGTAAAAAAGACATTATAAAACCATGTTGACAGAGAATATGAGCCAATTCATGCCGTATAACAGCCTCTAAATCATTCTTTTTTAAAAGATTGCAATCTGAAGCAGAAATTACTATATAACGCCCAAAACTTTCACTCATATCAACAGAGTCTGATACCACAATATATATTGATGGCTCATTTTTTACAGATACTTCTATTGCATCAAATAAACCACAAGAAACTTGTTTTACCGCAGTAACCGTTACATAATTACCCATAAACTTTTTGTTAAAAAGAGAAACAATAACGTCATAAAGCTTTTTATTTATGGGACATGTCGCATAGTTTTTCAACAAATGGGCTTTTTGGCGATGTAATATATCTAACTTTACCTCATTTGCAAGAGTAAAAATTTTTCTTTCATCCACGGGAGCATTATTGAGAGCAACATTGGATATATAGGGCATATTGGACATAATATTATCAAATATCTTATAAAATAATGATGACACTCGATTATAAGCTAATCCACACCACCTGTCATAAACAGAAACATTTCCTGACTCAGGCTGTTTAGACCCCTCAAAGAAACGCTTATAAATATTTTCGCGCACAGGCGCTTTTTGTTTCGACACCCGAAAGATATCACCTAAGACTTCGTCTGACACTGGCCTTTTGCAGGGCAAACATTCAAAATAAACCCCTTTTCCTATAGTAGAGAAAGCCTCTTGGGAAGCAGCCAATAAAAAAACAAAACTCAGTGGCCAACATATGTTATCAACAAAAAACTTATTGTTCACAATTATACTCCATATATAAAGATTTGCTATTTTTATAATAGTAAAAAAAAACGCTTAATAAGTCAACAACAAAACATTATTCAGCAACAAATGTTACAAATAGAATAGCCTGCATGGGGTCCCGCTAAAATAAACGCTTATCTGTAAACCGCTTTTATAGCATGATTTGTGTTAAAATATATGTTAAAATATAGATATAAGTTTGTTTATTAATAATATAGGTACCATATTTGGTGAAAAGAAAAAAATGAAAAGAAAAAAAGGATTTTATTCTATATCAGCGGTAGCAAAAATGTTTTCTGTACACCAGCAAACTATACGGCTATATGAAAAAGAGGGGCTTATTTCTCCCAAAAGATCTGAGGGAAACACACGGCTTTTTTCTGAGGCTGACGTTGACCGACTTGAGGAGATAATATATCTCACCCATCAACTGGGAGTTAATTTAGCCGGGGTAGAGATGATATTAAAGCTTGAAAAAAAGATCGAACGTATGCAAAAAAAGATGAATGCATTATTTGAAACTACACAAAAAGAGTTAAAACAGGAAAAAGAGCTATCAAAACATGCAATAAAATCGAGCGCCAAATCTTTAATGAAGATACGAAGTGAAGCTAAAACTAAAAATAAAATAGAAAAAAGAGAAGAAACAGAACCATTTGACATAGACATAGACAGTTGGGACATTGAATACGAAGAAGATGAATAGAAGAAAAAAACTATAAAAAATTAGGGACTATTATGTTTATAAACAGAGTAAAAACCTTTATACTTATTGTTGCTTTGAGCATGCTATTGCTACTCATTGGCAAACTAGTTGGCGGTTACGCCGGTATACAAGTTGCGTTTATTTTTGCATTGGTAATAAACATTCTTGCTTATTTTTTTTCTGACAAGATCGTGTTGGCCATGTACCAAGCAAAACCTATGGAACATAATCAATATAGCTGGGTGTATACTATCACAGAAGAATTAAGCAGTAAAATGCATATCCCTATGCCAAAACTATGGATTATCCATGCTTCAACGGCAAATGCCTTTGCAACCGGAAGAAATCCATCAAACGGATCGGTTGCGCTTACCTCTGGCATTATAGACATACTTAATAAAGATGAACTCAGAGGGGTTATTGCCCACGAATTAGCACACATAAAAAATCGTGATATTTTAATTGCAACCATTGCAGCAACCATTGCAACCGCAATAAGTTATATGGCTAGCATGATGCGTTACACAGCATTTTGGGGATCAATGAGCAACAACCGCAGAAATGGCAACCCGCTGGCATTGATTCTTATGTCAATTATCATGCCTATTGCCGCGTTTATTATTCAGCTTGCTATATCAAGAAACAGAGAATATTTAGCAGATGAAACGGGGGCAAAATATTCTCAAGATCCACTTGCGTTAGCATCCGCACTCGAAAAACTACATGGCTCAACTGTGCAAAACAACCATTATACTAATACCAATAATATTGGAAAAGAAAGCACCGCATCTTTATTCATCGTAAATCCATTTTCACGCAAACAAAAAAGTAAAAAACTCATAAATTTCTTCTCAACTCACCCACCAATACATAAGAGAATAGAGCGTTTAAAAAAAATATACGAAAAGATGTTTCATATTTAATAAAGAAAATTATAAAACTAATTGTAAAACTAGTGTTAGTGTAAAGTAAACTTTAAAAGAAAGGCTTTTTTAGATGACAAAAAATAATCTGGAGATTCATGAACCTGAAAATCAACTCGTAATATCTTTTGAGCTCATATGTCTTTTAAAGTGGATATTGGAAAACGAAGACGAAAAAATAAAAAAAATGATATCAAAAGCATTACACGCAGGATTACACCAAGAATTGAACAAAAAACATTTGAGTAAAGATCTGATGCTTGACGACATACAAAACGTTCTTTTAGAGTTTTTTGATATGATGGAAACACTTTTGATAGAGTCACTTTCTGAACAAGCGGTGAAAAAAGCGTTAGAAAATAATTTAATGCCTGCCATAGACAGAATCGATTCTTCCGTCTGTGATGATGCAACCGTGCGTTTTAGTGTCGAAAAGGCAACCTCAAAACTTGAAAAAAGCTCCCAAGCAACTGAGCAGAGCAACCATGGCGACTCTCAAGAAAAAGCAAAAGAGATTCTAATGAAGGAGCTTCTCAAACGCTGGAAGCCCCGTAAAAAGAATATATTAAACTAAAAAATTATCTAATTGACAATCAACACCCTTTTTACACGGTTATATATGCATGCTATAATATTATACAGCACTATATTATTATTTTAATTACGGAGATAAAAATGAGAATAAAACGGCAAGTAGCATGCGTAACCATTTTTTGTATAGCTGCAAATATTTATACCCCTGCAACAAATAGTAAGCTATTTCCAATAAAATTATTTGCGTCACGCTCTATTAAAAAAGTTATTAAAACAACAAAAAAAGCTGCATCTCCTGCACTATACACCACACTTGGTATTGCCGCAACCGGCAAGTGTATCGCATCAGTGACCGTATTAGCATTACTCTTAAAAAAGATACGAGATGTAAAAAACTCTTACATAAAAAATCCCATGCTCAATGTAATCAACTTGCTCGTAAAGAATCTGAGTGACATACCCGATATAAAAAAATATATAATCCCCGGGGCAATATTCCTATTGGCTGCAAATGCCATGTGCTCAGCATATACTGCAGTCAGAATGTTTAAAAAAGCGCATAAAAAAATAAAAAAACAACCCTTCGATACAATTTGCCCAAAGGGCAAATTCACTCAGGATGATAAGAGTAAAAAAAATGTGTAAAAAAATAACACATAATATATTACTTATATTGATAACCATACCCGCGCCATTACACTGCGTAAAAACTACCCTGTATAAAAAAACTTGCAAAGCTATTTGCAGCACAGGAGTAATAGCACTAGGCAGCTACACATCTTATTGCCTACTCAAAAAAAATAATAAAAAACAAGAAAAACCCCCAGTAGAGACAGGACTTCACGGTAAAACATCATCAAGAAAAAAGTGGGAAATAACAGAAATAAACGAAGAATATAACACATCAAAAATAGGTATACTAAAAACAATAGGAGCATATGTTCCTGCAATAGTATCAGTTGGCATCGCTGTAAAAATAATTACTTGAAAAAAATTCCAACTCAGTTAGAATAAAGCAAAAATCTATTACTAACCTTACTTACTTTCAAAAGGGTACATGTGATGAAAATGAAACTTTTTGTAGTTGGGCTATCAACCTTATTGTTAATAAACTCATCTTCTCAATGCTTTTTTTGGAACAAAAAACCTGCACCAACACCAACTCCAGCAAAGAATCCTGTACAGAAAACTTGTCAAGCAAAACAATACTTTGACGCCACCATATACTCAGTACTTGGAATTAAATTTTCCCTGATGTCGTTAGGTGACATTCTTGGCAGTATTACCGCACTCATTGCTCTTTTAGCAGGGAGAAGAATATTCTCCAGAACAGATGGGGCACCCCTGACAAGAGCTGAAACTTTTGTTATTTTCGCCTTTGCTACACTTTTTATACCCTTAGACATGTATATAGCAAAACTTATGTTTAAAAATGCATGCAAAAAAGCAAAAACAGGACAGAAACCTGAGCAGACTGAATTATAACTTAAAAAAACCAAGTTCTTGCAACGCCCCACGTAATTCATACATTGGTAATCCAACTATGGTAGAGTGGGAGCCGTGTACAGTTTTGAGAAACTGTGCCCCGTAAACCTCAATCGCAATAGCTCCAGAGGCAACGGTGCCAAAAGATTTCTCTAAATAAATATCTATCCACTCATCAGGAATATTTAGTTCATACTCGGCATCTATATACTGCTCAATTCTTTTAAACACGGTCCATTTATCTGTCCGCCACACCCGTCTATCCAAACAAAACGCAGTACCTACTCGTGCACCACCACGTGCCGTTTTTATCATCTCAATTGAGTCAACTCTGTTTTTTGGTTTACCAGCCAAAAAACCATTTTTATGCTGCGTTAAAGTATCGGCCGTCAAAACAAAACAGGTATCCCCCTCTTTTTTCCCATCAGGCAATACCACATGCTCCATTTTGTAACGCGCTATTTTTTCTACTGCCTCTTGTAAAGAAGCACCAAAATCACATAAAGACTCATCTGCATCTTGATCAACAATTATAAAATCAATTTGTGCGTCTTTTAACAACTGGTGTCTAGCTTGTGATTTTGAACCTACATAAAGCATATTACTCATAATGTTCACCCAATTTTACATATAAAAATTTTAAATTATATCATAATAATTATCACAAAAAATGTACAAAAGGCAAAATTTGACTTTAAAGAAAAAATATCAAAAAAAGAGAATCGCTACTACACGATTCTCTTTTTTGGTTGCAAATTTATATTTTATATTTTATGTATTGATTCTTAGTGTTTCACTGAAGTTTTCTTAGCTTTTCTTGCTGAAACTGCATTTTCTCGTGGAGCTCTTCTTCTTTCTCGTACTACTGGACGACGTGCTGGTGCTTGCTTTAAAACTCTTCTTCTTTTTGCTGCAGGAGCAGGGGCTGCTACTGGTGCTGGACAAGATTTTTTACAAACTTCGTGACAAATCGTTTTGCAAACAGTTCTTTCTTTAGGCTCACAAACTTCATCAAGTTTGTCTAAGCATACTACTCTTTTTTTTGTATCACAAACCGTTCTACAGATTTCTTCCGAACCTTCTTCCACAACATAGTACGGCTCTTTTACCTGTCTTGTACCACATGTTTTATATCTTATAACTTTGTCGACCATCACCGTTTTAGGCTCAACAACAGTTTTTTTAACCATAATTGTTTGTGGAACTTTTACTGTCTTACAAGTATTTACAATAGTAGGCACTGTAACACATCTGTATTTTTTCACAACTCGAGGTTTTGGAATACACTCTCTCACAGTTCTTAAGCATGGCTCACTCACTGTTTTTTTCACAACACTTCTTACTTTCTTGATGCAAGGGCAAGGCTCTTTTATTTCTATTGTTTGAAGCCTTTTCTCTATAACTGGGCAACATTTAGGTGGTTGTGGGCAAGCTTCTGGACAACGTCTTTTTGGACATGGTTTTGGGCAAGCCTTAGGGCAACGTTTCTTTGGGCATGGCTTTGGGCAAACTTTTGGACAACGTACCTTTTTTGGACAACGTTTCTTTGGGCAACAATGTCTTTTAGCCTGCACCCCTAGGAACACCGCCCCTAATAGGGTTATAACTAACAACTTCTTCATTCTTATCCTCCTTCATGGATAAAATGGTTAATAAAATATTACTACTTACTACTTAACAATTTGCTAGCAATTCCTTCTATTAACATTCTAAAAAACTTTACGAATATTTTACAACAGTAAAATTTATCTTACAAAAAAACACTTAACTTAAAGTGTTTCTCAGGATAGGTTTTCTATTTGAAAAATTAAAAAAAGACCGAAGATAAAAATAAAAATAAGAATTTTAAAGAAAAAACTACAAAATCTAGATACGTTACGCCTGCCACCCAAAACTTGCTTCAAAAAGACAGAAATTTTTGAACACACGGAAACAAATAATTTTTTTGTTAATCCGTTGAAAAGGTGGCATGCCAGCCGAAGCCTTGGCGAAGGCTGGCTGGGGCGGGAGGATTCGAACCTCCGCATGCCGATACCAAAAACCGGTGCCTTACCGCTTGGCTACGCCCCAACGATTATATCCTCATATATTTTTACAATATATTTTTAAAAAATATTTACTCACCTTCCTTGGGAGTACCACCTGCACCTGCAATTCTGTTGTACTCTGCTATTACAGTCTCCTCAATGTTTTTTCTCGTACCAGAATTAAGAGGATGCACAATATCTCTAAACGTGCCATCTTTTCTTCTTCTGGAAGGCATCGAAACAAAGAGACCTTTATCACCTTCAATAATTTTAAGGTCTCTGATAATAAAACATCCATCAAAAACCAATGTTGCATAAGCTTTGAGCCTGCTTCCCGTCTCTTTGGCAGGAAAGACTTTTACTTCCGTTATTTCCATGTCTGCAATCCTTATGAAAGATACCTTTACTATCCCTTTTAATACTGTTTATAAAACAAAAACAGCTTATATTATAAGTTTATTAAAACTAATCATAATGTCAATTATTCTTTTATATATTTATCTATTTTTATCTCAAAACAGCTCTACGGCCCGCAATTTTGCCGATCTTGCAGCACGATTAATCGCAAGTTCTTCTTGACTTGCCATCACTACTCGAGGGGTCAATATCTTAACATCCCCTACTGCAGCCCGTTCTTTAAAGTAGTCTTTAACTATTCTATCTTCTAATGAATGAAAACTTATGCATACAAGTCTGCCGCCAGGGTTTAATATAGATAGAGCAATTGGCAAAAAAGCCGATATGTTTTGTAATTCTTTATTTATATATATTCTTAATGCCTGAAACACTCTGGTAGCAGGATGTATCTTTTCCCGCCTGGAGCGATTTTTTGGTTTTGGCACTGCCCGTTCTACAATATGCGCCAGATCTTTTGTAGTACGTATTTTTTTCTTTTTTCGCTCTTGTACAATAGCCCGGGCAATCTGTTTTGCATATCGCTCTTCGCCAAGCTGCCGAAACATCTCATATAACTTTTTTTCAGATGCTTCTTTCAGCACATCTTGGGCAGTAACTTTCTGGTGTGCAGGAGACATGCGCATATCTAACGGCGTATCTCTATAAAAAGAAAACCCTGCTCGCTCGGTTATCTGAACCTGTGAGGTACCAAAGTCTGCTAAAACACCATCAACTTTTAAAATCTTCTCTTTTTTCAATATTTTATAAAGCAACGCAAAATTTCCCCAAATAAGCTTTAGTCTCTCAGGGAACATTTGTTGCAGAGCCGGACCATAAGTATCTAACGCAACCGAATCCCAATCCATTGCGATCACTTTACACGTGGGCTCTTTTTCTAAAATTGCACGGGTATGACCGCCAGAACCAAACGTCACATCTAAATAAATGCCACCCGGTTTTGGATCTAAATAATGCAAAACTTCTTCTGTCAAAACAGGTTTGTGATATATTTTTGATTCTTCCATAGGTTTTATAATCATTTAAAAAAAATTAAAAAATTTAAAAAATTTTAATGCGTAAAATGTTTTACTACGTTAAACAAATTCATACTGTTTGAGCCCTTAACTAGCACCAGCAACTCTTTGTCAGATTCTTGACCAAGCATAGACTCAAGCTCTTTTATCGCTTCTTTCCAATCTTTCACATGTTGAGCTTCAACACCAATGGGTAATGTCTTTTTTGTCCAGCTTACCATGTCCCCAACTAATAATACGTGCTTTAATGACGGAGTTTTTCTTAATATTCTCCCCAGCTGTCTATGCCAAAACGGGCTATTAACCCCCAACTCTAACATATCACCCAACACAGCAATTTTTTTTGATTTCGAATCAATCTTCTCCATTGCAAGCAACGCTTCTTTCATACTCTCGGGACTTGCATTGTAACAATCGCTAATTAAAATCCCTCTGTTCTTCGTGATCTCTTTCTTTTCAAAACGCCCCTCAAACGCAACAGGCACTTGAATTCCTGCAATAATATCTGTATCTGGAACCTGTAATAAATGGCCTACAACGGAAGCTGCTAGCGCATTATATACAGCACCTGCATGGGCACTATCAAGAATCACTGTATATTTTTTATTATAAATTTTCATAACAAAATTTATTTTTCCATCTGAGACCGTAATCTTTCTTGCTTGTACCTGATTGGTTGTCTTAGATCCAAACTTAATCACCGGATGATTATAGCCAACATCAGCTAACACCGGCTGATCCCCATTGACTACCCCAATGCTTTCATGAGTAAAGTGCGTAAATACTTTTCTTTTCTCGCTCGCAATATCTGCCAATGAACCTAATCCTTCCATATGTGCATGGCCAACGCAGGTTATTACCGAAGTTGTAGGCTTTAAAATGGTTACTAAGCACTCCATATCACCACGCTTGGATATGCCAAGCTCAAATATTGCTGCTTTATGATTTTTGCGCATTTTCAATACATTAAGCGACACCCCTATCTGAGTGTTTTGATTGCCAAATGATGCAATATGCTCAGTCTTATTCTTTTTTAAAATATTTGATATCATCTCTTTCGTAGAGGTTTTCCCTACAGAACCGGTAATAGCAACAACCGGATAGTCAAACTGAGTTCGCCACAACGTAGCCATTTTTACCAAGGCATCTACGGTATTATCAACAGCAACTATTAATTTATTTTCTAAAAGTTTTTTATCAATATTTTTTAATATATGCTTTTTTGACTCTTTCAAAAATACACCAGACGCGCCCCGCTTAAGCGCATCTTCTATAGCCTTATGCCCATCAAAGTTTTCACCTTCAATAGCAACAAAAATCTCTCCCGGTTTTATTATTCGAGAATCTATCCCAAACTGTATATCTTTGGGAAAATACTTACTTATTAAAGAAACTTGTGATAACGCACCCTTTAAAAACTGTTCATCAAAACGCATCGACATCTCCGTCTTTTCCTTCTCATATGCATAATTGTTACTGTTCACTTAAGCTTTTTATCTTACCACTTTCCTTGTTTTTCCTCCATCAGAAGGTAAAATCAAACCTTCTGATTCAAGCTTTTCTATTATTCTAGCAGATCTATTATAACCTATTCTAAACTTTCTTTGTAGTAAAGAAATAGAAACTTCGTCAATTGAATCTAAAAAACCCAATACATCTTGATATAAAAGATCATCTGCATCAGATAGTTTCGTTTCTTCAAAAGAAACATATTCTGCCAAATCCCTATACACAACTTCTCTTTCTGCTCTTATATGACTCACCACCTTTTCAATCTCTTTGCCTGAAACATAGGCACCGTGCAATCTGCTCAAAGAAGAACTACCTGAACCTAAAAACAGCATATCTCCCCTGCCCAGCAACTTCTCTGCGCCACAGCAATCTAAGATAGTTCTTGAGTCAACTTTAGAAGTAACTCTAAACGATATTCTACTTGGGAAGTTAACTTTAATAAGTCCCGTTATTACATCGACTGATGGCCGCTGGGTTGCAACAATCATATGAATTCCAGCCGCTCGCGCCATCTGTGCTATTCTTGCAATTAAGCCTTCTATATCACGCCCAGCTGTCATCATTAAATCAGCAAGCTCATCTATGATAATAACTATAAAGGACATACTACTCATATTACCCATACTATCTATCTTGCTATTATAATCAAAAATATTTCTTGCACCAACTTTTGCCATCTTTTCGTACCTTTCTTCCATGTGACTTACCACCCATTTCAAAATAGGCGAAACTTTCTTGTGAT
>Ga0180433_10009447_pt1 | contig 11938 bp, 11 predicted proteins | sample SS_ome_8_FD_132980 | JGI IMG/M metagenome (GOLD analysis project Ga0180433, IMG submission 132980) | Hypersaline lake sediment archaeal communities from the Salton Sea, California, USA - SS_1_D_1 metaG | ecosystem: Environmental > Aquatic > Non-marine Saline and Alkaline > Hypersaline >... | reverse complement strand
GTACCCTTCGACAAGCTCAGGGCGAACGGAGAATTAATAATTTTTTTCAGATAAATGCTTTATTCTTTTAACCATTACTCAACATTTATATTAATCTTCTTAGATCGAGCTCACGTTATTTAACGCGAGCTCGATCTAAGAACGTTTGATTTTTATACTTGATCCAAGGTTGACTTTAATTGAAAGAAGGCCAGAAGTCGCCTTTTTACTGTTTTTTAAAAAGATTAAAAGATTATTGCTTAGATTGAGTTCGCGTTATTTATTTCTTATTTTATCCCGTTAAAGCTTTAAACTAATTTTATTAATCTTTCGTTTTAAGAATTAATATGTACCAAACTATCACTATACTACCAGCTGTTCCTGCTTTTGAAGGGTAAGAGGATTTTAAAGGCCCTCCAGGGGGCTATTTTTCATTTTTTCTTCTTAAATGTTTTCATATTGTAATTTTCTCTGGCTATTTTTCGTTTTTTTGCTATACTAATAGATAAATGGGGATATATTCTCAGGTGAGTTTTAATGGAGATTATCGTATCAATAAAATTTGGAAGGTTATTAATGAAAAAGTATATAAATCTAAAAAATATTTCAATTGTGTCAATTTTATCTATTTTTTTAAGTATGTCTGTCTCATGCTTCGGCATGAAAGCGTATACTTTTGCAGGGTATAATAATAAGACCAATAAGGTTTCTTTGTATAATGTCAAAACAGATGGTGGTACAGGTGAGCTAGAAAATAATATTACCGTTACGTGTCTAGATGATATTAAAGTTAGTCGATTTTTCTCAGTCTTTGCTGATGGAAAGGAGATGCTATATTTTGATATGGACGGTGGGATTAATATATACAATTTACAGGATAAAACTATTACACCTACAGAATTTAGTTTTTCTGAAATGATGATGCGTTGTCGTATGTATAATAAATTTTTGCTACTTGCAGACAGTAAACAGTATGTTGATGCTTTTTCTACATTGAAATTTTATACATTGGCAGGCCCAGAAAGAAAAGAACATTGTTGTTCCGTTTCAAAAATAGCATGTGGTTCAGATGGAAATTATATAGTGAGCATGTCAAATTCCTTTCCTACTATATGTTTATCTAATAGTGAGGAGAAATTTGATAAAAATGTAAAAATATGGAATGTATATACGCAAGAATATATTAAAAGTATTCATCAAGAAGATACTATGTATAGTGCATCCTTAAGTGATGATGCTAAATATATAGCGATAGCATCAAAGAATGAAACGGATTACAAGTGTGTTGTCAAAATTTTAGAGACAGGGTCTGAAAAGTTGGTACAGGAAATAAAGCCTGATTGTTATAGTTGTAGGATTTCATTGAGCTCAGATGGAAAATGTGTTGCTGTATATGGTTCTGATGGTGTTCTTAGTATGTTTAATGTAGAAACAGGTGAGAAAATTGGCTGCAAAGAGGGTGATATAATTGATGAGTTGATGTGTGTGCCAAATAGACAAGAGGCAAAAGATGTAGATTTAAAAAATCGAATAAAATATATCATGGATGAAGAATCTGATGTTGGCATCAATTTATTTCCAGTCAAGCTTGATGGTGTGATGTTGTTAGCGCCAAAGTTTCTCTTTTAATAAAAATTAATACAATAAAAAGGGCGCTTCAAGCGCCCTTTTTATTTTGCAATTATTTGCCTTTGTTTTTTTCTGTAAGTTTACGTAAAAGCCTATTTCTGAGTCTAATTTGTCGATCTTTATTTTTGGTATTGTTTAAAAGAAGGTTTTTAAAATCTTTGCCAGTTTCAGTTAATGGTTTTGCAATAGAAAGAACTGAGGTGACGGTGGAGAGAATCATACATGCTTCCAGGCCGTAGAATAGTACTAATTTATCTAAGGTCAAGTCTTCATTTCTAATGCTGTCGGCGCCGTGTTTCAGGCAATATGCTAAAATGATCGTTGCAACTCCTTTTCCGTAATCAAAGGCTTGAGAAAATCCTTTTTTTGTTGCCTTTTTTAATGCCTTGATGCCTTCGGCTTTGATTTCTTTTTTTAAGGTTGTTTCTTCTTTAAATATATCCGCCATAATTTCTTTAAGTGCTGTTTTAATTTCTTTGTTTTCCTTTGCATGCATGATAGAAGTTACTGATAGGCCCAAAATTGTTGCGAATAGAAGGGTAGATATTGTTTTTTTTACTATATTCATAGTTTTTCCTCTTTAAAGATAAAGGGTTGTATATTGTTTCTCTTGGGTAATGATAGTCATAATTTCTATAAATGCAAGTAGTTTTAATGAGGCCAACTGGTTGCTTTTTGGGGCAACTTTCTGATATAATAGAGATAAGTAAGGGTTATATGTTTTATGATGGAGGAATTATGAAAAATAGAGTAAAAAAAATCAAGAGAATATCCGCTTTATTTATTACATTGTTTTTATCTTTTTCACTGCATAGTATGGATAAACAGATATTTGGTTTTTTGAGAAAAAAAGGCACGCCCTATGAATCAACGCGTATGTTTGGTTTTTTTGAGGATGAAGTTGTGAAGCGTGATGATGTAGGGGGAGGTTTTTTGGTAAGAAAAAAAATTAAAAAATTTAATAAACTTGGGCCTATGCGAACATTTTCTTTTTTGCGTGATGGAAAACGGCTTATTTTTTTAACAGATAAAAGTATAATACATATAGCTAACTTTCCGCAAAAGAAGAATATGAATACGCAAAAAAAATTAGCAATACCTGAAAAAGCCCTATTTTTGTTTTCCCCCGATGGGCAGCATTATGCGATTGTAGAGGGGGTAAACAACAATAAGATTATAATAAAAAATATTGGTACCAATAAAAAAGTAAAAGAATGTAAGCTTAATGGGATAAGATCCATATCTTTTAGTCCGGATGGTAAATATCTTGGTGCTGTTCGTCCAGGGATTATTCGGGTATGGGATATGAGATCAGGAAAACGTATTCTTAATCTTATGATTGCAGATACGAGTGTAAAAGATATATCATTGAGTAATGATGCAACCTATATAGCTGTAGCCGCAGGCAATATAACCGTTGATTTAAAGATTTGGAAAAAAACAGGAGAATTTTTCAAAGAAATTAAAACTGATCATCTATTTTTTCCTGCTATTGCATTACAACCGGATGGTGAACAAATTGCTGTGGTAGGAGAGAAAGAGGTTGGGTTTTTTAATGTGCAAACGGGAAAGGTAATCTCTAGACGTACCCTGAAAAAAGTTGTACAGATAGCTGCCAAGCCACCCATTATAAAAGAAAAAAAAGATTTTGATGAGCTAGGGCGACGTAAATATGTCCAACAGGAACTTCAGGACGAAGATTCGGATGTGATATTGCCAGAAATGAAAGCAAAAATAAGGATTCATGGTAAGGATGAGTTTTATATTCCACGGTTTTCAATCTAAGCTTAATCTGTGGGGCTTACCCCCTCTAGTAGTGTTTTTTTGTGGTGGTGCTAGAAGTGGCGTAATTGAAGGGGTTTTGCTTGAGAATCACATGTGATCCGGGAGTGTAATCGTATTGATTTATCTTTCAGGAGCTTCTTTTTTACAGCTTGTCATTGTATTTTTGCCTTGTTTTCATTATTATGTTACAATAGAATAGTGAAAATGGTAGTTTATATATGAGGTTTTATTATGGAAAATATTTCAAAGAGGCTGATGGAAACATCAGCTTTTTTATTTTTACCCCTATTTTTATTCTCTTTTTCTCATTTGATGAGTATGGAGCAGTATCTCTTTGGTTATAAGAATCAGGATATGCATAGTTCCGATGATTTAACATTTATTGAAATTGGAAGAGATAAGATTAATTCTTCTTGTATGAGTGGTCCGGTAGTGTCTACATATACGTTTTTAGAGGATGGTGTAAGGGTTATGTTTATGACCTATCACGGGTGTATTTGGGTATATAATGCAGAAGAAAAAGAGTCTAGAAAAACCAATCTATCTGTAGAGACTATAGAAAGAAGTGCCGCAAATGCTTTAGTCCTTTCTCCTGATGGAATGCATTATGCGCTTCAATTAGGGGAATATTATACCGGAAAGAGGTATAAAAAAAACGTGATTATGCTAAAACGGTTGGGGAGCGATACAATAGTACAAGAGTTTGTCATAGATGATGCTAAGCTAATAAAATTTAGTCCTGATGGAAAGTATCTAGTTGCTGCAAATGATGATCGTATATGTGTGTGGGGTATTGCAACAGGAACACGTATTTTGCGAATAGATTGCACTAAAAAAATAAGGGATATTTCATTAAGTAATGAAGCCGAGTACATTGCTATTGCAAATGAGCACATATGTGAGATTTGGGAGAAAGCTAATAAAAAAACAGTGAGAACAATCAATGTGAAAAATAGTAAGTCAATTGCATTAAGTGGTGATGGAGCTTATCTTGGTATAGCCGATAATCATGATGAGGTGCGGGAAAAGACGATGTTTCATAGGCTAATGAGTGGGACGATTGATGAAATAAATATTTATGATAGAACACAAGGTGATAACAAATTGTTTATTTTTAATGTAAAAACCGGGAATATAGAGCACTCCCTAGATTGTTCTATTGACGCTTTAACGTGTAGACCACGAGTGAGAAAAGCAGTTGCTGATATGAGGATTTTTGAAGTAGAAAGTGAGCAATTGCCTTTGATAAAACCTATTAAAACGTTTCCATTTAGAAGAAAAATTAGAGATGCTGATGCGGAAGTTGATGAGGTAAAACTGGAGGATATGGAAGATGATTATATCCGCTCACCCTTATTGCCTAAAGAGAAAAAAAGATTTAATGTACATCTTGTTAAGAATATAAAAAGAGAGGGTGTTAGAGCAACCCTGACATCACTTTTTTGTGATTACAATGATGATGAGGGGCGGGATTTATTGCACAAGAAAAAAAAGATTATAAAGACGGAATAGGCAATAAAGAAAAGGAATGTGGTTGTAGCATTCTTTAAATTTGGAAAAATAAAAAATAGAAATGAGAGGTTATAGATGAAACAGGTTAATTTGTACTTATTTAGTTTTATTATGATATTTTCATTTTCCTTTTTTTCTTTAATGAGCATGGAAGGGCAAACTGTTCTAGGATATTGTCATAGAGAAGATAAGGGAAAAAAGCGAGTGTTTTGTTTATTTGATTGTAAGCAAAACAAAATAATAGATAAAACCTTTCTGGATGATTCATTTGGAAAGCCGCTTATGTTTTTAAAAAATGGTAAGCAGATTCTTTTAGGAAAGTTTCAAGATCAAAAAAGGGATGTTGCTCCATATGAACTGCAGGTATTTGATATAGCAGAAAAAAGAATCATAAAACAACATAAGAATCTACGATTTGATTCGGCCGTATCTGTTTCTTTTTCTCCTGATGGTGAGCATTATGTTGAAGTAGGCCTAAATTTTGAGCCGCGGACACGGGGAATGTATGTGTTGAAAGTGAAAAGGCTCGGGACGAATGAAGTTATACGTGTTATCAGACCCTTTTATTCTTGGGATGATCTGCATGTAAAGTTTAGTCCTGAAGGTGAGTATATAGTAATGCACGATGACTTTGAGTTCATTTCAGTTTGGAGTCTAAAGACGGGAAAAAGGCTAAAGACATTTCAGTCTTCTTTTCAAAATGTTTCCGTAAGTTATAAGGCGAAATACATAGCAATTAACCGAGCTGAAATTGTTTCGGTTAGGGGAAGACGTTCTGGTAAGATAATTGAAGAAATTAATGTATATAATAATATTGATGATTTTGTATTGAGTTATGATGGTACACATATGGCAATATATTATCGGGATGAAAATTATGTTCTATTGTTTGATATAAAAACAAAAGAAGTAAGAGGCTCTATATCAATAAAGACGGAAGATGATTATGATATAGACGCCTATGCTATTTCCTTTATGCAATTTAGACCTCCAGTCAAAGAAGAAATAAAAGATTTCGATGAATTAGAGCGGTGTGTGTATTTGCAACAGATATTGCAAAAAGAAATATCAGACGTAATGCCCAAAAAGCTGAAGGTGAAAGTGAGAATTCATGGCAAAGATGATTTTTATGTCCCGCGGTTGCCTTTGTAAAAAATGCCTAATATTCTAGCTTTTTTATTTTTGGTTTTGCTACACTAATAATGTAGAAGGAGAGTAATTAAAAGTGGAGGGTTCGTATGAAATTCATATCAAACTTAAAAAAATATGTAGCTTTATTGATGATTTGCATGTTTATATTTTCATGTTCCAATACAAAAGGCATGGAAGGCCAACATATTCTTAGTTTTTTAGAAGACGATACATTTGTGTTGTTTGATGTTGATCAAAAAAAGGTTATAGAAAAAATACCTGGTTTTCAAAAAAAATATGGGAGACCGGTAGTGTTTTTGAACGATGGCAGGCGTATGATTTGTGAGACGTTCGCGCCGTATCCATCGTTTAATATAGAAGAGGTTAGACTTGTTGATTTAGAAGCAAAACAAGTGGTCAGGCAGTTTGCAATTCCTGATGATGTTTTTGCTTCTGATAGATATTTTTCTCCTGATGGAAAGCATTCTTTTGTTTTAAAACGGAGAGAACCTTATATTGCCATGCAAAAAGTAGGCGCTCCAGATGTTCAAGTAAAAAGATTTAAGCGAAAAGGAGTGGGGGGAAGCTTATTTTTTAGTCCAGATGGGACCGTTATGATTCTCAGAACAGAGGGTAAAGATAAAGATACTATTTTTCTTCAAATATGGGATGTAGAGACTGGAGTACTACTAGGAGAGCATACACGTGAAGGATACGAATGGTGTCATATATCTGTAAGTAACAGGGGTGAGTATATTGCCTTAAATACGAAACGGAATAGTAGTATTGAAATTATAACTATTTCAGGGGAAAAAGTTACAACAATTCCTTTGCCTGGTTTTGCGCATGAGTTTGCGTTGAGCTTTGATGGGCAGTATGTTGGCGTATGTGTAAAATTGCCTGATATTAGGATATATTCATTTGATGGGACATATGTTTTAGATGATATGAGTGATAAAGCAACCATCTTTTCAGTAAAAACAGGCCAGAAGGTTGCAGAATATCCATTAGAAAAAAGAGAAGACGTGATGAGCATGCAATTTAAACCCCCACTAAAAATCAAAGATCCAGATGAGCCCAAAAGGGTTAACTATGTACAAGAGAAGCTTCTGAAGGAAGAATCAGATGTAATATTACCAAAGATGAAGGTGAAAATGAGAATTCATGGCAAAGATGATTTTTATATCCCGCGGTTGCCTTTGTAAAAAAAAAAGCCTAATATTCTAGCTTTTTTATTTTTGGTTTTGCTACACTAACAATGTAGAAGGAGAGTAATTAAAAATGGAGGGTTCGTATGAAATTCATATCAAACTTAAAAAAGTCTGTAGTTTTCCTTGTTGTGTGCATGTGTATGATGCCTTTTGCTCATATCTGGGGCATGGGTTTTTCTGCAACGAGCATGAAAGGAAAGCATGTTCTTGGCTATGGAACGGCTGAAAAAAAGAGGTTGTTTTTTTTAGATGCTGACAATGACAAGGAAAAAGGGGAAAACGTGTCATTGGGAACGGCTTCTAAGCCTCGAGCGAGGATCTTGACCTTTTTGAGTAATGGCAAGCAGGTTCTTTTGGGGCAGTTTGATCTTCTATTTAAGAAGATATCAATAAAGTCTCCGTTCTCTTTTATAAAAAAATGTGTGAAGCTTAAGATATTTGATATAAAAGAAGAAAAAGTGGTAAAAAGTTTTAAAAACCTTTCTATAGTAGATGGTTTCTTTTCTCCTGATGGGGAACATTATATTGTTTTTAATGCAAAGGAAAGGCGTTTTGAAAAGTGGAACATAAGAAACAAGAAAAAGATTCGTACATTTGATGTAAAAAAAATGGGTGGTGTGCCGATATTTCAAACATTTAGTCCGGATGGTAAGTATATTGCCGTTACGGTAACAAAACATGATGCTACAAAAAATTCGGGTACGACGCTTTTGATATTTGATGTAGATTCTGGCCGTCGTATAGGGAGTCGTTTTATGCGGGGTCTTGGTGTAGGAGGTGTTAAAGTTTCGTTTAGTCAACATGCTCAATTTGTTGCTGTTTTTGAGGGTGCTTTAAAAGAGCTTGTAACGTGGGACAAAACATTAAAAAAGAAGTTTAAAACAATTCGTTATCCAGATAAGTTAAATATTGTAGATATAGCGCTAAGTTATGATGGAAAATATATAGCGTTGTTTGGTCAAGAAAAGGGTTTTGGGAAGAAGTCGATAACAATATTAAATGTAATTACTGGTAAACAAAAGGAAAAAAAACACGTAAAAAGTGAACTTTATTTTATGCAGTTTAAACCGTCTGAAAAAAGAAAATAATAGTATAAAAAAGGGGGGATATTGTGGTAAAAAACGTTTTATTAGGAAAAAATCTTTTATTATGGTTGTTTTGTGTATGTTCTTTCTGTCGTTTTTTTCGTTGTTTTCCATGGCAGGAGCGAATATTCTTGGCTATAGAGAAGCGGATGGTCCTTTAGTGTTGTTTGACGTTGACAAGAAAAAGGTGATAGAAAAAATTCCTTGGGATAAGTCGCTTGGTTCTCCAGTGAAGTTTCTAAAAAATGGTACTCAACTTTTTGTATCTTTAACGTGGGCCCATTTTGGAATATTTGATTTAAAAGAAAAGAAAATTGTAGCAGAATATACATTACTCAAACCTCCTGTACCATTTCCTACAGATCTCCAAGGGTATTACGCGTTGCCAGAGCTTGTTCCCTTTGCAGATGGAGAGCGTTTCGCAATTATAGAAGAGCTACCCGATAAAGAGGAAGCAATTGTGACAATAAAGAAATTAGGAACAAATGAAGTAATTAGAACGTTTTCCTTTATGGTAGATGGTCGCTATGATAAGATCTATTTTAGTCCAGATGATGCATATGTTGTAGTTGCTAATCGAAAGCAATCACAAAAGCTATTGTATCCATCTATTACATTCCATATTTGGAGTGTAGCAACTGGAAAGAAGGTGGAGGAATTTTGCGTGGACTTGAATCAAAAAAATTGGGATTTTAGCGTAAGTGATAACGCGACACATATTGTGTCTTCTTATTCTTATGATAAGTTGAATGTGTCTAAAAACGCACGATTTTTTAGGCGGATTAATACCCGGCATGCTATAGAGAAATTTACAATAAGTCTAGATGGTACATGTGTGGTGACTTATATTCGTTCTCCCAAAAAGCAACTAAAGATATTTGATGTGAAAACAGCAAAAGAAGTACATGAAATGCCAATAAAAGAGAGATACCTTTATTTTATGCAATTTAAACCTCCTGCTATGAAACAGGATTCAGATGAGCCAGAACGAAGAGAATATTGGCAAATGGAGCTGCAAGAGAAAGAGTCAGACGTAATACCACAAAAAATGAAAGTGAAAGTGAAGATGTACGGGCAAGAATTTTATATTCCGCGGTTGCTGCTGTAAAAAGGGTAAAAAGCCTATACTATTGCTTTTTGTTTCTTGATTTTGCTATGCTAATAATGTAGAAAGAATATAATTAAAAAAGAGAGGTTACTATGAAATCCATATTGAATCTAAAAAAATATGTAGCTTTATCGATAATTTGCATGGTTATATTTTCATTTTTTCATATACAAGGTCATCGATCTCGTGGACGACGTGGGGGTCTTTTTGGTGGGGCGCTATATAATAGATCTGGCGTTAATTCTCCTGTTTTCCGTAGTCGTGCAGGAGGGGTGCCGATAAGGCGTGCCAGGCGGCCTGTGGATGCCGTTAAGAAGCCCTTATTAGATCGCAACGTGAAATATACCTTTGGCTTCAGAGGTTTTGTACCAAATACAATTGATCTGGGGTTGATTACTGTTTTAAAAGAGAATGATGCAAAAATGATTTCATTAACTTCTGGGCGTGGAGGAGGCAATGTGTTGCCATATTCTTTTTTGAGTAATGGCAAGCAGATTATTTTTTTAACAAAGAAAGGTGAAGTTAATATATATGACTTAATGAGCCAAGAGGTTATAAAAACGGGTCAACGATTGGAGATTGAAAGGGGGGCTATTGTTTTGTTTTCTCCGGATGGCAGGCATTATGCGATTGTCTATCCTGCTCCAAAGAATAATGCGATTGTTATAAAAAATATACTTTCAGGTAACGTCATACAAAAGTTTCATTTGGAACCCGTAATAAAAAAAAGATCCCGGGTAAAGCGGCGCCTTATGCCGATAGCATTTAGTCCTGACGGATTATATCTAGGGGCACTTGCAAAAAATGTTGTTCGAGTCTGGGATGTGCAAACAGGAAAGGTTGTTTTTGAAAAAGAAAATGATACACCTGTAAAGCTTATATCATTAAGTAATGGGGCCGACAGGATAGCTATTATTGCTGATGATGAAGAAACGTGTAAAGTTTGGGGAAAGTCTGGAGAATTAGTAAATACTTTTATGACGAATGCTTTCTTTGGTTCAATAGCTTTAACTTATGATGGAAAATATCTTGCAGTACAAGGTGTGCAGAATAGTTATAAAAGTAATAGATTTTTATTGTATGAGGTAGAAGTGGGAAAAACAGAAATAGAAAAATACATATTTAAACCCTTTAAAGGTTTGACGTGTAAGCCACCTATTTTTAAAAAAGGCAAAAAAATAAAGGATTCAGATGAGCCCGAACGAAGAGAATATTGGCAAACAGAACTCCAGGAGAAAGAGTCAGCCGTAATACCACAAAAAATGAAAGTGAAAGTGAAGATGCACGGGAAAGAATTTTATATCCCGCGGTTGCCGCTGTAAAAGAGTTGATGTTTGTTTTTTGTTAGCAATTTTGTATTAAAAAAAGTATAGCGATTGGTGCAAGATGACGGCCTGAAGGGTTTTTGAAAAAAACATCCCCTAAGCCCTTGGCGAGGGGGGCATGTTTGTGTCAGCCTGTAATTAGAAAGGTGTTTGTGTGATTCCTAAAAAAAATAAGGAGGTCTTATGAAAAAGGGAATAGTGTTTTTATCTGCAATAACGATGTTATTATTTGCTTGTCATACAAGTGTGCTTAGAGGTTTAACTCGGGGCAAAAAATATAGAGGAACAATTGTAAAAGAAACAAAAAGTTTGGGAACTACAGAGTGCTATCAGGTTAAAGTTGGCCGCACGAAAGCGGTTGGTTGTTTAGATCACGGTGCATATAAGATGGACAAGAAGGGGGAGCTGTTAATGCCAAAACCTGGAGATAGAGTTGAAGTAAGATCACAGGGTAGAAATAATATGGGGAAAAGTTTCGTACATATTTTGAAGTATTAGGAATTGGTGAGATTGTATACCTTTTAATTTGAACGTGTTAATTTGAACGTGAGGGCTAGTCCTTATTGGGGGCTAGCCTTTATTTTTTATATGGAACCATAATGATTACTCTGAGACTTAAAAAGAGTAACCCCAAGATTTTTCTTTGGAATATAGAAACCGGTAAATATATAAGGCGGTTTGTCCGTTTTGTTTTTCAGCTTGAAAACTTTGTTGATTTTTTTATTTGTTTTTCTACGCTAGTAATGTAGATATAATGTAAATATGATGCAATAAAAAAGGGGGTTGTATGAAACTCTTATCAATTTTTAAAAAAACAGATGGTCATATCAATTATTTGTCTTTTTTTATTGTCATTTTCTCAATCTCTGGCCATGGAAGGAAAACATATTCTAGGGTTTGGCTCAGCTTCAAGCTTCTTTTTATTTGATGTTGATACACAACAGATAATAAAAGAAGGAAAATTTATGCATTTTTTTAAAGAACCTGATGAGCCGGATTTGAGAGAAAGGAAAGAGCCGGAGGTTTTTTAAGAGATGGTAAACATATTATTTAACGTGAACTCGAGCTAAGGAAATTTTAATTAACGTGAGCTCGATCTAAGAAGATTAATATAAATGTTGAGTAATGGTTAAAAGAATAAAGCATTTATCTGAAAAAAATTATTAATTCTCC
>Ga0180433_10009445_pt1 | contig 11938 bp, 18 predicted proteins | sample SS_ome_8_FD_132980 | JGI IMG/M metagenome (GOLD analysis project Ga0180433, IMG submission 132980) | Hypersaline lake sediment archaeal communities from the Salton Sea, California, USA - SS_1_D_1 metaG | ecosystem: Environmental > Aquatic > Non-marine Saline and Alkaline > Hypersaline >... | reverse complement strand
TCAGCCATGAAGCTACGGAATCTTCATGCTGAAATCGGAAAGCTCTCAGCGGAATTGGGTATTGCTCATCCAGTTTGGTTCTGATATTTCCTAAATTTGCCATGTTAGCCCCCTAATTTATGGATTAGGGGGCTTTTTTTATAAACATTATCTATATAATATAGAGGTGTTTATTTATGACTAATAATAGAGGAACTAGGTGGAATTTTGAAGAGTACGGAGACTTTACCAACTCAGGTATTGTAAGTAGAAGTAGGTATTGGAATACTAGAGAAGGTGATGTTAGAAAAAAACTTCTTAGAATGACAAAAGCAAAAGAAAATATTTCTTTTGTTTATAGAGAGTGCTTACGCTCTATGTTGAGTCAGTTTTCGGATATCGTATATTTTAATGAAGAAGGTAAAGCTATTGATATTAAAACTATTTACGCAAACCCTGAAAGAGCTATAGCTAAACTAACTCAAGAGAACAACATCATTCTTCCTGTTATTTCTATCTCACAAACTATTAGTAAAGATGATGATAACAGAAGAAGAAACAAGAGTGTTTTAATACACGAAAAGCTATGGGATGCTGAAAAGAAGAAAGCCTATAGAGTTCTTAGTTTTTCCCCTAGAGCTATTGACATTGATTATGAAGTAAATATTTGGTGTAAGTATCGTTCTGATATTGATCAAATTTTAGAACAGATTAGACTTTTATTTAATCCAGAACTGGAAGTTCCAACTCGCTACTCAACAATGGCAAAAGCCATTATTAGTGCTGAATCTGATGCGGGAGCCCTTGTGGCTGGAGACAAAGAGGATAGACTAATAAGAAAAAAGATAAATGTAACCCTTAGAACCTATATCCCTTCACCTAAATTCTTAGTTACAGCTACAGGTGAGATTGAAGAGTTCAATGTAGAGTTGTATAATCGGATAACTAGAGCAGAGGTCAAACCTTCAAATCCTAGAACTGACATTCCAGACTTTTCACCACCTCCTGTACCTCAAAACTTACAAGTTTTAGAGGGAGATTCCTTTTTAGATTTAGATTGGAACGCTGTAGTTGCTCCTGATTTAGCAGGCTATAAGCTATATAAATCTACGATAGGGCCAAATTCAGGTTTTTTCCCACTAGAAACCTTGGGTAAAGAGTCTTTAAGTTATAGTGATTCAGATGTTGAAAACAACCAAACCTACTATTACGCAATCACTTCTTTCGATGATAGCGGGAATGAATCTGAAAAATCAAATGTAGTAGAAGGAACTCCTGAGAGCAAAAGTGATTCAGATCCACCACCTCCTCCTCAACAGCTTGAACAGGAATCAGGAGATGGTACTGTATTATTAACTTGGAAAGCTCCAGAGCCTTTTCCAGATGATTTTTTAGGGTATAGAGTGGAAAGAGCTATAGCTGGAAACAATCCAACATTTATTCCAGTAGGATCTTTACAACAAAATTTAAATTATTTTGATAACTCTGTAGTCAATAATAGAACGTATTTATACAGAGTAAGAACTGTAGATACTTCACAAAATAAATCTGGTCCTTCAAATGTCGTAACAGCAACTCCAGAGGAAACTTTAAACGCCCCTCAAGGTCTTTTTGGAGTTCCTGGAGACGGTTTAGTGTCTTTAACCTGGAATGAGAGTACTCAAACTTCAATTTACGAGTATCAAGTTTATATTTCAGAGACAGGTAATACTGAAGATTTTCAAGTAACAGGAACCACACTTCATCCTGTTACTAATTTTCAAGTAACAGGATTAACTAATGAAACCCCTTACTATTTTGCAATAAAATCAGCAAAAGAAAATGGGGAAACTTCAGAGTTTAGTAATATTGTACAGATCACTCCAACAGATCAAGTAACTGAGTTCGCAAACTTTATTGTAGAATTTAGTATTAATCAACGGTATCAAAACACAGATCCAGAGGATAGTGTCCAAATTGGAGAAGTTACTAATAAGCTACAAACTTTTTCTGTCAATGTAGCATCAAATAATCTTGACACTCAAAGAGATGATTATGGAGGATTTAACACAACTCCTTGGAGATATGAATACTGTCAACTTCAAGATAGCTGGGTATCCTCGACCCCAACTTGGAACAAGGCTGGAGTAACCTATACAACTAGGTTTGATCCTTGCTCCATAGAACAAAACTTTGTGACCTATAATGGCTTTGTTTCAAATCACAAAGCTCTATCTCTTCATGCCTGCGCTGTTAAGCATGATGAAGCGCCTGATAGTTTTGAAGTAAATGTTGTAATCGGTAACTCATACCAGCATAATGGCAACATTTATGCTCAAACGGAAAATAACCCAGAAGGGGACTGGTCGTTTAGGATTAGAGTAAAAGATCCCATAACTGGAAATGTTTTAGGAGAGGAATCCTTTGAATGGGGCACATACTTAATGCCCGCTCAGGGGATTTGTAGAAAGTTCTATATAAATGATACCGGAGACTTTTTAAAGAATTATCATCACTATGATCCACTTAACAAAGAAAAGGTCATAAGACCAGATCTTTATGTTCCTGCCATGAACACCTGGACTCAGAAGTTCGATGATATGAGTCATTACGAAATTAAGGCTTGGTCTTTTGGAAGACAAGGATTTCCAAGAAAAAACGCTTTCGCAAACTCATTTGGTGGTGGGGGTATTACTCCTTATTACGAGTGGAGAAAAGGATATCTAGCGTATAGATGGTGGCATCGTGAAATGCTAGGAAGATTTTATTGTGCTACTGAGTTTAAGTGTAGAAGAAGCACAGGAGAGCCTTTAACTATTAGGGATGTGCCTGGAAAAAATCCTTGTAATTATGTATATGATCATCCAGGAGCAGATACCGGACTTGAATATACCGTTCGAGGGAATCTTGTTGACAGACAATGGTATAGCACTTTGAGTCCTATGCTTTGGACTGGAGCAGGATATAATCAAGTTGCTGAAGGGATCGGATCAAATTTAGACGTAAAATCCTCTAATTACGCAGAAAGAAGTCGAGGCTCAGAAGATATGCCTGTTTCTATAGCAAAAACTCTAAATAATTTATATAAGGAACAGGATAACTCTTTATACTACGCACAACAGAATCTTGTTAGTTTCTTAGACGATAATATATTTAATAGTGATTGGATGTTTGATCAAGTTCCTAATTTTGCTCCAACAACGGCTCAACCAGATCAAGCTAACAGACCTATTAGGGAAATGAGTCAATGGACACACACTCAGGCTGGGGCTACCCACAAAACAAGAGATTATAGGGCCGCAGCGGCCTTAGCTAGAAAGTGTATGCTGGCTAGATTCATCTTGAAACATCAGTTTGCTGATTGTGAAAGGATTTGGAGTCAGCCTAACATTAGCCCACCCGCGAGTTATCTTAGTTGGGGACTAGCAGCATTAGCGCAAAGAGAAAAAGATTTTAATAATATCGCTAATGGAGCTTCTTTTGCACAAAGAGAGTATCACCAACCCGCTAGGATGCTTTCTAAAATAAAAGCTATAAATGATTCCATCCAAAATCCTAATTTAAAAATTATTGAGGATGTTTACCTAACAGACTTGATAAAAGAATGGTTAAAAACTACGGACGTTATCCTTCATCCTTATAAAGGGATGCACAAACAGGGAGGTGACAAAGCTCTTCGATGGTTTTATTTAACTTACCCCTACTTATCTGAGAATGGGGACAGCGGAGGAGAATGGCTACCAGAAGCAAAAGAATACATGCGTGGGTTCCAGGTAGAAATAGGTTGGTCTTTATTTTCCGATATTGAAAGAGGTAATCCAGGAAATTTTGGAGATATAGCAGATACCTTAACGAGTTTTGTGGATCCAGAAAAAACTATTAAACAAAGAATGTTGGAGAGTTTTGCTGGGTGGAAGGAGAAATTTGGAAGAATAGATAGAGCCACCCCAGACCACCTTAGTTGGCATGGCTTTGATTACTACCTTGATTTAATGGATCAGATGAGGGAAAAAGCAAGACAGTATGGGCCTATTTTAACTAATTCAGCGTGGGCCACCTATTTATCTCCATTAGTTCCCTCAGATGTAGAATCTTTTCCTGGGTTACTAAGAACTTGGTCAACGAAATATGATTGGATGAGCGCAAAAGATCGTCTTGGGGTTGGAGATCCGTTTACATCTTTGTCATTTGTCTACTCGTCAGGAACTCCAGGGGATTTTGCTGATTGGGGTAATATGGACCCATTAGCGATGGAAGAATTACGAAATAATCCAGGAAAAAATGTCCAATGCTACGACAATTCTCTTTCTGCGTTTGTCCCAGAGGGGCAAGGTCTTAACCTTCCTTTTTATTCAGGAATTGATGATATCAAAAATGCCATCCTTCGTGATGAAAACTGCGAAGTTATACCGGATTTAAATAGCCCAATTTACGACGACAACGGAAACATTATAGGATATGATCCACTTACAGGACCTATCGTAGATACACGAATACAGTTTTATCGTCCCATCAATTCCACGCAAGGGGATGGAATCTCAAAAACTACAGACTTCTGTGAAAATCAGGATAACAGCTTACATACCCTTTTGTTTATTGGAACTGATGGAGCGGATCGCTATTATCACAATAATTATCAAGATGCTGCTGTTTTTGAACAAACAGTTAGGAATATCACTAAAACTTCAACAGGTTATATTGACACAGACCAATCTCTAAGCGGTTTTAATGATTCTATAGGTTGGACCGTAGTGGCTGGGGATGGTAATAACGAAGGTTATGCTGCTGGGCAGGTAGTAAATATACTTGACCATTTTGCGGAAAGAAGATGGTTCCCACAAAGCCAAGGTCCTTTGTGGTCAGATAATACAGAAACTTTTGATTCTTTATATCCTGGCTTATACGAACAACAAACTAGGCCATTATCTGAGTTTTTAGATAGATAAAAAAATAACCCCCAACTAAATTAAAAGTTGGGGGTTATTTTTATTTATTATAATTTAGAAAATATAGCGTAATAGCTCATAAGCAAGAATAGACACAGCAGACCAAGCAATAGCCACTGCTGAAATCTCAGCAATACTATACCGTCTCAGGCTGTGAATATCGTTGAATAGAAATCTAATAAGTTCTTTCATGTTATCCTCCTAACAGTTCCACTTACGAAGTGCTTTGTTGATCCTTGAATTTGGATCATTAGCTGTTTTAGATGAAGTTAGTCTTTTCTTCATGCCGCCCATACGAGCGCAAAAGGAAGCTCTACGCTTGGCGCTCTTTGATCCTTTCTTTAGTTTACTAGGCTTGGTGGTAACAGCAGTTTTTAGTTTTGATCCTGGATTAGCTCTGCGATAGGCTTCTACTCCTTTTTGAGTGAGTCCGCCTTCGCGTGATTTGTGAACACCCATCTTCATTTTGGGCATTACACCTTTTTTGCTTTCATCCTGTCGTTTCATGCGCTTTTGAATTTTGTTAGAAATCCTATTGTATTGCGCCATGATTTTGGACTTAGGCTTTTTTCCTGCTTTCCAAGAAGCCTTGCGTGCTTTTTCTGCTCTAGCGTCTTGCTCCGCAGGGGTTTTTTCTTTCATCTCAGCCAAAGCAAAAGCCAGTTTAGAATAAACATTGAATACAGACTCAGCTACTTTCTTCTCCTTCTTATCACCCCAATTATCAGCACCTTTTTGACGACACTTTACTAAAGCACCAGAGGCATAAGCTGAGGGCCAAACTCTGTAACGGGATTTTACTTTGTGATAGCAGGCGTCTTTCTTTTCATTTATCATTTCTTTCTCCTATTTGGTTTGTCGGTTGGAACATAAGTAGGCTTGGCTGATCCTGATTTTTGTGGTTGATTCGGGTCGGCTTTTCTCTTTCTTCTTTGTGCGGACAAGCGTTCTGCTTTGGTCATGGAAGCTCTTTTGGAAGATGAAACACACTTAGGGGTGCTCTTCTGTCCAGGCTGACGAGCACAGGGCTTTCCTGATACAACTTGAACCCACCCTGGAGTTCCGTCTGTTGAACGAGATTGGAACCATTTGTGTAGATTCTCTTCTCGCATAATGTCAAGACGCGAAGTTATGGCCTTCCTGATCTTTTTTATATTCTCTAAATTCATACTTGTAAATCGAGGTCCCTGTGCTATTATATAGCTCTTGGATGCCATCAACCTGCTAAAAATCGACATGAATATTTTTTACCTTTCTCACGATCCCCGCGAAGCTGCGATTTATCACTGTGACACTCACTGTAACAAGATGATCCTAGAAACTGCCCAGCTTCTCAGCACGGCTCATCGGGAGACGGACAGTATTTACTCCGATCTAGTTTACAAGAGCACGCACAAGAACCATCCGTCTGCGATCTGGGCTCGCGCTTCACAAGATAACTATAGCTGGCTCTATGAGCTTTTCCGTGAGCTGACTAATGAGTTCTTTTATCGGCGTGAGAAGGTTCATCTGTCTTGGACCAAGCTAAAATCTCCGCTTGCCAACAACCCAGACCTTCCCACTATTGGTTTTACGGAACCTCCTCAATGTATGCCCGACGAGTACAAAGTGGAAGGAGATTCAGTTCAGGCTTATCGTAACTATTACCTTGGTGACAAGGCGGGCTTTGCTACTTGGAACTGGCGTCGTCCTGCTCCTTATTGGTGGGAATCAAACTCCTCTATCGTATCGGTCGAGGCGTAGGGTATTGAATGGGGTAATGTTTCCGTAGGTGAGGAATACCCAGATTTCCCCGTCTTCTTTATCATAATCTTCGTCAATGTGTATCTTTATGCCGTTGATCCTTTCGTCGTTAGGGGCTTTCCACTCAAAAATACCATCAGTAGCTCCATAGGAGACAACTATACCTCCACAAAAAGCCGAAACATCTGTCAAAGACGTATAAGGTTGGTATAGGTTTTGATCAATACCGTTGGTGGCTGAGTTTGGTATTTCAACATATCCCACAACATGATCATAAATAGAAGCCTGATTATCGCTAGGATGAAAGTGTAGTTGAACTTTGAAATAGTTACAATAAATCTCTTCTCCTGTTGAATCTACAAAAGGAAATGAAGAGGTAGTGGCCTCGGTAAATGCAGAAAGGGCGTAGCTAAAGACTCTCATCCCTTCGTTCAAGTTAGTTCCGGTCATAATATTCACCTAAAGTAAGCCATCTAATACTTATATAGCTACTCAAATAACCAAAAAGTCAAACTATAATAAACCATGAAGACAGAAATCCTAACCAAACTCCAAATCGTAAAAAAGTATCTCAACGATGTATCTGATGCCATCGAGATGATGGATAATGATACAGACCTCTCTCTTGAGGATCAGTTTGAAGAAACCCTATACGAGCTAGATAGTGCTTTTCTGAGTATCGTGGAGGTTGAGAAGTCTCTGATTCCTCTTCTAAACTTTGTTTACGAAGACGAAGAATCAGAAACTCAATCCGATCAGAAGCCCCAACAACAAATCTATTATACTCCTGCTGTTGTGATCGCTGGAGAACTTGCTCACCTTCAATACGAAGTGGCTGATAGTTATGCTAAATATCACCAAACTGTTGTTCGTAACGAAAAAGGTTTTATTCTAGCTGATTACCGAGTGTGATGAAAGTAAAACTAGAAATCGAGTGGGAGTTTAATAAAAAAGATTGGGATGAAGCTGTTCAACATCGGAAGGAGATGGAAAAACAGATTCAACAAGTAGTAGGGTTTGATGCTATCAATGCGATATACCACCTGAACGGTATGGTGTATCCAAAAGTTCTCAGCGCAAAGGTTGAGGCATAGGTTTTTTTAGTTTTTACTGGTGGATGCTTGCCTGGGCATCCACCATGTGCTATAATAGGGGCATGAACGACACGCAACACGAACTGATCGAGGAAAAGTACGGCAACCTTATTTACAAGATCGCTCATAACATCAGCGGGGATAGAGCGACTGCTACTATTGAGGATAATGTCCAAGAACTTTGGATTTCCGCTATTGAGGCCATCCGTGGGTATGCCAAAAAAGAGTCTCTGAGTTTTGAAGAGTTTTGGGGCACTACAGGCTTTGATAAGTATATCAAAACCTGTCTCTGGAACAGCAAAAACAATCGGGGAGCAAAGATCACCAAGAAGTTCAAGATTAACCGCGATGTAGTTAGCATCTCGGACAATCAAGAAGTGCTCACCATTGTAGATGAGTCTGTGCCTGATCCTGAGTTTGATATGTTCATGGAGGATACGGGAAAGATTCTGACTGATGAAGAACTGTCTGTTGTCTCCATTCTGATTCAGGACCCCAGCTATATCAAACCCTCTGGAAAAGCTAACATTGAAGCTGTCGCTCGATTCCTGAACAAAACTCGATCCCAAACTTCCGCCATCATCGACTCCATTTCCGACAAGATTCAAAACCAACTCTGATGAAATACCAACTTCTTCGTATTCGTAATCGAGATCAACACAACTGGGTCATTGAAGGTTATACTTCTGGAGGAGAAACCATCACCCGAGGTAAGTACGCTGGCAATACTAAAAAAGGTGGTTGGGATACCGTAAACGCTTTGGGGTATTATCAAACTCTGGAACACGCCGCGAAGCGTCTTCTCGACCTGGAAATCAAGATGAACACTGATATTGTTTGCGACAACATTATCACTAAGATTGAGGACGCAAAGCAAGCTGTAATCCAAGCTGTAAAGGAAGCGCAACAATGAGCCAAGAAAAAGATATGGTCAACAGCCCAGACCACTATACTGCTGGTGGTATGGAGGTTATTGATGTTATTCAGATGAAGATGACCCCAGAAGAGTTTGAGGGCTACTGTATGGGGAATGTTCTCAAGTACGCTTTTCGTTCTCGATACAAGGGAAAGCGTGTGGAGGATCTAAAAAAGGCTTCGTGGTATCTCAACAAACTGATTAGTGTTCTCGATGAAAATGCGTAAGTGGGATCAAAGGTTTATGGAGATGGCTGAACTTGTTTCTACTTGGAGCAAGGATCCCAAAACCAAGGTTGGAGCGGTTATTGTGAATAACCATAAACAAATCGTAGGCGTGGGCTATAATGGTTTTGCCCGAGGCGTTTACGATAGGGAGGAGTGGTATAATGACTCGGAAACTAAACACCAACTCGTTATCCACGCAGAAGTAAATGCTATCCACAACTCAAACAGTCCTCTTGATGGGACTACTATGTACTGTACTCTTATGCCATGTCCTCGGTGTATGGGATATATTATTCAATCTGGTATCAAACAAGTTTTCTACAAGGAAACGCACCCGACGATAGACTACACTCTTACTAAAAAGCAAGCAGAGCACGCTGGAGTCTACCTTTCATACTTTTATAGCTTCTAATGAAAAACCACATTCTAACTCTTTTTTACGCATACCGACCCGACAGGGAGCCTGAACAGTTTATGTCCACGGAGGAGCAGTTTGATATGCTTCCCTGGTTCCTACGTCAGATGGTTGAGGAGTGGATTGAAAACTATGTAGAACTAGGTGGTCCAAGGGAGTTTTGTTCTCGACAAGTCGCCGCCATGCTCTTCATGATTTGGAAAAGACAATATAACGATTATCAATGATTAGACCTAAAGTATATCTCGCAGGCCCCATTACGGGGAAAGATTGGCAAAAGACCAAGAAAAGATTCAAGGATGTAGAAAAGATCCTCGATGAAGCTGGCTATGATGTTAGTAACCCGTGTGACCACCAGATCGAAGGAGGAACCTGGGGTCAATATATGAGAAAAGGGCTCAAAGCTATGCTAGACTGTGATGCTGTATTCATGTTTAGTGATTGGCCTGATTCAAAGGGAGCAAGTATTGAATACAATCTAGCAAGGAAGCTCTCAATGGGTGTTATCTACGAGGATGAGCTAAAAAGCATAGTCGCTCGTATTACTGAAAGGAAATAAAATGTCAATACCTAACCAAAGTCCTAAAAGTTGTAATGAATGGCTCCTTGAGCTATACCAACAAGAAGTAGACGCTAGTGCTACTTCTCTCCCAACAGAACTAAGTAGCTTTGGTTCAGATGTTCAGGGCTACTTTAGTGATATGGCAGATTCTCCAACCATTAGCACTCGATCCATTCCTGCCCTTATCTTCAAAATGTGGCAGGCTGGTATGATCGTCTGAGGATCAAAAAACTTTCTCCAAGAAACCCCTTGCCAACCCGCCTTTGGTGTGGTATAATAGGCGCATGAAGAACAAATACGAGGTTAGGATCCCCCGCGTCCAGAACACTTACTACTTCGTTGAGGCCGAGAGCGAGGAACAAGCTATTCACCTAGCTCGCTTTAGTAATAAGAACATGGAAGAACACTACGAGGTGGGTCCTGTCCTGGAAGAAAACATCGAAGTTATCCAACTGAAAGGAGACAACTGATATGGGACTTGATATGACGCTTTATGCTACTGATGGAGAAGAAATGACCATTGAAGAACTCAACAAAGAGGATGGTCTTTGGTCCACCTGTGCGAGTTTTTACTGGCGCAAGGCCAACTCGATCCACAACTGGTTTGTTGATAATGTTCAGGATGGTAAGGATGATTGTGGAGTTTATAAGGTCAGTTTTGAGCAACTGATGGAACTGAAAAGCATGGTCGCTTCTGTTCTTGCTGATAATGGAAAAGGTCCCGAAGTGCTTCCTACTACTGCTGGGTTCTTTTTTGGGTCTACCGAATATGATGAATGGTATCTTGAAGATATGATCAATACTATGAATCATCTGAACGAGTGCGAACATATTTACGAGGCTAACCCTGACTCCAAGTTTTATTATAGTTCTAGCTGGTAAACCCTTGACTAGCCTGTAGGCTTGTGGTATAATACACGCATGAAGAATCGAAACCAAAAGATTGCTGAGGTCATTAACGACTGGATGACCTACATGAGTCGTGAGGAGATGGAGCAGCACCTCAAGGAGTTTTTCCTCGAAGACTTCGCCAAATGGAGTGATGATGAGGTTGAGGAGATTTGGGAGGAAACTCAGCGTGGAAGTTCTGAGAATTGACGAAGGAGCAGAGGTAGAACTAACTCTAGAGGAGGTTCAGCTTCTCAAAAACGGTCTGTTCTACCTCACTCATTCAGCGCGTAATGTTTTTGATACTGACCAAGTAGAAGAACTCGCCCAAGGTTTGAAGTGGGCTGAACGCCAAATCAAAGAGTGGAAAGACAAAAATCGTTTGTGGTCTAACGACGAGGATACTTCGGAAAAGCAATACGACGATGAATAACCAAGAAATCATCAAAAGCCTTGAGGCAATCATCGAGGCTCTAAAGGCTGAACAAGAACCGACTACTACTACCTTCGATTTTGGTAATGGTCCTGTTCCTGCTCATCGACACAAAAACCCCGATGGGTCTATTGGTGGTTGGGTGGCTGATACTGCTCAAGTAGATGATACTGCGTACATTGGTGAAGATGCTCTAGTGTCTGGAAATGCTCTAGTGTCTGGAGATGCTCAGGTGTTTGGAGAGGAAGAAGTAAAAGAAGGTGAACACAAATGAACACTTATGATTTCAAAGACGGTAATGGTCCTGTTCCTGCTCATCGACACAAAAACCCCGATGGGTCTATTGGTGGTTGGGTGGCTGATACTGCTCAAGTAGATGATACTGCGTACATTGGTGAAGATGCTCTAGTGTTTGAAGATGCTCAGGTGTTTGGAAATGCTCAGGTGTTTGGAGATGCTAGGGTGTATGGAAAGGCTCAGGTGTCTGGAAAAGCTCTAGTGTCTGGAAAAGCTCAGGTGTTTGGAGATGCTCTAGTGTTTGAAGATGCTCAGGTGTCTGGAAAAGCTCTAGTGTCTGGAAAAGCTCAGGTGTTTGGAGATGCTCTAGTGTTTGAAGATGCTCAGGTGTCTGGAAATGCTCAGGTGTCTGGAGATGCTTGGGTGTATGGAAAAGCTCTAGTGTCTGGAAATGCTCAGGTGTCTGGAAATGCTCAGGTGTCTGGAAAAGCTCAGGTGTTTGGAGATGCTCTAGTGTTT
>Ga0180433_10009444_pt1 | contig 11939 bp, 9 predicted proteins | sample SS_ome_8_FD_132980 | JGI IMG/M metagenome (GOLD analysis project Ga0180433, IMG submission 132980) | Hypersaline lake sediment archaeal communities from the Salton Sea, California, USA - SS_1_D_1 metaG | ecosystem: Environmental > Aquatic > Non-marine Saline and Alkaline > Hypersaline > Sediment... | reverse complement strand
TCTCAAGGGTTAATCTCAGCAATTTTAGGTTTCTGGGCAATAGTAAGCGGTATAGGTATGTTTGGCGAAGAAGAATGGGCCATGGGACAAGGATTAGTCGTTCTTAGCATCATGGCAGTTACCAGCATCTCACCGATTATAGGATGGATTGCGAATCCTGCGTCCTTTGATTTAGCCTACTGGCCAAATTACATCACAATAGTTGCTTTTGTATTAGGTATATTAGGCTTTTTCTGGTTATTGTTTACACGCAAGAGATATGATTAAAACATAAAAATATAGTAAAAAACAACAAATTTTTTTATTTTTTTATTTTAGTATCATTCAATATATTAGTTAAGATAGTTTATTTATGAGTGAATCCTTAACTCCAGAAGCAATATTGACCGACTTTTCTCGAGGAAAAGTTAATATAAATTTAGCAGTGGATCTTTTACTCTCGCTTATTGAAAAAAGCAATAATTTAGAGTTACGTGAAGCTTGCATAAATGCTCTCCGTAAATTAGGTATTCCAAAAGAAAATATGGAGAAAGTATACAAAATCATTGAAAATTTATTGCTTTCAGATGAAAACCAATTTGTTCGCAATTCAGCAGCAGTTTTAATTTCAGATCATCTTTTAAAATATGGAGAAGATGCTTTAACTTGGACTATTCAGCATGATTCTTCTCCACTCGTAATAAATACTTTGATTGAATTATTTTTGGATGAAAGTCAGAAAGTTTCTTTAGAATTAAGCCAAGAGTTACACAAGTGGCTTTCAAATTATGCAAACTGTATAGGAATCAATCTGCAGGAATCTTTTTTCTTTTTAGAGGTTGAGTGCCTATTTACTAAATATATTAAGAATTATGAGATTTCAGACAAATCATTTACTTATTTCCGATATATTTCAAACTCCAAATCTTCCGAACCGTTTATTTTTATCAATAATCGGCATATCGAGAGATTGCATTTCAATTTTTATAATTGGCTTTATCTTAAAAAAAATCAAGATATTATTGAAAGTTTTCGCAAAATCAAAGATTTGGCTTCTTATTTATCACTGCAAAAAAATTATGATTTAAAATTTAGGGATTCTATTGATTTACCTTCTTCTATTGCTTGTTTAAATCAGTTAAAAGTGTTAAATTTAAGTGCTAACGGAATTAAAATCATTCCTAATTATATTTTCACATTAATAAACCTACGAGAGCTAGATTTAAGTAGAAATAAAATCGAGGAAATACCGTCTTCTATTGTAACATTGAACAAATTAAAAGTGCTTAATCTAAAAAATAATAACCTCGATATTATCCCTAGTGATTTACATGAATATCTCGCTTCCCTCAATAAATTTGAATATTGAAAAATAAAGTATCAGATAAATTTTTATACAGACAAAACAAAAATAGGATTAATTAAAATAAATAAAAACATATCGTGAAAAAAATGGAACAAAAATCTAAAATTAGTGGAGGAGATGTTTTAGTTAAATGTCTCCTTGAAGAAAACGTTAGATATATGTTTGGAATTATTGGTGGACAATTATTAGCTATGTATGAAGCAGTTTATCAATGGGGTAGAGAAAAAGGCATTGAAACCGTTATGTTTAGGCATGAATCTGCTGCAGCACATGCTGCTGATGCGTGGGCTAGAGTAACCAACAAACCCGGTGTATGTTTCGGTACGGTGGGTCCGGGAGCTACAAATCTTGTTCCTGGTATTGGAGCCGCATGGAGTGATAATATCCCGGTTATTGTTATAGTCCCACAAGTTAATAAAGACTGGGCAGATACTTTCACTTTACAAGGTAATTTAGATCAGGTTGCTATGTTCAAACCTATTACTAAGTATCAAAAAAATGTAATCCGAATTGAAGATTTGGCTGATGCTGTCAGAAAAACATTTAGAGAAGCAGTCACAGGGCGGCCTCAACCTGTTTTATTGGAAATTCAGGAAGATGTTCTTACTTCGGAGATAGAAGAGGATAATATAGAGATACTCCCCGCTAATAAATACAGAGTCTTAACTAAACCTGCAGCTGATCCTTCCTTAGTAAGGGAAGCTTTAAAATTACTAAAAGAAGCAGAAAAGCCATTAATACTTTGTGGCGGAGGTCTTAACCGTTCTGAAGCGTGGAATGAACTCCGAGAATTTGCAGAATTTTTACAACTCCCAGTAATTACAACTATTATGGGGATTGGATCATTAACAAATGATTCAAAATCTCTAATTGGAGCTACACTCGCAAGTCCAGCTCTCAAGGCAATCCCTGAAGCGGATGTGGTTCTGGCATTGGGAACTAAATTTGAATATAGTATCGGGCATGGAAAGGAACCATTTTGGAAGGATTCCCAAAAATTAATCCAAGTAGATATTGACCCAACAATGATTGGTAGAGCTAAACCCCTCACTTTAGGCATCGTTTCTGACTGTAAACTCTTTTTAATGCAAATCCTTGAAGAAGCTAAAAAAGAGAAAAAAGTTGAAAAAAGTCCCTGGTTAGAAGAACTGATTGAAGTGAGGAAAAATCAGATTGAATCAATAAAGAAGAAAGCCTCGAAAGATAAAACTCCCATAATTCCCCAGAGACTAGTCAAGGATGTATTAGAATATATCGATGAGGATGCAATTTTAGTGTTAGATGGCGGCGATATTGTTTGTTATGTTATGGAACAAATTGATTTTCATAAATCGAGACAACCGCTATCCACCCTTCAAGCCGTAAGTATGGGGCAATTAGGAACTGCAGTTCCTTATGGAATTGGCTCTAAATTAGCAAAACCTGAAAAACAAGTTGTTGCTATTGCGGGAGATGGTAGCTTCATGATAAATATTCAAGATCTTGAAACCGCAGTACGTTTAGGATTGAAAAATTTGATTTATGTCATTGCTAACAATAATGCATGGGGCATGCTAAAATCTGGACAAAAGTTATTTTGTTCGAAACATTACCTTGACGTTGATTTACCCGAATTTGACTATACCAAGTTAGCAGAAGCCTTTGGCTGTTATGGAGAGACAGTTACTGATCCAAATGAGATTAAAAATGCGCTTGAACGAGCAAAAAATGCAGGAAAACCTGCGGTACTGGATGTAAAGATTGGTTGGAGTACTCCTGACGCTACTAAATTAATGGGAAGCATGGGTATCTTGTAAAATTTAAAAAATTCTATTATTATTGTTTTTTCTTATCTAAAGCTTTACTTTTCTGTCGTAATCCTACGCAAAATTAATTAAGATTAAAAATTAAAGATTGAATATAAAGAAATTAAATGTAAATTATGAAAGCTGCTGTGTTCAAAGGAAAAGAAAGTATTACAATTGAAGATGGTTTTGAGAAACCAAATCTTGAATCCGATGAAGTTCTTATCAAAGTCAAAAAAGTCGGAATATGCGGTTCAGATGTGGGATCTTACGAATCTGGAGGCCCATACTTTCCAGGAAAGATAATTGGTCATGAATTTTCCGGTGATATTGTAGAAGTTGGTGATAATGTTAAAAAAATTAAAGTTGGAACAAGAGTCACGGTTAATCCTTTGATTCCTTGTCGTGAATGTTATTATTGTCTTCATAATCTTGAAAATATGTGTAAAATAAAAAATAATGGATATGGAATTACAGATCATGGCGCTATGAGAGAATTTGTCAGTGTTAAGGCAGAGCGAGTACACATCTTACCGGATAATGTCTCTTATGACGAAGGTGCTAGCGTTGAGCCTCTTTCTGTAGCTGTGTATGCTGTTGATCAATCGGGATTTAGGTTAGGCCAAGATGCAGTAGTGATTGGTGCGGGTCCTATCGGTTTATATGTTATTCAAGTATTAAAAGCAGCTGGAGCTAACAGAATTTATGTTCTTGAACCGGTAGAATCAAAACAAATAATTGCTTCAAGTTTAGGAGCAGATAAGGTATTTTTACCAAAACAATGGAATAAAGTAGTACGAAAATTAGATAAACTTGGGCCTGATCATGTATACGATTGTGTAGGTCTTTCTGAAACGTTTACAACAGCACTCAACATGGTCAAAAACGGAGGATTAATAACACTAATTGGAATGCATTCCAGTAAATTTGAAATTGAAAATATTTTGATGATGACTACAAATAATATTTCTGTTCGCGGTGTGTATGGTTATAATCAAGATACTTTTAAGAAAGCAATTAACTTATTTACTCAAAAAAAAATTATAATTGACCCTATTCTCACTAAACGGATAAGATTAGAACAAGTTCCCGAAGTTTTTGAAATATTAGGGCACCCACCTCATGAAGAGTTAAAAATCATAGTTGAATTTAACTAATTTATTTCTTCTTTTTATTTTTAATGAATAATTCCTTAGTTTTTCATGTTTATTGAGGATTTTTTACAAAAAGAGAGAAACTTTTATAAATTTCAAAAATAATACTAAAGATATTTACAAAATCTGTAAATTCATCAACTGGGTGATTAAAAATGTCATCGCCTTATGATAATAAAATATGGAAAAAATCCTATGATCCTCATGTGAAACCAAACTTAGAGTACCCAAAAGAATCTCTTGGAATGCTTTTCGATAAAGCAATGAATAAATTTCCTGATAGAATTGCTTGTTATTTTATGGAAAATGAGATGAAATTCAAAGAGCTCCGAGATATGGTTCACCGATTCGCAACCTTTCTCCAGAAAAATGGATTAAAAAAAGGAGATCGCGTAGCAATTAATTTAGCAAATTGTCCACAGTATTTAGTGGCGCATTTTGGAACTTTATTAGCAGGAGGCGTCGCTTCTGGTTGCTCTCCCCTTTTAAGTCCAACAGAACTCGCCTACCAGATAAATGATAGCGAAACAAAATTTTTCGTGACCTTGGATGCGGTCTATGAAAAAGTATTAATAAAGATATTGGATAAAGTTCCCAAACTGGAATGTGTAATTACAACAAATATAGCAGATTTTATGGGATTATCAAAAATTAAAGTTGCTTTAGGAAAATTATTGAAGAAAATTCCTACGGGTAAGGTAACTGCTTTTGCAGGTAAGAAAATATTAGATTTTCTTGAAGTGATGGAAACTGATATTGATCTTAAGAATGTAAATATCAATGTCGAAAATGATTTAGCGTTATTGCAGTATACGGGGGGAACCACAGGATTACCTAAAGGAACAGAACTCACACATAAGAATATTATTTCAAATATTACTCAAATTATCACTTGGATTGATACTTATGAGGCAAAAGAGGGAGAGTTAAACCTCTCTGCATTTCCCTTATTCCATTTGGCTGGACTTGCTATGAGTATGGTGACACTTTATGTAAGTGCCGGACAAATCCTCATAGCAAATCCACGTGATTCAGCACATATAATTAAAGAGATGCAAGAAAAGAATCCTCGCATTTTGGTGAATGTTCCTACTCTCTATCTTAATATTAAAAATAATCCCAAGGCAAAATCAATTCCACAGTCAACCTTGGATTCTATAGAAATTTATATCTCTGGAGCTGCTCCATTTCCCGCAGAGGCGATCCGTAATTTTGAAAAGGCTTTGAACGCAGAAAACAAGGTCTTAGAGGTATATGGTATGACTGAAGCCTCCCCTATCGTTACTATGAATCCATATTTAGGACTAAAAAAAGTTGGAACGGTGGGTATACCAATGCCCGATACGGATTTACGCCTTGTGGATGTAGATACTGGAGAGCAAGTTCCATTAGGGAAACCCGGTGAAGTGATAATAAAAGGTCCCCAGGTGACCAAGGGCTATTACAACAAACCAGAAGCTAATGCGGAAACGATCATCGATGGATGGTTCCACACGGGAGATGTAGGTGTTATGGATGAGGATGGGTATCTCACAATTGTCGATCGAACAAAAGACATGTTGATAGTAAGTGGTTTTAAAGTATATAGTGTTCATGTTGAAGATATATTGACCAAATATCCCGATATCGAGCTTATAGCGATTATTGGATTACCAGATCAGGATAGACCGGGTAGTGAAATAGTAAAAGCTGTAGTACAATTAAAAGAAGGCATAGAAGCAACCGATTTGGTTAAAGAAGATTTGAAAAAGTATGCTTCCGAGCACCTTTCAAAATATGAAAATCCTAAGATATGGGAATTCACAAAAGAAATGCCTCTCACCGCAGTCGGAAAGGTTTTAAAGAGAGCTCTTCGTTCATCTGAAGAATAAAAAAATACTATTTTTTCTTTTTTATTAAACTATTTTAAATTTGTAGGTTAAATACTATCTAATACAATTTAAATCAAATTTGAAGGAATTAATATGCAAAATCAAAAAGGAAAAGTTCAATGTGTTAATGATGAGATTTTAGAAAAGTTGGCATTGAAAAATCGGTATAAGTTCTTAAACTATTGTTTACTGAGTTATTTAAAGCCAGAATATATGGATTTCTTGAAAGAAACTCAAAAATTCTATGTGAGATTCGAAAAAACACAAAATATTACTCATAATGAGGATTTTTATGAATGGATTCCCGAAATTGGTGAACAAGGGCTAATCACCCGGGTCAATAATTTCAAGGAAATTGGATTGAATTTCGAACCCTATGGGATGACTGCCGAATTTATGCGTATTTTAGCGACCGATTTCTTCGATCCTCAATTAGCTATGGGGATGGGGGCAACTGTTCTCGCGGTCAATCCATTGATGCTCCACCATGAGAATGTCGAAATTCGATTAAAGGCGTTAAAAGAGCTAGTTGTTGGAAAGAAGATAGGTGCGATTTGTATTACCGAACCGGAACGTGGCTCTGATGCGGTTCATATGGAAACTATCTGTGAAAAACAATCTGATGGGAGTTTTTTACTTAATGGGGTTAAAATTTATCAAACCAACGGTCCTAAAGCTGACTGGGCGGTTTTATATGCAGTATCAGAAAAAGATCAAGGCAATACCATGGGACAATTCTTAATTGACACTTCCTGGGATGGATGGAAAGCAGAACGAGTAGAAATTCCTTGGACTCCGCGTTTACATATCGGTAAAGAGACTTTAACCAATCTAAGAGTTCCTCCGGAATACGTGTTAGGACAACCAGGTCAAGGACGTTCTCACTTATTCGAAGGATTAAACTTAGAGCGATTTGGAATCGTGATTCTTAATGCTGCAGAAGCATGGAATGCACTCTCTCATGCGTTTATCTATGTAAATATGAGAAAGCAATTCAACCAAGAGATCTTAAAATTTCAAGGAGTTGGCTTTCCTCTTAGCGATTTATGGGCAGAGACAATGAATTTGACGTTAGCAGCTTTAAACGTGTGCCAACTAATAGACGATAAAATGAAAGAAAAGGGGACACTCCCCAAAGAATTTAATTTAGCATTAGGTGTGACTGCCTCTCAGTTAAAATCTGTGAGTGCAAAATTATGTGAACGAGTAGCCTACGAATGTGCCAACTTGATGGGAGGAGCAGGAGTGTGTGATAATACTCTTATGCATGATCTTTTAGGTATAACAAGAATCCAAGAAATCGGGGGAGGTACAAGACAAATCCAGCAATATATTATGAGTTATGCGCTGAGACAACTATTTAAAGTGATTTAAGTGAACTTCTAAAATATAAAATATATCCATTTTATTCTTTCTTTTTCTCTTTTAAATTTTAAAACAATAATCAATTTATTATATCAATCCTGCTAAAATCGCAAGAGCACCTGCTATGAAGGAGCCATAAAAAGCGAAATGAAAACTGTAAATCTCCCAAAATAAATCTGTCAACCATAAAGGAACTTCAGAGCTGACCCCGAAGAAAAAGATTAACGGAGCTACAATATATAAAATTCCACATAAAATCCAAAGAAATCCATATTTTTTATTTCTTTTTGCTGCTTTTCGTGCAGTTAATAATAGTATCAATGTAATCAGAAATATCAAAAAAGTAGCGAGAAGTCCCCATATTAATAATTCGTTGCTTTCGATGAAATTAAACGATGTGTCCCCTAATAGCGGTTTCAAGGTATATAAACCCCACATCCATATGTAGGATTCCCCAAGAAAGTTGTCGTAATATGCAATTGGAGTGAGAAGGATTATTATTCCAACTATCGCTGCGAAATAAGCAACTAGATAACTTTTAATTTTTGCCATAAGATTCACGAATATGTACTTAATTGTTTTGTGTTTAGTAGATATTATTGCTTTTAAATTTTTTATTTAAAATTATTTAATTTTCAAAACACGCTCTAATTTTCTAATGCTATATTGAGTTTTTTTAATGCTTTCTCAACATAATTTTTAATTTCTTTTTCAGTATGAGGAGGGCTAAAATAATGAAAATGAAAATGCATTTTATTTTTTATAGTAAATACTGTTATCACTAATGCTTCAAATGACATTGAAACTCCTCCATATAAATGATCAATAAATAAATTTTCAGAACTTATCAATAGATTTAATCTATCAAGAGCTCCTAAGTTAGTGATAGTAAATGGATTATTTCTACTGGCTAGTTCTAAAAATATAGGTCTAAATTTTATTAAAGATTCAATAGGTACAGCTCTTGAGATGATTTTAAAGATTCCAAAAACCTTATCGCTACTTAGATTTTTCCTTAATTTATTGTAATATTGTTCTGCGTTTTTCCAGAAGGAGATTTTGGGATTAAATGGTTTTTTAATATTTAATCCACTAGCATATAGGCCGACAGATTGTCCTACAGGATAATTCAATCTACTTCTTAAATTAACAGGGTTATTAAATATCGGAAAGTCTTCTAAAAACATAGTACACAAAGCACTCTGGACAGAGATTTGCTGTTCTTTACACTTTTTAATGAAATCCATAGTTTGCTGTTTATTAAATATCCAAGAATATGTTTTTAATGTTTGATTATTGATATTTTCAAATTCAAGGTGGTTGTGCTCTTTTGATTCTGATTTAAAATTATCTATTAAGCGATAAAGTAATACACCAATTTTAGTGACCCATGAAACTATTTTAAAGCGATATTTGCTTTTAGGAATATTTTTTTGAATATCTAATGGTAGAATATTTTCTGTTTCCTTTACTATTTCGAATGGCTTAAACTTTTTTTGAGGATTAATATAAAATTCCAGAATATCTCGAAATAGAAATGCCATAGACATTCCGTCGGCTATTACGTGCTGAATTGTAATTATCAAATCAAAAACAGTCTCTGATTGCAATACTTTTACTCTGATTAATGGATTTTTACAATTTAATCCCATTTCAAATGGTGTAATAAATTCCTGTTCGATGATTTCTCTATATAATTCTTTATTCTTTCTCGGGATCATATGTAATGGAATTGGGTTAATATCCCCCCAAATCAAAAATTGCTGTTCATCTTCAACAATTAATTGTGCTTTCAGCATCGGATGTTTTTCTTGGGCTAAATCTAATGCATTTCGTAATTTCTCAAAGTCAAGTTCTCCTTTAATAGTAATACACATTGAAATATTGTTCGGTTGACCAAATGTCAATAATAAGTACTCTATTTCATTTAATTTTCGTCGTTCCATAAAAAATCATATTTTTAGCTACACATCAGAAGAATCTCCCCTTCTATATATTATTATATCTTATAATTATTTGAAAATATGTTATTCTTAACTCAATTTAGCTTTCTATCATAGAAATGATTATATATACCAACGTTAAACTTTATATAATAATTATTGAAAATTTGAAACTATGAATATTGAAGATATACAGGATCTAATCTACGAAAAAGAAGAGAATGGAATTTGCACTATTACACTTAACCAGCCTAAAAGAAGGAATGCGATGTCATTTCTTACTTTTTTAGAGATTGAGACCGTCCTGAAAGATATGGAACAAGATAAAAATGCGAAAGTGTTATTAATTACTGGTTGTGAGGAAGCAGAGGCATTTTCTTCGGGAGGATATTTTAATATGAATTTATATCCGAAATTGCCTTCAGAAATATTAGAAGAACTTGATTTAACAGATATCGCGGTAAAACGTTTATGTATGAAATTTTGGAGCTTTCAAAAACCTGTTATCGTAGCAATAAACGGACTTGCTGTAGGTGCGGGATTTACTATGCCTTTAGCAGGAGCAGATTTAATCTATATGGCCGAAGATGCATGGGTTGGATTTTATTTCGCAAAACGGGCTGTAATGGCTGAATTTGGCGCGGATTTCTTATTACCTTTTTATATTGGTTTCCAAAAGGCAAAAGAGTTACTATATTTTGCAAAAAAAATCACCGCTCAAGAAGCTCTTAATCTGGGATTGGTAAACGCGGTTTTGCCTAAAGATCAACTAATCTCTTATGCACGAGAACAAGCCTTGAAATTGGTACCTCCAAAAGGACCGAGCTTATCTATTAAGTTAATGAAAAAAACCATGCACGCATATTTTCAGAGTATACTTGAACACACTCTGGATCTCGAAAATGAGGGATTGCGAACACTTCTAAAAACCCATGATTTCCGGGAATCCTTAAAAGCATTAGGTCAGAAACGAGATCCCAAATTTAAGGGTAAGTAAATCATTATCCTTAATTGTTTCTATTTCTATATTTTTCAATCATAGCTACTCTAAGAAAAGGCTTAAATTATGGATTTAATTTACTCTATTAAAATTAGCTAATTTCTGGGATAAAATTGTCTGAAAATTCACGGTTCACTCCCGATCTTCGTTCGATGATTAATATCTTAATCTACAACAGTTTAGGATTTTTCTTTCTCGATTTTCTCGTTTATTACTATACCATTCAAGAGCTAACCGTGACAGGGCTTCAATTAGGTTTGATCTTTACTTTAAATATATTTGGGAGCATGTTAAGCTCTACTTTCACGGGATTTATAACTGATAAAGTCAAATCAAAATCAAATTTAGTGCTCATAGGCTCATTTGGAAGAGGGATTGCTTATTTTGTAATCTATATTGCCTTCTTTTATGTCTCACTTTTAGGTATTTACATCGGGTATTTTTGCTTGGGATTCTTTGTAGGATTTTTTTGGATTCCATTTAATACTTTAATCTCTCAGAAATCACGAAAAGAAAACAGAAGTGAAGCATTTGGAAAGCGAGAAGCGGCAGTGGGAAGAGGCTTAGTAATTGGGGCAGTTATAGGGTTTACAATTTTCAATTTTACGGTAAATTATACTGATAATCCGTTGATCATATATCTTGCTATTCCGTTATCTGGATTGGCTAATTTTTATGCTGGAATTAAATTCATTCGAACTGTCGACGAATCCATAGTTATTTCGGAAATCACAAATAGTAATAATAAACAAATTACTTCAAATAAAAAAATAAAGAAAAATCTGCTCTTAGGTGTATTTCTTATTTCATTAGTCTTGCTTTTAGCCAATATGAACGGATCTCTTGCGAGACCATTTTTAAATAAGTATTTATTAGAAGTGATTACAAGTGAACCCTTCCTCGCCTCCATGGTTTATCTTCCCGCAGGTGCAGTTTCAATGTTTTTAGCGCCAAAGCTAGGAGAATTAGTTGATCGAATTAAACCTGAACTGGGTATCTCTATAACGAGCGTAATTGGGGCTGTTACAACATGGTTTATAATAAACACAGACAATTATTTCATTTTTTCTATTCTTTTAACGATCGATGTTACTATTGTTCAAACTGCAAATTTAGTAGTTCAAAATTTAATTAGTAGAATAAGCATAACACATCGTGGAAAAAGTTTTGGTGCACTTCAAATCTTTATGGGATCTGGAAACGTGATTGGTCCAATTCTGGGAGGGTTGGCATGGGACTATATTTCTATTACTGCACCATTTATCATTTCTATAATAGTCGAATTGTGCTTAATCCCCTTCTATATTCTCTCTGTGATAGTTATCAAGCCGCAATTAAAGGAAGGATTTAAAGAAGAAGTTAATGAAACTTTTTAAATCTTGGATATCGTTATTTAATGAAATTAAGATTGAAGTACTTATTTCAATTAAGATAATTTTTGATTAATAAAAAATTAATAATAACCCTTTTTTATGCT
>Ga0180433_10009443_pt1 | contig 11939 bp, 20 predicted proteins | sample SS_ome_8_FD_132980 | JGI IMG/M metagenome (GOLD analysis project Ga0180433, IMG submission 132980) | Hypersaline lake sediment archaeal communities from the Salton Sea, California, USA - SS_1_D_1 metaG | ecosystem: Environmental > Aquatic > Non-marine Saline and Alkaline > Hypersaline >... | reverse complement strand
TGTTCTAATTGTTTTATGAAATTAAAAACTTCAGGGGCAGTCATTGTTAGTTGAAGTGGTTCTGGTTTTCCCATTCCAGCATCATACTCGATAAGATTGAGACCACCTGTCATAGAATCAACTGTCACGTTGAAGCCACGAGGAATCATGACTGACTGCACAGCAAAGGTAGATTGATTTGTGGTGACACAAGAGTAGAGTGCTGTAATTGCTTCTTGGATTGCTAGTACGTCAAAAGCTACAGTGTAACCAAATTGACAAAAATCCTGCTCTTCGGGTGCTAATCTATATACTGGGCACTGTTTGTATGGGAGAGGACCATCACTCACGATTAACTCATCATCAAGGAATATAGTTTCTCTACCATCAGGCATTGCTGCCGATCTTTTGTGAATAAATGTGTATTGAGGGATTACTTCTGACTCATTATAGCCAGCACCTGTAAAAAAATTATTTACAGAATTAAAGAGTGTCTCGTCCATGTCCATTTCGACAATATCATCTGCCAAATCTGGATATTTTGCTGCAAGTTCATATTTATTAACAAAATCTACTAAAATGTACCATAAATTGTCATGCTCATCCATGTTGTAGAAGTCTCTAACAACAAAATGGGGCATATATGTTTTAACTTTTAGATCTCCTGCTCTCATTATTGTATTTGTTTCAGGATTGACTCCATAATCTTCACCTAAAGACAAATCCCATGTAGCGGCAGTAAATGCTTCCCCATATTTTAGACCAATATCGACAGCTTCTTTAAGTGCTCTTTCTACTTTCTGTTCTCTCATATAATAATCAAGTAGAGATCCTGCTAATTTACAGGCAGCGGTAGATTTAGTGTCTGTGTTGACTGCTCTAGGTTCTAAAGCTGGTCTTTGGTTAGTTGTGAGTACTTTGATGTGATTTAATAAAGATTTATAATGGTTAGCAGGCATATTCAGGAACTCACCGTGTTCTCCTGTCCTATAAAGTTCTCCATTAGAATATCTAGCTTCATAAAATTGGTCGTGGGAATTTTTCCACAGTGTTGAGATACCTGATGCTAGAAGATATTCATAGTATGCTTCTATTTTTTCTGACAGGTCTGCCCCTATCTCATCTACAGGCAATGTTGCAAAATAAATATTGTCCGACATTAGTTTCTCCTCCGAGATTTGTTTCTCCTAGCAGGAGTTACAAAGGCTTTTTTAAATTCTTTTCTATTGTGAGACTCACTATTAGGATTTTGAATTAGTGTATTAGCGAGATTTATACCATAAGTGCTTGGTACTGGGTTTGTTGTTCTGTTTGTTGACCTAGCAAGATAAATAAGTGCTGCCAAAGCATCCATGTGTCCTAACTCCTTAGTTCTAGCAAACTGTTTTTTTAGTTTACCTTGCTCACTATCAGCCCAGGTAGCATGTTCCATCGTTCTTATTAACAGTTCACATCTAGGGTGTACTTTAACCTGTGAATCCCCCACCATAACCCTTAAAGTATTGACCATTGCTTCTAGCGTAGTCTTTTCTACAGCCGATATACCAATCTTGTGTAAATGTACAAAGTCATTCACTAATTGGGGGTTATCCGAGTCACAAACTCTCCTATATATTGGTCGATTACCAAAAACTTCAATTTCTGCTTCCTTCAACATTCTAGCTATCTCCGGTGTAGTGGTGTTTCTTACATAGAACTCATTTAAAACAAACAGTGTAGCTTCTTGAAAATCATAATATCCAATCAACCCCACCGTGTAATCTCTCTTCACACCTAGATCAAGACAAGTATATTTGTGATAAAACTGGAAGAATTGGTTATGTTCTGGGTCAAAGTCATCATCGAGGACAAACTTATCACTTCTCCATTCAGGTATTACAGCTTTCTCTGGATCAATTTTAAATTTACAGAGATATTCTACCTGCCATTCAATACTATTTTCCCCACCACACTCTTCTTTATATTGTTCAATAAGTTCTGGGGTGAGTGAAGTGTTGGAGTAAATATCCTTAGTAAAATATGATCCCTTTAGTTGAGCTTCTAAGCAGAACTCCTTAAATTCTTCCCCTGATTGTGTAGCTTTCTGTTCTGGTGTGGAGAGTAAGATCAACCTACCCTTACAAGTAAGTGTTTGTGGTAGAAGAACTGACTGAACAATATATCTAAGATCGGAACAGAATGCAGCTTCATCAATTATTCCTAGATCACATCGTTGACCACGTAATGCCTCAAACCTTTGTAGGTCTGTGCCGTGGATATGTAGTTGTGATCCATTATAGAACTGATAACAATCATCTTTAGATGACCATCTCACTATCCCTTTAGGCATATCCTCAAATATTAATTTTAATATTGGATTGAATGTTTTCTTGAGGGACTTTTGAGTTTTAGTAGCAATTTTAATTTGTGAGTTAGGATTACGAAGACCATAGATAATAGCATATAGTATTGCAACCGTGGATTTACCCCACCGTCTACTGGCATTTACTACTGTTTTTAAGGCGGTGGCATTATCAAAAATATCAAAAAGCTCATGTTGATGATCCCAGAGTTTGTATCTCAGGATTCCTCGTTTCCATACGAGTCTCATCCCAAAATCGGGATTATCCTTTAGATACTTTCTTCGTTGTCTTTTTGTTGGCTTTCGCCTCTTTCTTAACAGCAGCTGTTGTTGTTTTTTTGATGGCTTTTTCTTCATTTGCCTTCCTAGCTGCTAAAAATTCCTCTATTTCCTCATCTGTAAAGATGTCTTCATCAATTTGCTCATACTCATCAAAATCTTTAGTGTTAGATAAATCCTTTTTCATCCTGATCAAGGATTCCAACTTTTTCATATCAATAATACCAAGTGGAGCTTTAAGCTGTTTAGCTTTTAGTTCCGCTATCTCAATATTGATGACATTTAGAGTAGAGTTACTTGATGCCATTTATCCCCTTCTTCTTGGGGTAAATGCTTTCCCTACACTGTTAACAGACATCTTTCCCTGTAGATCTTTTATCTCATCCTTCATAGATGAGATGTCTTCTACTTTGTCGTAGATATTATCTAACTTATCAGCTAAGTGGTGGACTTCCTCTTGGACTTCTTCATTAATCTCTACAGGTTTCTCTACAAGTCTATCCAAGGTTCTGTCCATAGCCACTATAGCTTTAGTAAGGAGGACATCCATGTCCCTATAAACACCACGTTTGTATTCTAGGTGTTTATGTACTACTCCATGTACAACAAATGTAATCATAGACAGGATAATGATTACAGTAATGCATATAATTAAAGTGGGGGTCATAAATTACTCCATTCTTTCTAAAAATCTTTGAGCATTTATCTTGAACTCTTCAACAGCAATAGCTCTCATCAGTGGACCTATTTCGTTCTTATTGATTACTTTGTCCCCAGAGATTACTGTCTCCACACAATACCAACCATCTTGTTTTCTAATCACACCGAATGTAGAAAAAGTATCTGTGGATTCTTTAGCTTTAGCTTCCTTATTCTTTTTACGAGTAAGTGCTGCTTTTTGTTGTGGTGTTAATTCATTAGTATCTTCAGTCATGGGATTCCTCCTTAGTAGTCTCATCAACTACGTGTAAATTATTCTTTTCTGCTATCTCTTTTAGCTTTTCAGTACCACTGTATTCAAACAGTTCTTCAATGAGACCGGGGTGTTTCATGTTAATATCAGCCAGCTTTTCAATTAATCTTTTAAGATAACGCTCTTGTGTTCTTTTACGAGTACGTCTACCCCAATTCATATTTGATAGGCATTGATCATCAGTCCAGACACCCATTTCAGCTAATTTGAGACATCCTAAATTATGCATGTCCGACTTATTTAGCTTCATCGGTAGTCATCTCAGTTACTACTGTATACTCATCTACTTTCTCTTGACATTCTCTTAAGTGAGTAGATGTTTGGAGATGGAAATCAGATAATAGAGCTAGAGAATTACTTAATCCCAGAGCAGCTTGAGCATTAAATAGCCCTTGCTTTAAATTAGAAATAGTTGTTACGAAAAGTTCTTGATACATTCTGAGTTCTTCAAGGGAGAGACCCTCAAAGTTTAGTTTAATTTTCTTCATTATACCGTCCTTAGATAAGTATTGTGTGCTCACGCCTTAATGGTAGTCAGCACTTGTTGTTTATATTACTACAATATTACAATTCTATTAAATCTTCATCGTCAATTGGTGGAGCTTTAGGTGCTTCCCTGAGAATAAATTTAGCTTTAGGGTTAATGAGGTACTTACAATCCTCATCCTTCACCTTATTGAGGTGTTTATCGAATACCGCTAAAACTATTGCTCTCTTATATTCAGATCTTAGTTCTTCACGTTTATCCTCATTTCCACACCTCATAAATAGCTGTAGTAGTGCTTCCTCGTGGATGGGTAATCCTTTAGAGGAGTGTGGGCACTTAACCTTTTCCTTCTGAATAAAACGTGTAGTTTTATATGAGAGTGTTTGTGTTTTCCTATAGAACCACACTATGAACCAAATAATATTTAATGAAAGTATGCTCCCTAAAAGTATTGTAATCATTAATCTTCCTCCTCCTGCTTAACATTATGTGCTTTTTGTGAAGTTTCTTCATCTAAAAGGTTGAGTTTATGTTTAGAGTTAATGGAGTAGTACCAAGCCTGGTCCTTCTTAAACTTTGGGAATCCCCAGAAGTGTAGATATTTAAGTGTACCCTCTACATCCTTATCTTTTTCTTGTCTTAGAAACTTTGTGAAGTAATCCTTCAGTTCTGTTTCTGTAATAAGCATAGTGTTGAAATCGGTTTGTGGGATAAGATCATAGAGTAAAACCATCTGACCTATTAAAGTGCCAGGATCTCGGTCTGGTTTAATACGCTCAATCTCCAGTTCTATGACTAAAAGTTTATCGTATTCCTTGTTTTCGAGCATTTTTTTGATGGAATTTGCTGTTTTTGCCATTTTTCTGCCTATTTTGTAGTATGCGTTAGTATTTGTTAGTCCACTTCTCTATTAAAGTGGGTCACCGCCCACCCCGTCTTGCCTTTATTTATAATTAATCTTGCCTTTAATCTTGCCTTTATTTAGAATCAATCTGTTTTTTGGATAATTTTGTTAAGTATTTCTCATATAATCGAGATTTATTCATTTCTTTATTTCTTAACATATCCTTATAAAACTCTTTAATGGGCATAATAGGTTTCACATCTCTTATACATTCCTTCACATAATACCCATAATACCTAACCAATCTTGCTATTGCAGGACTAGTTGTAGATGTATTTCTTAATCCTTCTGTGTGATTGTTCATGTTTTTATTATACTGTGGCATTAAAAGAATATTAAAAAAAAATATTAAAAAGAAGAGGAGTTTGAGAAGGCGAAGCTAGTAAATGGCAATAAACTAATGTTCCTTCTCTCACTCCTCAAGACCAGCTCTTCAGTGTTAGGGCACTAAAGAATAGTAAGGAGGTTCAAAAATGATCAATGAGATGGATCATATGAACTAACTAATAATACAAATTAAGAGATTATTGGTGTACTATCTTTTTTACTTATCTGTCCAAATCTCCATTCTAACATGGTATGTAATACTGGTTCTGTTTGAAAGTGTTCTCTTACTATTTTATCCATATAAGAAAATGAGTATTTATTACCATCCTGCCAGCCAAGGAGACCATTTGGGAGTAGACATCTATGAATATGAGCTATCCATTCCTCTTGGTTCTCTAGTATTGCTTCAGAAGTTAAATCAAGAATAATATAGGAGTAGTAGTAATCGGGAGTAGCTTTTAGAATCTCTAACCCATCATCAATTATAAGATTAAATTCATCTTGACGCTTATAGATATTATGGTTCCAATCAGATAAATGTTTATCGATTAGTTCAATTGCCTGATGGTCTATATCTACTGCATCTATATGTTTCCATCCTCGCCTTATAAGAAGGTCTACAGAGCATCCTTCTCCTGACCCTAGTACAAGTACCTTTTCCCAGTTTAAAGGCTTATATGAGTGAACTATAGCTTCATGGTAAGGGATATAATCTATGTGACAGGTTTGGAGTTCATTGTTGAGTATAAGTGTCTTTCCTAACCCATCTAACTCAGCTATTAAGACTTCTTGGTATTGAGTGACTTTATGATCTAGAATTTTATTTACTTTCACATAAGAGGTGAGTGTTCTATCTTTTAGTTTAGCATATAAAGTTCCTGACATTATGATCTCTCCATTTCTACAATATCAGTTATTTTAGAAGAAGTGAGTTCAGCTAATCTTCTGATAATCTTTTTTACTGGAGTATTAGGGTTACAAGTAAAAAGGTCAACCATATACATATCTTGCTCATAAAAGGAATGTAGTGAGTAGTGGGATTCCCCTAATAAGAGAAGCATAGTTATCCCTGTTGGGTCTGTAAATTCTTCTCTGAGTACTTTTCTCACATCTAAATTGTTTTCATGAGCACTAGCTAATATTGCTTGTTCAACTATCCAATTATCTTTGATTCCATTTGTGAGTTTACACATAACATGTCTCATACTTATTCCTCCGGTACTCGTAATAACTCATTAAGAGTATCTGCAATTTCTTTTATCTCATTTGGGTCAAACCTATCTACGTATGGATTTGGGTAAATAAAACGACATCTATCTAATAACTCCATAATATCTTCCATTAAAACTCTTCTCATTTAATCCTCCTTAAACAATCTTAAATACCTTACTGCAAAATGCAGTTATTATTTTTTCTATATAATAGAATTGTATATTTCTTCACTTTCTAAATTTTTACTTAATAAAGATGATATTTCTGCATCTGATTCATCTAAAAGATATTGCACATCTCTAAGATCCCCTAATAAGTTATTTTTCTTCCTAATTAACTCATTTTGATATTTAGTTATTTCATTTAAATTTAATTTAAATTTATCTCTAATAATAACATCAAGTACCATTTTTAAATCATTAAAAGTACTTCTTCTATTTCCTTTAGGAGTATAAAGAATACAATCTATCTCATCCATGATTTCTTTATTCTCTTTAAAATGAGTTCCTATAGCAACACAACTAGGAACTTTATTTGACTTTGTAAAATACTCATAAATAAAAGATAATATTCTTTCTTGAGCAAGATTATTTAATTTAATTTGAGTTTCAAATAATCTTTTTAATTGATGAGTATCTTTAGAATTTAATACACTTATTAATAAATTCCTAGATTCACTCTTATTCAGATTTTCTCTCATTGTTCTCCTCCTTAATCTATATACATCTATATAAGTATTCTATTCTTTCTTTTTTTTGTTTGTAAAGAAAAAACTTTTTATTAAAAATGTCCATACGAACCATGTTTATTTGACAGAGCGTAGCGATGGAAAATAAACTGGTGAGAATGGACTATTACAAAATTATTGTAAATTCTTACGATCACTCGCCTGCGGCGAGCAGGAGAGTGGAGCGTCTAGTCAAGCGAAGCGACGACTATTATATATATTATATTATTATATATATTGTTGTTGATCAAAAAATCGGAGATTCCTCTTTAATATCAAGGACTTACACGTTTATGCGGAAAAAGCTCTCGTAACTTTTGGGAAAGCTCTCGTAACCGAAAAAGAAAGCTCTCGTAACTCTATGTGATTTCAATAACTTAGGTACTCAAAATAGGGAAAGCTCTCGTAACTCTGTGGGTAAGCTCTCGTAACTCTGGTATTACAATAACTCGTTAAATTCTTCTGGTTCTACGCTTGGAATTCCCGATGGTATTTCAAATTCTTTAGCTGTTTCTATTTCAAGATAATCTTCAATTTTAGATATTGCTGATTCATCTAGACCTTTTCCTATATACATTACTTGAGGATGACTTTTTATTTTATCTAGGTGTTCACATATTATCAGACCTTTTTCGTACAGTTCATTTAATATCTTTACAATTTTAAAAGGTTTAAAGGTCGTATATCCGCTTAAAGTTTTTATATTAATTGAGGGGAAAAAACCGGGCTTAGGATTTACTACAAAATTCATGACACATAATAGCACTCTTAGTTGCGAAGCATTAAGTTTAGCTTCATGTATTATCTTTAAAAAACTTTTACTTAATTTCACATAACCTGCGAAGTGTTTATCGGCTTTTAAAGCGTAATAAGATTTAGTATAACCCTTATCTTTTTCTTCTTCAGTTGGAGTAGAAAGATCAACATCTTTTATAATGTAATTCATCTTATTTATGTGAGTATCGAGCGTTCTGTTGTATACCCAAAAGAAGTATTTATTATCCTTCCTACCTACGGTGTACCCTATTAATTTGGAATGACGAATGGATTCTTTATCCTGATAATCTCTTAGAGTTGTGTAGGGAATTGGTGTATTGTCAAAAATCTCCTTAAAAGATACCGAAAAGTTCTTTTTATAGAACTGCTTGTTGCGATGCATTGCTGTTATCACATATATATTTAACCAAAAGCCCGGAATATCATCATCAGTTCCTCGAACTATATTATGTATATAAGGTTTAGGTATGCTAAAATATGAGAACTTCTCCTTGAATTTCTTAGTTACTGCCATTATTTTCTCCTTAAAAAGTTACGTCACCTTATTTTAAAAAAAAATACTTGTCAATTTAAAAGAATTAGTTTTAAATATCTATATAGATGTATGTAGAACTTAAGGAGAAGAATATGTGTATAAAAGCTAGTAAAGCGTGGGAGGTAACTCAAGGATCGCTTGACTTTACAGTTAAGCGTGAAATTTTTGAGTTAGCAACAATTAACAGTCTAATACAGAATAAGTGCGTACAAGGGGAAACTTCTCTTATTTATACGCTTTATCAAGGTACGCTAAATGATGGTGAGTACTCTAAATTTAGAAAAGCAATTATTGATAGACTGAAGGATGAAGCGGGCTATATACTGCGGAGGGTTAAGCACCCCGACACGAACAAGTTCATTATAGATATAAGTTGGGATAGAAGCGGTGATCTACCAGAAGGTGTGTAGATAGGGTTATTTATGAAAAATAAAACTATTACATTATATGATGATAAGTTCATGAGGATGTTATCTTTAAGGGGGGCTTTCCCCGTGGACTTCATGTTGCACGATCCACAAGACCTTGAGGATTGGAATGATGGTTTGCCCCCCTGCCCCTCACAAAATGTTTACTTTGTTGAAGATGTACTTCGAGTACTCATGAACTTAAGGCGGTATAATTTTATCGAGCTAATTTTTGGGCTTCCAAAAGAAGAGGTAGAACCCACTTCTAGGTACCTTTTCTAAAAGTTACTGCATAATGCAGTAACCTCTCCGAATAAAAATTACAATTTTCTTCCAATTTATATAGATATATGCTATAGTACCCCTTTAACCACACTTTAACTTCGAGGTAAAAATGGCAAGAACTAAAGAAGTTGTGTTGGACTGCGACAAGCATTTAGATATTCAAGTGGGTATCTTTAAGAAGTCGAAGAAGTACAACGCACTATGTATCTATGGACCAGGCGGTCACGGCAAATCCACAACTGCAAGAGAAATTTTAAAGTTGAAAACTGAGCAGGTGTTTGGTGGGCACATTACCCCAGTAGAAATCTACAAGTATCTTTATGAGCATCGCAATAAAGAGCTAATTGTCTTTGATGATTGTGACACTTTTTTTGCCCATAAGACTATCACTTCTATTATCAAAAATGCTCTAGATGATAATGCATCCGGTACTAGAAAGGTATCATGGAGATCACCTTCCTTTATGATCGGTGATACCCCTAGAGAATTTGTGTTTAATTCCAAAGTTGTTTTTATAGTTAACTCACTTCCTAAACTTTCTGAAGTTATGTCTGCTGTTCTTAGTCGTATCCTTTTAGTAGAGTATAAACTCGATGAAGAAGACTTAAAGGATAAGGTAATGGCTATAGCTAGAAAACAAAAGTCGGTGAGAACCGCTAAAAAAATTATCACCACACTAGAAGAACGTAGCCTACAACTCACAAATCTTAGAGAGTTCTTCGAGTTACATGAAGCCGTTAACTACCAACCTAAACACTTAGACTACTTAATTACTAAGAAGTTTGAAAAGCAAACTATTGAGAGCGTTATAAAAGAAGGACTTGAAAATAATGTTCCTGATAAGAAACTTAGGCATCAAGTAGTTAAGAAATTAGCTATGTGTGGAGAGCGTAAATACTATCAGGTAAAGAAGAAAGTAGTCCAAGAGATGGGTGTAAGTTCCTGAAATTACTTGAAAATGTAAAAATGTAAAATAGTGCTTGTGTAATTTTACATGGTGTGTTATACTGTATTTACAGGAGGCACTTATGAAAACTGTAAATTTACCAAAAGAACTTCATACAAAACTTAAGCTAAAAGCTACAGAGCGTGGGATTACTATTACTCAACTTTTAGTTGAGATAATTACTAAGTATCTTTCTACGTTCTGTCTTCTTTTATTTGTCAGTTGTGCTAGTACTTACACTAAGGTAGATAAAGTGAACTACGACAGGTATGAGCATGATCAGAAGATCGCTGATGGTATGGAAATGAGAGAGGTTATGGAGAAGTTTGGTTCTCCTCATCAAGTTAAAAAAGATGCTTATAATGGAGAATATGTAACTAAGTTTGTTTATTATCGAGCAATACAGTGTAGCAATCTTTACTGTTTTGTTTATTTTGATGAGGATGATAAAGAAGTTATCAAATATGACGGGTTTCGTCAAGAGTACATAAACTTCTTAGACTAGGAGAAGTAGTGACAAAAAAGGAACTGAATAACATTTATAAGCGTTATGAATAGTTAGTGGATAAGCTAAAATGGACTTCTGAAGTAGAAGAGATTAGAAAAATTAAACATGACTTGAACAATTTAATAACCATCATAGATTACTATGATAAAAATGGAGAGAAAAATGGCAACACTAAAAGACACTTTAATTAAAATTCAGAACATGAAGATTGAGGCAGAGGAAGCCTATGAAAGGTATCATGATGAAATTGCAAAACTATTCGAGAAACATGGGGAGACTGCTCTTTCTACCGAGATCGAGGAAACGGATTTAGGTCAGAAATGGTTACGTATTACTTTAACAGATAATGCAAAGCGTTTGAAGTCCGGTGAGACTGTTGTCGGTATTAGCATTGTGCGTAAAATAGGATCAAAGATAGATCTACTGAAAAATAAACCTAAATAATTTGACAACCTACACAGGTCTATGTAGACTAGTTACAAATACTTAGTCTCCTTAAACTAATTATTGTCTATTTAAAGGGCTTCCATCCGTGAAGCCTTTTTCTTAATAAATTCTTAATAAATTCTTAATAAATTCTTTATCCAACTGTATTATATATTACCACAAGGAGGATTTATGAATTTAAGAAGTCTTACAGCGAAAGAAACATTAAAAGAGATTAAGAGCGTGATGGTTCTTAGGAACAATAATTTTTATTCAGATTCTATAATATTAGATTCTATAGAAGATTATTTTAAACAGAATGATCTAAATGAATTACATCCTGGATCTAAGAGTTGGAAAGTAGCAAAATCTCAAGATTTTAAAAAAGACCTAAAAGCATTAAGTGTTAAAGAATTGTGTGATAAGTATGATGTTTCATATGGAACAGTCTACTATCACCGAAGTAAAAAATAGATCATATTCTTATGGAGGAGACATGGTTAATGAGACTAAGCCTGTAGTAGGTTTTGAAGGGTTATACTCAATTTCAAGAGTAGGTATTATTTATTCACATCGTATCTTATCTAAAGTAGAGAAAAAAGGCAAGAAAAAGAATTTTATTATCGATGAAAATTCTTACACCGAAATAAAACAATCACTCAAAAAAAGAGGTTACTATGTTGTAACTCTCACTGATAGAAAAGGCAAGAAAAAATATAAATACGTGCATAGATTATTAGCAGAAGCATTTATAAAAAACCCTCAATACTTACCTTGTGTAAATCATTTAAATGGTATTAAAACTGACAATAGACTAGAAAATCTT
>Ga0180433_10009442_pt1 | contig 11939 bp, 10 predicted proteins | sample SS_ome_8_FD_132980 | JGI IMG/M metagenome (GOLD analysis project Ga0180433, IMG submission 132980) | Hypersaline lake sediment archaeal communities from the Salton Sea, California, USA - SS_1_D_1 metaG | ecosystem: Environmental > Aquatic > Non-marine Saline and Alkaline > Hypersaline >... | reverse complement strand
AGTACCAGCCACACCCGGCCTTTGCGCGTTTTTCAGCGGATGCCTATGAGTATCACAAGCTTACTGAAGCCGACCTGATAGACAAGCACACGCTGGCGGACTTCAAACATCATGCTACGCGTGAATTGACAGTGGACGATTATATTTATCAGATCAAACGTCTGGCTGACAGCAAAACCCATTCACCTATTGCCGGTGTGATGGCTGAATATATCGTGGGATTCAGCGACTTTCAGCACAAGGTCAAGCAACTGCGTGCGCAATCAGATCAACCATTCCTTGATTTGCGTGAAATCGACATGGCAGGCTTGAAAAAAATTGATGACTATAATTTTACGATACGCATCAACAAGACCTACCCGCAGTTTCGTTTCTGGCTGGCGATGCCTTTTTTCGCACCGATGCCATGGGAGGCAGACAGCTTTTACAGCCAGCCCATGCTTAAAAAGAACAACATCACGCTGGACTGGTTTCCAGTGGGCACCGGGCCGTTCATGTTGAGTGAAAATAATCCGAACCTGCGGATGGTGCTGCAAAAGAATCCCAACTTCCATGGTGAGACTTATCCCCTGGAAGGTGATGCAGGAGATGCAGAACAGGGCCTGCTTGATGATGCCGGCAAAACGCTGCCCTTGATAGACCGCGCTATCTATAGCCTGGAAAAAGAAAATATTCCTTACTGGAACAAGTTTTTACAGGGCTATTACGATACCTCTGGTGTGTCTTCCGACAGTTTTGATCAGGCTATCCAGTTTAATGCAGGCGGTGATGCCAACCTGACCGATCAAATGGCTGACAAGGGCATTGGTTTGATGACAGCCATTACCACCTCCATCTCCTACATGGGTTTCAACATGACTGACAAGGTGGTGGGTGGTGATTCTGAACGGGCCCGCCTGTTGCGCCGGGCGATTTCCATTGCTGTCGATTATGAGGAATATATTTCCATCTTTGCCAACGGCCGCGGGATTGCCGCACAGGGTCCATTGCCTCCCGGTATATTCGGTCATATCGAAGCTGACCATAATCAGTATGTTTATGACAAGCCTGTTTCCGGGAACGGGCAGGGCAGGCTGAAACGCAAATCTGTAGAGCACGCCAGGCAGTTGTTAACTGAAGCAGGCTATGAAAATGGTCGTGACCCTGAAACCGGCAAGCCACTGGTATTGTATTTTGATGTGACAGCTTCCGGGCCAGATGACAAGGCCAGGCTGAACTGGGTACGCAAGCAGTTTGAAAAGATCGGTATTCAACTGGTACTGCGCACTACTGATTACAACCGTTTCCAGGAAAAGATGCGCAAGGGTACCGCGCAGATTTTCTGGTGGGGCTGGAATGCGGATTATCCTGATCCTGAAAACTTCCTGTTCCTGCTTTACGGCGAAAACAGCAAGGTAGCGCATGGTGGCGAGAATGCAGCCAATTATGCGAATCCTGAGTTCGATAAACTGTTTGTACAGATGAAAAATATGCCTAATGGCCAGCAGCGTCAACAGATTATCGAACAGATGGTAGAGATTCTGCGTAAAGATGCTCCCTGGATATGGGGTTTTCACCCCAAGGCCTATTCACTGTTTCATCAATGGTATAAAAATGTAAAACCCAACCTGATGGCAAACAACACCCTCAAATACAAACGCGTCGAGGCGGATGTGCGTGAACAACTGCAGCAGCAATGGAACCAGCCGGTGGTCTGGCCTTTATGGCTGATTGGTATCGTACTGGTAATCAGTATTCTGCCCGCTATTCGCATTTTCCGACAGCATGAGCAGAGGCGCGCCAAATGATCGCTTACATTATTCGACGCCTGTTGTACGCCATTCCCATTCTGCTGGGAGTGAACATCTTTACCTTTAGCCTGTTTTTCGTGGTCAACTCACCCGATGATATGGCGCGTATGCACCTCGGTGATAAGCATGTCACCCCTGAAGCGATCGAAAGCTGGAAAGCCGATCGTGGTTATGAAAAACCCCTGCTGGTCAACGCCGGACAGCAGGGGATGGCCAGGTTTACTGATACCATTTTCTTCCAGAAATCGGTAAACCTGTTTATTTTCAATTTCGGCCAGTCTGACAGCGGCCGCGACATTCTTTACGATATTTCCCAGCGAATGTGGCCGAGTCTTGCCATAGCCATACCGGTGTTGCTGGTTGGACTGCTGGTGAATATTACGTTTGCGCTGTTAATTGCTTTTTTCAGGGCGACCTATATCGATATCTGGGGGGTGGTGTTGTGCGTCATCATGATGTCGATATCCGGGCTGTTTTATATTATCGGCGGTCAGTTTGTGGCCAGTAAGCTGTTACACCTGGTGCCGATATCCGGCTATGAAACCGGTTTTGCCGCAATCAAGTTTCTGATACTGCCTGTGATTATTGGCGTTATAGGCGGTATTGGCGCCGGTACACGCTGGTATCGCACGCTGTTTCTCGAAGAAATCAACAAGGACTACGTGCGTACGGCAAGAGCCAAGGGGCTGGCCGAACAGATCATACTGTTCAGGCATGTGTTTAAAAATGCATTGATTCCTATTCTTACCGGGGTTGTGGTGATCCTGCCATTGCTGTTTATGGGCAGCCTGATTACAGAATCATTTTTTGGTATTCCCGGGCTGGGCAGTTATACCATTGATGCTATCAACAACCAGGACTTTGCCATCGTCAGGGCCATGGTGTTTCTCGGTTCGGTACTGTATATCACAGGCCTGATTCTGACGGACATTTCCTATACTTTTGTTGATCCACGGGTGAGGTTGTCCTGATGCCTGAGCTTGTTTTCCTGTGGACAGATATCCTGGTGTTTTTACTGGTCGCACTGGTGACGGTGTTTATTTTGTATGCACGCAAGCGACCACATTTGAGCCGCCCGTGGCGTATGGTGTTTTCCAGCAGGATTGGTATCAGTAGCGTTATCGTATTACTGTTTTACGTTGTCGTCGGCTTGATGGACTCGGTGCATTACCGTCCTGATGCCGATGCCAGTGATGAAAAGTCGGTAGAAATGTTAAGCCTGCTCGACTTTGCACTTTCGGATATGCGCCTGCAGCAGGAAAAAACCTATTCGGCACCGCTGGCGACCCATCTGTATACCAAGGAAAACATCGAACAGCCTGATGGTACGACAATCAGGGATTATCCAAGACTCAAATACGGCGGTGCCCACCTGGATGACCCGGTTAATGATTATTCCCGCGACCTGTTCAAACAGACAATAACCGGCGTATCAATTGGTATCGTTATCTGGGCAGTGGTTGCCGTTATCCTGGTTGCAATTCTGTCGCTTAACAATCATCAGTCTTTTAACGATCAGCTCAGGATAATCATGCACGGTGACCCGGTTATCCCATGGCGCACCGCACTGTGGACATTGCTGGCGATGCTGGTATTGCTGGCCACTCTTTATAACCTGAGCCAGTATTACCATGTGCTGGGTACCGACAAGGTGGGTGAGGATGTGTTGTACCAGGCATTGAAAAGTATCCGTACCGGTTTGCTGATCGGTACGCTGACCACGCTGGTGATGCTGCCTGCTGCGATACTGCTGGGTATCATGGCAGGCTATTTCAAGGGCTGGGTGGATGACCTGATTCAATATACCTATACCACGTTGAATTCCATTCCCGGGGTATTATTGATTGCGGCAGCAATTTTGATGATGCAAATCTACATGAGTAATCATGAGGCGGATTTTGCCAGCCTGGTGGAACGAGCTGATATGCGTCTGCTGTTTCTCTGCATGATCCTGGGCGTTACCAGCTGGACGGGTTTGTGCAGACTATTGCGTGGGGAAGCGTTGAAGCTCAGTGAACTGGATTATGTGCAGGCCTCGACGGCTTTCGGGGTAGGGCATTTCACTATTATTCTGAAACACATCCTGCCCAATGTGGTGCATATCGTTTTAATTACCGTGGTTCTGGATTTCAGTGGCCTGGTGCTGGCCGAGGCCGTTCTATCGTACGTCAATATTGGTGTTGATCCCAGTACTAACAGCTGGGGCAACATGATTAACAGTGCACGCCTGGAAATGGCGCGTGAACCTATCGTCTGGTGGTCGCTGACTGCCTCTTTGTTTTTCATGTTCACGCTGGTATTGGCCGCTAACCTGTTTTCTGATGTGGTTAGGGATGCCTTTGATCCACGCCTGAGGAGTCAGTCTTGAGTAGCGAAGCAACAATACTGAAAGTCGATGGTCTGACTACGCACCTGGGTAATCCTGCGATGCCGGTGCGTGCTGTTGATGATGTCAGTTTCGAACTGCATCGTGGCAAAACGCTGGCGCTGCTGGGTGAATCCGGTTGCGGCAAGTCGATGACGGCGTTGTCAATGATGCGTCTGCTTCCTGCCGGCGGCATTATTGCAGCTGGTGATGTGATGATTGATGAGCAGTCAGTACTGGAACTGACCGAAAGTGAAATGCGCGGCATACGCGGTGGCAAGATTGGCATGATCTTCCAGGAACCGATGACTTCACTTAATCCGGTGATGACCATCGGTCAGCAGATTATTGAATCCATTCGTCTGCACGATGCTGATGTCAAAGGCAGTAAGCCGTTACAGCAGCGTGCGATTGAATTGCTGGATGATGTTGGCATCCCTGATCCACAAAGGCGTTTTGCCGAATATCCCCATCAACTGTCAGGTGGCATGAAACAACGTGTCATGATTGCTATCGCGCTGGCGGGTAAACCGGAAGTGCTGATTGCCGATGAACCTACCACGGCTCTGGATGTGACAATACAGGCACAGGTACTGGATCTGCTGCGTGAGCTGCAACTGAAAAACGGCATGTCCATTCTGTTGATTACGCATGACCTGGGGGTGGTGGCAGAAATGGCGGATGAAGTGGCTGTCATGTATGCCGGGCAGATTATCGAAAGATCAGATGTATCAACTTTCTTCAGCACGCCGCGTCATCCATACAGTCAGAAACTGTTTGATTCATTGCCATCCAGGTTTAAGCGTGGTGCGCAACTTGCCATGATACAAGGTCAGGTTCCTCCATTGACCACCACTTTTACGCGTTGCCGTTTCATTGATCGTTGTGAACAGAGACATGATGCCTGTGAGCTGGGTCAGCCAAAATGGCAGGGAGATGATCTGCAGGGTTACCGTTGCATGCTGAAACATCCGGCAGCTGCGCGCAAGGCCTTATCGAAACCGGGTCAGACTGCAGCTGACAGCGTTCAACCGGAACCCCCGCAGGGCAGTTATCTCAAACTGGATAATCTCAAAGTGCATTTCCCGATCAAGAAGGGGGTACTCAAGCGCACCGTGGGTCATGTCAGGGCTGTTGATGGCGTTGATCTTGATATACCACGCGGTAAGACCCTGGCACTGGTGGGTGAGTCAGGTTGTGGCAAGACCACGGCCGGCAAGGCTTTGTTGCAGCTGATACGGCCAACTGAGGGTGCCGTGATTTACGATGGCACCGATTTGACCACGCTTTCCAACAGACAGTTACGTCCCAGGCGCAGTGACCTGCAGATCATTTTCCAGGATCCGGTTTCCAGCATGAATCCGCGCATGCTGGTGGAGGACATCATCGCCGAGGGACTGGTTGCACAGAACATCGGTGCCAATCGCAAAGAGCGCAGCCGCATTGTTGCAGACCTGCTGCAGAAGGTTGGGTTGCCTGCCAATTCAGCGATGCGTTATCCACATGAGTTTTCCGGAGGACAACGCCAGCGTATCTGTATTGCGCGTGCCCTGGCGGTCAACCCGGATGTCATTGTCTGTGATGAACCCACCAGTGCGCTGGACGTGTCAGTACAGGCACAGATATTGAATCTGTTAAAGGAATTGCAGGATACCCTGCAGCTGTCTTACCTGTTTATCACACATAATATCTCGGTGGTGTCCTACCTGGCGCATGAAGTAGCGGTGATGTACCTGGGCAAGATTGTAGAGCAGGGCACCATGGAAGAAATTTTTGATAATCCCTCGCACCCCTATACGCGTTCGCTGCTGGAAGCTGTGCCAGTACCTGATCCAACCGCCAAGGGTGAACGTAATGCCTTGCAAGGGGATATGCCTTCACCGGCCAATCCGCCATCAGGCTGCCATTTTCATCCGCGTTGTCCTGAAGCGGATGAAAACTGTAAAAAAGCGTATCCGCAAGAAATGACTCTGTCTGAAACACATCGTGTTTTTTGTATGAAAGTATCAACATGATCTCTTGATGAAATCGAAATCAATTAACCTTGATAATGATGTGGAATACCTTTTTGTAAGCTACAAAAAGCAGTATAAAGAAGCATCAAGCATCGTATAGTTAAGCCTGGTCAGGCTTTCAGATAATCTTTTAGCGAGGAAAAGAAATTGATAAACAGTAGGATTTTGCTGTCTTTAAGTGTTGTTTTGATGATTGCAGGTTGTGCATCTACTGGAATGGAATCAACGACTGAGTCGAAAGAAAAACCGACTCAGCATCTCAAAGTTGATGACGTCACCACCATGGCAGAAGCTGAAAAAATCTTTATTGAAAAAACATCCGAGATCAGAGCAAAAACAAAACTCGACGTAGCAGAGTTGCAGGAAATACACTTTATCACCTACAGGCTTGAAAAAAGTGTTGCCTACTTTGCAGAGAACCTGAAGGGTGAGAGGCAGGCCCTCGCACAAGACATTGCTGTAGTGGTAGAAGACATTCACATTAATTCAGAAGATAACCGTAAGGAAAAGACCCAACAGCACCTGAAAAATTATTTCGAATTAGCAGACAAGTTAATCTCCGGGTTTTAAGCAAGGCTGGCGATTCGAAATTTTCATGATGTTTTGTCCTTGGTTTCCTCCTGAGCTGGAATTACTGCATTTTCAACGGCTGCTGCCGTTGCTGTAATGGCACCGCTTGTCAGCACTGGAGAGGCGTCAATGTCCTCTGCATTCATCATTTCAGCAATGCGCTGAAGTGATGACAGCAGCTGCAATTGTTCCCAGTCCTTAAGTTCATTTAACCGTTTTTCAAACCTTTCCTGCAGCAGTGGTACGGATTGCTTAACCAGCGCCTGGCCCTGGCTGGTCGCTCTCAGAATAATTTTTCTTTTATCATCCTGGTCTTTTGTGCGTTCCAGCAGTTCACGGTTTTCCAGTCTTTTAATGACATCAGTTACGGTGGCCTGGCTAAGGCTCACGCGTTTTGCCAGTTCGCTACCTGTGATCCCGGAACTGCGAACGATTTCTTTAAGCATCAAAGCCTGCGGTCCAGTAAGTCCATGAGTCTGGATCAGGTTTCGGGAATGTTGATCAATTGCCCTGATTACGCGCCGTAGAGCGATCAGGATTTCTTCGGTGATATTGGTGATATTATCCATATTTCTTTAGTGGTCTATTAATTATGACAGAGATATTTCTCTTTAAATTCCTGTTATTTTCCTGTTTAGCGTGATTTTTTACGAATTTTAATTTAGTATACTAAGCAGTAATTTAATTAGTACCCTAAACAATCATGACAGTGCCGGATAAAAAACGGCTATGCGCATTCATATAGCATCTGCAAAATTTCTTTATCGGTTCATTCCGGGCCTGCTTTTACTGCTACCTTTAATCGCTTCAGCCAATGGGCAAGTAGCAATCAAAAGCTCAACAACCATTAGTAATGATGGCAGTTTTACCCTGTCCTGGGAAATACCCCGAAACTCCCGGATTGAGTTACAGCAGGCCACTAAGCAAACGGATACTTTCAAAACCATCTTTAAAGGTACTGATTCAGCAACTGTCATAACAGGCCTGTCTGATGGCGATTACCTGTACCGTGCACGTTTGACAGACGCGCAGGGAGATTTATCCGATTGGTCACCGGTTTTGGTTATCAAAGTTCAACACCACTCTATTAGCCGGGCCTTGAGTTTTTTTCTGATCGGAGCAATTGTGTTTGTCGGTACTCTGCTTTTAATTATGCTGGGTGGCAAAGCGAGCAGACAAGGGGGTAACGCTTGAGTGATCCTCTCTTACGAGTCAACTTTGAAAGACTTAAAACGGATATTGAAATCCTTTCAAAGATAGGCCGGGCTGAAGACCTCGGTATTAACAGAACTGCTTTCAGTGATGCTGACATGCAAGCCAGGGGCTGGCTGACAAGCAGGATAAAGGATGCAGGTCTTGAGCTTTATCAGGATGGTGCAGCCAATATTCATGGCAGGCTCAACTGGGATGGCAAACTGCCCAGTATCATGACCGGTTCGCATATTGATACCGTTCCCGGAGCGGGGCATCTTGATGGTGCGCTGGGCGTAATGTGTGGCCTGGAAGCGCTCAGGGTGCTCAGGGAAAAGAATATCGAACTTGCCTATCCTCTTGAAGTTGTCGCATTTAGTGATGAGGAAGGCGCTTTTAATGGCATGTTTGGTTCACAGGCATTAACGGGCGATATCTCACCGGAATGGATTCATTCAGCTAAAAACCTGGATGGATTGACATTGATTGACGCCATGAAACGTCAGGGACTTGACGCAATGGAAGCCCTGTCAGCGATGCGTTCTCCTGACAGTATCAAGGCATTTATCGAACTGCACATTGAACAAGGCCCGGTACTGGACACCAAACAAATACCTATCGGTGTAGTTGAAGGTATCTGTGGCTTGCAGCGTTGGGATATCAGCTTGATTGGTGTGGCTAATCACGCAGGTACAACGCCAATGGATTTGCGCAATGATGCTTTCCAGGGAGTTGCAGAATTTGCAGGTGAAATTAACCGTGTGCTTGAAGAGCATGGCGGACCGCTGAGTGTGGCCACCATTGGACGTATAGAATTACTGCCAGGTGCTGCCAATGTTATTCCAGGTGAAGCGCGTTTTTCACTTGAGTTTCGAGATGTTGATCAACAAAAACTGCATGAGATTGCTGACGCATTCAGGTTGACCTTATCTGCCATAGCCCGTCGCCGCAAACTCATGTTTGAGTTTCGGGTTATCAGTGATATCGCGCCAGTAGCCTGCAATGAAAGAATTCAAAACATTATTACCAGGACAGCAGATAGGTTGAGCCTGCCAGCTTATAGCCTGCCCAGTGGTGCAGCGCATGATTCACAAAAACTCGCCCAGATTACCGATGCAGGGATGATTTTCGTGCCCAGTAAAGCCGGCAGAAGTCATTCAGCTGCCGAATGGACCAGTTGGGATGATATAGAAGCTGGCGCTAACGTGCTCCTCAACAGTTTATATCAACTTGCCAGCAGGACTGATGCATGAGTAAAAATATCAAAAAAGACTACCTTGATATTGACCCGTTAAAACACACATACCGGGACAATATTGTTGAAGCGCCAGGCCAGATACAGTCACTGGAAAAGCATAATACCGCCTTGTTGTGTATCGATATGCAATATCTTGATGCCGCACGCGGATATGGAGTTTTTGCCGATGCATTATCTTCCGGTTTGCCGCCTGAATCCCAGGATTACTATTTTGAGCGTTTATCCAACATGGTATTTCCCAATGTTAACCAGTTGCAGGAAGCATTCCGGACGCATCGCCTTGAGGTGATTCACACCCGAATTCAGTCTCTGACACAAGATGGCAGAGACAGAGGGCCAGGTCATAAACGACTGGGTCTGCATGCAGCCCCCGGATCAAAAGAGGCAGAGATTATGCCGCAGGTGGCCCCCAAGGGTGATGAAATCATTATCAACAAAACAGCTTCGGGTGTATTCAATTCCACAAACCTTGAATACATTCTGCGCAACATGAATATCACCGGTTTGTACGTTGTTGGCGTGTATTCGAATGAATGCGTCAGTACCGCGATCAGGGATGCCTGTGATCTGGGTTTTCATGTCACCCTCATTTCTGATGCGGTAGCCACGGTCACGCCTGAACTGGAAAACGCCACCATTACAACCATGAAAGACCGCTATGCGCGTGTGATGACAACTGAAGAGGCTGTTGCTGAAATCGAGGGCATGTTTCTATGAATAATGACGCCATTCTTCAGGCGGATACCGGCTGGCTGATACTGGCGATATTCAGTGTCATCTGGATTTTTCTAGGCTGGTATCTGGGAAGAAAAGCTAAAGGACTGGAAGGCTTTATGCTCGCCGGTCGTCGTGTTGGTCTTGCCCTGGGTACTGCTACAGCCATGGCTACATGGGTAACCAGTAACACAACAATGGCAGCGCCTCAATTAGCCTTGCAAATGGGTATCTGGGGAATGGTGGGTTATTCGCTTGGATCAATCGGCCTGATCCTGTTTGCACCACTGGCTAAACGCATCAGAGAACTCATGCCTCATGGTTTTACCAGCGGAGACTTTATACGGTTACGTTATGGCAATACCGCCTGGCGCGTATTTTTGGGGATATCACTCTTTTACGCTTTTGGCTGGCTGGTCAGTTTAGGTATGGCTGGCGGTGTATTGATTAATGCATTAACCGGTATTGATTATCACCTGGGCATGACGGTGATTCTCGCTGTCTGTGTGAGTTACACGCTTCTGGGTGGGTTACGTGCTGTTATTGGTACTGACTTTTTACAGACCATTCTCATATTAACCGGCCTTGTCATTTTGGCAATTCTTGCTATCACCAATGTTGGTGTTGATACCATGCATGCAGCCGTACTTGAAGAGCGGCCCGAACTGTTAAATCTGCTTTTCCCGGCAGCGATCATGTTTTTGTTCAACAATCTTTTATTTGGTATCGGGGAGATTTTTCATTCCAACGTCTGGTGGAGTCGCGCTTTTGCTTTCCGTAAAGGCGTTGGCTTCAAGGCCTACCTCATTGCTGGCCTGTTCTGGACACCGGTACCCATTGTTGCTGGTTTTCTTGCTTTAACTGTTCCTGCCCTGAATATCAATGTGCCGGCTGCTGACATGGTCGGTCCTTTGGTTGCGGCTGAACTGCTGGGTGTTGGCGGTGCTGTACTTGTTTTCATTATTGTTTTTTCTGCGCTGGCCTCAAGCCTTGACTCACTGCTGGCGGCAACTTCTGACCTGGTGTTAACCGATATCTACAAAGGTCACTTTTTCCCCAAAGCATCTGAAGAGCAGCTGGCCAAAGCGGCCCGCTGGGTGATCCTTGGAATTGGTGTTCTAACTTGGCTGCTTTGCTGGCCGCGACTGACAACGCTGGCAGAACTGTTATATCTGACCGGTGCTTTTGTTGCCAGTACCATCTGGCCTGTTGCAGCTGGTCTTTATTGGCAAAAGACCAATCCTGCAGGTGCGACCCTTGCCATGTTGCTGGGGACTGCCATTGGTCTTGCCAGCTATTTCCTCATTGGTTTTTATGTGGCCGCCCTGATTTCTGCTGCCATCTCAATGTCAATGGTGTTACTCACTACCTGGTTAGCACCTCGATCTTTTGAATGGTCGCTTCTTAATACGCAACCGGCGCAAGTTAATGGAGGTCAGTCATGACTATTTCGCCTGCTGCCCTGGAGTTGCTGATAACAGCAAGCACGCTGCTTGTCGCTGTCGCTCCGGTCATTCTAATTATTCTCTGGTTCAAAGATAGAAAAGGTGGAGACCTGTGGTAACTAAAAAAGAACTCAAGCAACTCGACCAACCGCTGGAAGAGCAGACTCTTGATGTGCAGGGGTTTGAATCACCTCGTTCACTCATGGATGCAGTTGAAGAGGATCTTGTCCCTCTGCTTGATCTGGCTCATCGTCCGGTTATATCTGCTCGACAATTCAGTCGTGACCAGCTTGTTCAAATCAGTCGGCTGGCAGCTAAATTTGAAACCGAGCCGCAACGCATAACCCGTCCACTAACCGGCAAAATTCTGATTTCGGCCTTTTATGAGCCCAGCACAAGGACACGATTGTCTTTTGAAAGTGCCTGGCATCGTTTGGGTGGAGACATTATGTCGATAACTGATCCGGCGACCACTGGCATCGCAAAAGGTGAATCACTTTATGATGTGGGTGAAATGCTCAATAACTATGGGGACATGGTGGTATTAAGAGACAGTGACGAAAAAGCTGTTTACGAAATGCTCGAGTCGCT
>Ga0180433_10009441_pt1 | contig 11939 bp, 8 predicted proteins | sample SS_ome_8_FD_132980 | JGI IMG/M metagenome (GOLD analysis project Ga0180433, IMG submission 132980) | Hypersaline lake sediment archaeal communities from the Salton Sea, California, USA - SS_1_D_1 metaG | ecosystem: Environmental > Aquatic > Non-marine Saline and Alkaline > Hypersaline > Sediment... | reverse complement strand
CGTGGGAGTGCCGCTCGATCTGATCGGGCCGCATCGGCAGCATCGGCTGCGTGCGATCCAGTGCCTGGATCTGTGTCTTCTCATCGACACACAGCACAACCGCGTTCTCTGGAGGGTTCAGGTACAACCCGACCACATCACGCACCTTCTCGACGAAGTCAGGATCGGGAGAGTACGAGAACGTCCCCACTCGATGGGGTTTCAGCTTGTTCTCGCGCAGGATCTGGTGGACAGCGTCCTTCTTCACCCCCGTCGCCTTGGCGAGGCTGCGGATACTCCATGGGTCTCTCCCGGCGGCGTTTGCGTGCACGCAGTCTCCACCACCCGGAGCCGATCCTCCTCCGTGTACACCCGGGGCCGCCCTGGCCGAGGACGATCTCTCAGCCCCGCCATCCGCTCCCGTGCGAACCGCTGACGCCATTGCACCACCATCGCCCTTGACAAACCGACCTCCTTGGCAATCTGTACATTGGGCATCCCGTCACCGGCCAACAACACCAGCCGCGCGCGCTGAACCGTGAAAAGACTCCGTGCGCGAACTAGCGAGCCTCTCCAGCACCCTGCGTTCCTCCGGCGTGAGCACCACTGCAATCACTTGTCTTGGCATGCTTCATTAGAGCATACTTCTTAGTATATGTCTAGTCGCTATGCCGACGTGACACTAGCCCGCCAAATCCCTAGTGGTTTCGCCTTTCGGGACAGATCGACGCGTAGGCGCAGTATCGGCACGCCCGGTAGGCGGGGTCGGCGGGGAAGACGCCGGCGCGGATCCCCGCCGCGGCGCGTTTGACATCGGCCAGCGCGCGCTCGAGCCCCTTGCTCGAGGGGACGGCCCGGCCCACGATGACCTTCGGCGTCAGGAAGCGAAGCTCGACTGCCGCGGGCAGCGCGTCGAACAGCTGGCGGTACGCGAGGGCGTAGAGGGCGAGTTGACGGCTTTCCTTCGTTCGCTGGTCGGCTTGCTCCTGGGTCCGGACGTCGGAGGTCTTGTAGTCGATGATCGTGCCGGCGGAAGCGTCGTGGTCGACGGGGCGGTCGATTCGGTCGAAGATGCCGACCAGGCGGATCCCGTCCAGCATGACCGAGAATCGCCGCTCGACGTACGCCGGGACGCGTCCCTCCTTCATCTCATGCTCTCGGAACGCCTCGAGGGCCCTCAGTCCCTCGTGAAGACGAAGCTCCTCATGTTCCGGCGTCAGGAATCCCTCCGCCTGCCAGTGCTTGCGGAAGATCTCGTGCAGATCGTCCAGCGACGTGTCCCGGCCGGCGATCCGGTTCATATGGAACAGGCGAATGGCTTGGTGGATCGCGTGGCCGTAGATCACGGCGTGGTGCTGGCGGATCGGGACGCGCAGCACGTGGATGTAGCGGTACTTCAGCGGGCAGGTGAGGTAGTCGTCGACCTTCCGGTGGCTCAGGGGGAGGATCTCCTCCCCCGGGGGGAAGAGCGTCAGGGGATCCGCGTCGAGTGGCTTCTCCGCGACCCGACCGGCGTGCCGTGTGATGCGGGTGAGGGGAGATCGCCGCTGGAGCGTGAGCTGGGACGCGTCGAGGTCGAGCGCTTCGGAGACGAACAAGCTCGGCTTGCGGGGACGCTTCCCGCCGTAGTCCCGGGCGCTGGTCAGATACAGGTCCTCCTTCGCGCGGGTCATGCCAACGTAGAAGAGGCGACGCTCTTCCTGCCGGTGGAAGTCCGAGCCGCTGATCAGGTCCTTGACCAACTCGTCGGGCAGGGGGATCGGATCTCGGCGCTGTGGAGACGGGAACCGTCCGGAGACGAGGCCGACGAGGAAGACGATCGGGAACTCCAGCCCCTTGGCCTGATGGATCGTGAGCACACTCACCGCGTCGGTGTCCCACTGCGCGTCCCCGACGGCGGGGTTGTCGCCGGCTTCGATCAGCGCGTCGAGGTAGTCGACGAACCACGTCACACGATCGTATCGGGTGATCCGTGCGAACCGTTCGACGATCGAGAACAGCTTCGCGAGATTCTGGACCCGCTGTGCGTCCCGGGGGGACGTCGAGTTGGACAGCCGCTCGATCGTCCCCGTCTGCGTGGAGAGGTAGCGATAGAGAAGGTCCCCGGTCCGCTCCTGCGTCGAGAGCGGGAGCATCTCATCGAGGTCGTCGACCAGACGGGCGATCCGCTGGCGTCCGTCAGTGGGAATGTCGAGGAAGCCGGGCGTCTTGGCCGCGATGCGAAGGATCGGGAGGAGTCCCTTGTTCTGGCGGCGCGCGTGGCGGGTCAGCGACGCGAGCGCTTCAGCCGGGACCGCGTACGGTGGGGACGCGGCGAGGTGGTGGAGCGACATCGCGTCGCGTGGGTCGGCCAGGACCCGGAGGAACGCGATCGCCGAACGGATCTCCTCCTGATCGTACAGGCCGCGGCTGCCGGAGAAGCGCCAAGGAATCTGGGCGAGGTTCAGCGCGCGCAGGAACGGCTCGGCCTGCGCGTTGCTTCGTACCAGGACGGCGAAGTCGGTCAGCGCCCGGTCCTCGTCTTCCTGCCTGCGGGCGATCGTCTCCGCGACGAAGTCGCACTCCTCGTCCAAGGTCTCGAAGTGCAGCTGATGGGGCGGCCGTCCCCTTCCGCCGGTCGCGACGAGCCGCTTGTTGATCCCGGCGCGGACCTCGAGACGGTCGGGGTTGTTGTGCTGGATCAGGCGATACGACGCGTCGAGGATCGCCTGGGTCGAGCGGTAGTTCCGCTCGAGGACGATCGGCTCGGCGTCGGGATACGAGGACTGGAAACCGAGGATGTTGCTGATCGCGGCCCCCCGGAACTTGTAGATCGACTGGTCGTCGTCCCCGCAGACGGTCAGGTTGCGATGGGAGGCGAGAAGCTTGAGAAGCTCGAACTGGGCGTAGTTCGTGTCCTGGAACTCGTCGACGAGGACGTAGCGGAACCGCTCCCGGCAGCGGTCGAGCACCGTCGGATGCTCGCGGAACAGCCGCAGGGTCAAGGCGATCAGATCCCCGAAGTCGACAAAGCCGTGCTCGAGAAGGAGTCGCTGGTACGCCGCGTAGGTTCGGGCGAGCTCCTCCTGCGCCGCGGCGTCCTCGATCAGCAGGCGGCCGTCTTCCGTGTCGGCGTTCGCGCCCTCGGCCGCGGTCGTCAGGCGCTCGGCGTGGGCTTCGTACTCGGCGGGCGTGATGTCCTCGTCCTTGGCCCGGGAGAACAGGGTGAGCAGAGCGCGCAGATGACGCATCGGGTTGCCGAGAGGGCGGTACCGCAAGAGCGGAAGGTCGAACAGGTGGTCCTTCAGGAAGATTGCCTGCTCAGGCTCGGTGAGGATCCGGTGGTCGGGCGACAGACCGAGGAGGACGGCGTTCTCTCGCAGCACCCGATCGCAGAACGCGTGGAACGTCCCGATCTGCGCCTCGATGTACCCGTACGGCACGAGGACGTCAACGCGCTCCTCCATCTCGGCGGCCGCCTTCTCGGTGAAGGTGAGCGCGAGGATCTCGGCCGGGAGGGCCTTTCTTTCGGCGATCAGCCAGGCGATCCGGCGGGTGACGACCGTCGTCTTTCCCGTCCCGACGCCCGCGACGATCAGGAGCGGTCCCTCACCGAACGTCACGGCGGCGCGCTGCTGCGGATTCAGATCGGCCAGAAGGTCCATGGAATGGAGTATAGGAGATGGCCGGGGGGCGGTCACACCGGCGGAGCCGTGCCCACAAAATGCAGGAGGGGAGGCCGTCGGCCTCCCCTCGCCGTATCTTGAAGGCTACTCGGCCGAGTAGCTAGGGCGATTCTCTAGACCAGCCCCCTACCTCGCCTTCTTGGCGACGAGATCCTTCAGGTTCTTCCCCGCCTTGAACGCCGGGACGGTCTTCGCCGGAGTCTTGATGCGCTGCCCGGTCTGCGGGTTCATGCGCGTCGTGGCCTTCCGCTTCCGGGTCTCGAATTTGCCGAAGCCGGTGATGATGACCGGCTCGTTCTTCGCCAGCGAGGCCGTCACCACGTCGACCACGCCGTCCAACGCCGCGCGGGCGTCCTTCTTCGTCAGCCCTGTCTTCTTCGCCAGCTTCTCGACGAGCTCTGCCTTGTTCACGTCTACCCCCTTGGGTTTAGAGAATCTGGCGCTCAGTATAGCAACGACATGGCCGCTTGCCAAGTCTGTACCGCAGAAGGCGCCCGGCTTTGCTGCATCGCAATCCATGAAATGACGTACCATTGGTCTCTTCGGCTCTTCAAAGGTCGAACGGAGGCTTCGGTCGAAGGGTCGCGATCTCCGACGGAAACGGCGAAATCGGACGCACGGCGACGTGCTCAGCCGCCGCGGCTCGGAGATCCGACGACCGCGTCGAACGCCTCGGAGAGGATCTCCATCCCCTCGTCGATCTGCTCGTCGGTGATCACGAGGGAGACGAGAACGCGAAGGACGTTTCCGTACAGGCCGGCGGTGGGGAAGATGGCGCCGCGCTGCAGCGCGGCGCGGGCGATGCGGGAGGTCAACTCCGTCGCCGGCTCCTTTGTGTGGCGGTCAAGGACGAGCTCGATACCGACCATCGCGCCGAGTCCACGGATGTCGCCGATGATATCGAATCGGTCGGACAGCGCAGCGAGGTGGCTCTTGATCCGATCCCCGATGCGGACGGCCCGCTCCATCAGGTGCTCGTCGTCGAGAGCCCGGATCACCTCGATCGCCGCTCGGCAGGCGAGCGGGTTTCCGACGTAGGTCCCTCCAATCCCTCCGGCCACCGGTGCGTCCATGATCTGCGCCTTTCCGACGACGCCTGAAAGCGGGAGACCGGAGCCCAGCGACTTGGCGACGCACACAAGATCGGGCTGAACGTCGAAGTGCTCGAACGCGAGGAACCGCCCCGTGCGGCCGATACCGGACTGTACCTCGTCGAATGCGAGCACGAACCCGTATTGATTGGCGAGGCGCCGCAGCGTCGGAAGGAACCAGTCGGGCGGCACGAGGAAGCCGCCTTCGCCGATCACCGGCTCGACGACCATCACCGCGACTTCGGCGGGATCGACGACGGCGAGAAGCGATCGCTCGATCTCTTCCGCCGTGACGGATTTTCGATACTCGTACGGATACGGGAGCCGGTAGACATCGGGCGCGAACGGGCCGAAACCCATCTTGTACGGCTTGGCCTTGTGGGTCATCGTCAACGCCAGCAGCGTTCGCCCGTGAAACGCGTTCTCGAAGACGAGGACGGCCTTTCGCTTGGTGTACGCTCGGGCGATCTTCACGGCGTTCTCCACCGCCTCGGCGCCGCTGTTGAAGAACGCGGCCTTGAGGTCTCCGTCGATCGGCGTTCTCTCGCAGAGGAGCTGGGCCAACTCCACGAACGGCGCGTACGGGACGGCGGTGAAGTCGGTGTGCAGGTAGCTGTCGATCTGGTCGCGCAACGCTCGAACGACTCGCTCGTTCCGCTGCCCGAGGGCAAGGCAGCCCCATCCCCCCGTGAAGTCGATGAAGCGATTCCCGTCGAGGTCCTCGATGATCGCGCCCTCGCTGTGTCGGATGACGAACGGAGCGTAGGTTGCGAGCGGGGCCGCGACGTACCTTGCCTTAGTGGCGAGGACGGCGGACGACTTCGGCCCGGGTAGCTCCGTGCGGATGCGGCTGAAACGGCGGTCGACCATTCGGTCCTCCTCGACGACGGGTGGATCGGCCGATGGTACCGAATCGGGAAGGCCCGGTTCAACGAACGCCCCGGTCAGTCGGCGGAGTAGATCCGGCCCGGGGGGACGAGGGTAATCTTGAAGTCGAGGTCCTCGTACCGACCGGAGGCCGCCATGATCTCGCGAAGCTTCCCCTTGTACCGACTGGAGATGTGGAAGCAGAGGAGTTCCTTCTTGACCCGGGCCTGGCGGGCGCAGGCGATCGCCTCGCCGAGCGTCGCGTGCTTGTACTCCTTTCGATCCTCCTCGTCGAGGAACGTCGTGTCGTGGCAGAGGATCTCGGTGTCGGCGACGTAGGCCGGCTTGATCCCCACCGAATCGCCGCCGTAGGAGAACAGCTTCTGTTCGTAGTGCTCGGTGATCGACTCCTTCCCTTCCGCCTTGACCCGCGCCACGATCTCGTCCTGGGTCGCACCGGAGAGCGCCGGCTTCAGGCGGTGGCGCACCTCCACGACATTGTATCCGAGCGAGATCTCGTTGTGCACGTGCACGGTCGGGAACGCCTCAACGTAGCGCGGAAGCTGTCCGGCGAGGAGCTCGACCCGATCGCCCGGCTGGAGTGGGACCCACTCCAGCGCGTAGTTCAGCCGGCGATTCGTCCGGGCGAGAAAGCCCATCATCTCGGTGACGAGGTAGTTCCCCTTCGGGTAGTAAATCGACAGCTCCTTCTCCTTGTCGCCCATCGCGTTGTTGCGGATGTTGATCAGCCCGACGAGCCCGGCGATGTGGTCGGCATGACCGTGAGAGAGGAAGACGCGGCGAATGGCGAACGCCTTGTTCCCGAGGATGGAGCTGGCTCCCTCCCCGGCGTCGAACAGGATGCGATCGGCGCTGTAGTACAGCCACGTCGAGTACAGTGCTTTGGAGTACATCAACAGCCGCATGCTTTTCCTCCGTTCGACGAGCCGCTTGGGGCACGCCCTCGGGCCTCCGCCGCCGCGCGGTCGGATAGTATACCGAAGGGGCAGACACGAAACACTCGACCAGGACTGCATTGAGCCGCTGAGCTATTGCCGAGTCCTCGTTCGTCTCCTAGAATCCCGCCGGGGTCGGGCTGCAAGGATCTCGTGGCGACGGGAGGCGGGACGATGCTGGACATTCGTGAGATTCGGGAGGACCGCGTCGAAATCGAAGCGCGACTGCGGACGCGGGACCCATCGATCGACCTGACCGAGATCGTCTCGCTCGACGACGAGAGACGTCGACTGATCGCCGAAGTGGAGGAGCTGAAGGCGGAACGAAACCGCGGCTCGCAGGAGGTCGGCCGGCGAAAGCGGAGCGGCGAGGCGACCGACGGTCTGCGCGCGCGGCTGTCGGAGATCGCGGATCGCGTCTCGGCGCTCGACGAGCAGCTTCGCGAGACGGAGTCGCGGCTGGAGGAACTGCTCGCCCTTCTTCCGAACGTTCCTCACGCGTCGGTTCCGACCGGGGGCAAGGAAGCGAATCGGACGTTGAGATCCGTCGGTGAGGTGCCGGACCCCGGCTTTGCGATCCGATCTCACCTCGAACTCGCCGAGGCGAAGGGGATCCTCGACTTTCCGCGGGCCGCGGCGATTGCCGGAGCCCGCTTTCCGATGTACGTCGGGGCGGGGGCGCGGCTGGAGATGGCGCTCATCCAGTTTATGTACTTCCACCACGCGGATCGCGGCTACGTCCCGGTTCTCCCGCCGTTCCTCGCGAACGCACGAAGCTTCTACGTGTCGTCTCAGCTGCCGAAGTTCGCCGACGACGTGTATCACGTCGAGAAGGACGACCTCTACCTGAACCCGACGGCGGAGAGCCTGCTGGTGAACCTCCATCGCGACGAGATCCTCGCGGTCGACGAACTGCCGAAGAACTACGTCGCGTACACGCCGTGCTTCCGCCGCGAGGCCGGGAGCTACGGCGAGGAAGAACGCGGCCTGATCCGGGTCCACCAATTCAACAAGGTGGAGATGTTCAAGTTCACGACCCCCGAGTCCTCGTACGACGAGCTCGATCGGCTGGTCGCGGACGCGGAAGGGGTGCTTCGAGCGCTCGATCTCCACTATCGCGTGGTGCTGCTGGGGACCGGCGACATCGCGCAGCAATCGAGCAAGACGATCGATCTCGAGGTGTACCTGCCGGCCCAAGGGCGTTACTACGAAGTCTCCTCATGCACGAACTGCGAGGCGTTCCAGGCGAGGCGGGGCAACATCCGGTATCGACCCGCGCCGAAGGCGAAGCCGGAGTTCGTCCACACCCTCAACGGTTCCGGACTCGCGACCTCTCGTCTCATGGCGGCCATTTTGGAGAACAATCAGACGGAGGACGGGCGCGTGAGGATCCCCGACGTGCTCCGGGCGATGGTCGGAGTGGAGACGATATGAATGACATCCTGGTGTCCGCGGACGGGCTGACGAAGACGTTCACGTCCCGTCGGGGGACGGTTCATGCGGCGGTCGACGTCTCGTTCGAGTGCTCGGCCGGGAGGATCTTCGGGCTGCTCGGGCCGAACGGCGCCGGCAAGACGACGACCTTACGGATGCTGGCGACGATTCTGACCCCCACGGCCGGGTCGGCGACCATCGCCGGGTTCGACGTGCAATCGCAGCCGGGGGCGGTGCGCGAGCGGATCGGCTTTCTCGCCACCGAGACCGGGCTGTATGATCGGTTCACCGCGCGCGAGACGCTTCGCTTCTTCGGGCGGATCAACAGCCTATCCGCCGAGGAGATCCGGCGGCGATCCGACGAGATTTTCGCGACGCTCGACATGACGGCGCTCGCCGATCGAAGGGTGGGTACATTCTCCACCGGGGAGAAGCAGAAGCTGTCGCTGGCCCGGAGCATCCTGCACGACCCGCCGGTGCTGATCCTCGACGAGCCGACGTTCGGGCTCGACGTGATGGCGGCGCGAACCGTGGTCGATACAATCGCGCTGTTCCGGGAACAGGGCCGGACGATTCTGCTGTCGACGCACATCATGCGGGTCGCGGAGAAGCTGTGCGATCGGATCGGCATCCTGTATCGCGGACGGCTCCACGCCCTCGGGACGCTCGACGAGCTGACAAAGCGATTCGGAGGCAATGACCTGGAGGAGGTCTTCTTCTCCGCTGTGGGACGGGAGTCGGAGGACTGAGGGTTCCCGCGACGGACGGGACGTGGTATCCTGGGGACCGCGAAAGCGAGAATGAGAGTAAGGAGGCAATGATGGGCAGGAAGGTCGCACTTGCGGCGGCGGCCCTAGTGGTCGTCGTACTGTCGGTCGTCCTGGTGGGGGGGCAGGTTGGAGGCGGAGGTCCTCTGTGGTGGGGAGACCGTGAGCCGATCTACATCTACGGGAACGAGGGCTTTACAATAGAAAACGGCGTGATGTCCGGCAGCGGGTCCGCGGACGACCCGTTCGTGATCGAAGGGTGGCGGATCGACTCGCCGACCGCCGACTACGGGATCTACATCGATCACACGACGGTCCACTTCGTGATCCGGGACTGCGTCATCGAGCGGGCACGACTGGCGGGGATCTACTTCAATACGGTCCGCAACGGCCGCGTCGAGGCGATGCAGATCGGCCTGGGAGACACCGCCGTCTACCTTCTCGACTCGACCGAGAACGCCTTCGTGGGCAACGTGGTGGCCGAGAGCCGATACGGCGTCGTCATGGGCGCCAACTCGCGGGACAACCGCGTCGTCGGGAACAGCTTCCTCGACAACGGGATGAACGCGTACGACCCGCATCGGTGGAACCTCTGGTACGAAAGGGGAACCGGAAACTACTGGAGCGACTACGAGGGCGAAGATGAAGACGGGGACGGGATCGGGGATGTCGCGTACTACCCGGTCTACGATCGGTATCCGCTGACGGAGCCGCCGGTCGAGTGGACGCGTGTCGCCCCGGCCGGATTGGGCTTCGCCGGGAATCGCGTCACACCGAGCGGGGCGCTGGTCGTGACGACCGAGACGCCGATCACCCTGTCGGCGATCGACCCGGGCAGCGGCGTGGCGCAGATCCAGTATCGGATCGATGACGGGGAGTGGCAGACGTACGCGGGGCCGATCCACATCGGCGGGGACGATGGGCCGCGGACGCTGACGTACTACGGGCTGGACTACCTCGGCAACGTGGAACCGAAGCAGACCGTGTCGCTTCACCTCGACAACCATCCGCCGGAGACGGTCCTCGAGGTCGGCGAGCCGAAGCACATCGACAGCCGGGGTACGTGGATCACGTCGAGGTCGCGCATCACGCTTCGTCTCGAACAGGGTTCGACGTACGGGGAGACGCGGATCTACTACGAGATCGACGGGCGCGGATGGAGGCTGTACTCCCGTCCGTTCGTGATCGACGGGGCAGACGGCCCCCATCGGGTCCGCTACTACGGACAGAACGCCTCCGGGATCGCCGAGGCTCCGAACGCCATCGTCCTGTACAAGGACGACGTGGCGCCGACCACACGCGGCGGACCGGCCTCTTCATCGATCGAGTTCGAGATCGGTCCAAGCGTCGAGGAGACCCCTCCGGAGCCCTCGCCTACGAACGAAGGGACCGTGCAGACAGAGTCCTCGACCGCGGGGCCGACCGGCTCTTCTGAGTCGGAATCCGCGGAGCTCTAGGCACCGGCGCTATGTGGAAGAACGTCCGACTGCTCTTCTCGAAGGAGTTGACCGGCGCGATTCGCGACCGGCGGACGCTCTTCTTGACGGTTTTCTTTCCGCTGATCTTCTACCCGCTCGTCCTGTCGGTGCTCGGCCAGTTCAACGAGGCCGAGCGGGTGCGGTACGAGACCCTGACGCCGACGATCCTGGTGATCGACCGGTCCCAGGACGAGACCTTCGGGGCCGAGCTGGCCCGCGAGGCGACGCTCGCTTGGCGGGACGTCGACTCGGTCCAGGACGGACTGACCGCGCTGAAGGCGGACGAGGGCCACGTCCTGATGGTCGTCGACAAGGAGGCCGGCGGCGAGGGCGTCGGCCTCCAGGTGACCCTGTACTACGATCAGAGCGACGTGTACGCACCGATCGCCGCATCGCAGGTCCGCGGCTTCCTCGAGGGGTACCTGCAACGCGTCGTCGCGGACAAGCTCGACGGGCTCGGCTACGACATGGAGGAGCTGACGCCCCCGTTGTCGATCGAAGCCCGCGACGTGGCCACCGGGGAGTCGCTGGGGCGGATGATCCTCAGCCGTCTCCTCCCGTACTTCATGGTGTTGGCGATCCTGACCGGGGCAATGGGCTTGGGGGCCGAGATCACCGCCGGCGAGAAGGAGCGCAGCACCATCGCCACGCTGCTCGTCAGCCAGCTTTCGCGGACCGAGATCGTCCTGGGCAAGTTCCTGACCGTGCTCGCCGTCTCGCTGACGTCGTCGATCCTCTCGGCGGTCGGCTTGCTCATCGGCGTCCGCTTCTTCGGCGGCGGTCTGACGCCGGCGAGCGTCTCGGGGGAGGCGGTCTTCCGCCTCGACGCGGCGGCGCTCGGGTGGATGCTGATCGTGCTGATCCCGCTCGCGGTGATCCTGGCAGCGCTGGTGATTATCGTCGGCACGTACGCGCGGAGCCAGAAGGAGGCGAGCACCTATCTCCTTCCGATCTACATGGTGATCGTGCTGGTCGGGATGATGTCGATGACCGGCGGGATTCGCTTCGAAGGAGTGCGCTACCTCATTCCGGTGGCCAACGCGCTGTACGCGTTGCAGGGGATCATCGTTGGGGAGTGGGCGAGCGCGAACATCGTCTATACGTTGATCGCCAATGTGTTCTGCGGCGCGCTGCTCATCGCCGCTGCCGTCCGGCTGTTCAAGCGCGAGGCCGTGCTCTTCAGAAGCTGAAGAGCAGTCTCTCGCAGAGACGCAGAGGACGCAGAGGGAACAAGAAGGCGCTCAGGTTCGTGGACCAGCTTCCTTCGGTGAGACCATTGACCATGCGGACGATGCCATCCTTCATCAGGGCAGCGCCGAAGTTGAGCAGATAGCCGAGTCTCAGGCCGCTGAGCCGGAGGTAAGTCAAGAGCTGCTTCTTGTGTGCAGGGGATAGCACTTCGACGGACTTCAATTCGAGGATGATTCGTCCGGCGACAACGATATCAGCTCGGAAGCCCTCATCAAACCGGATTCCGTCATGCACAAAGGCGACTGCAACTTGTCGCTCTGCTGCGAGACCTCTTTTGCGAAGCTCATGGCTGAGAATCGCTTCGTAGACAGACTCAAGCAGGCCAGGACCGACGCTTCGATGAACTGAGATTGCTGTCTGGATGACGATCGTGCCGAGGTCATTCAGCTCCGCGTCCGGGTTCATCTTCGACCGTTCTTCCATATCCGCTAGTATATGAACACACAGGTGT
>Ga0180433_10009440_pt1 | contig 11940 bp, 14 predicted proteins | sample SS_ome_8_FD_132980 | JGI IMG/M metagenome (GOLD analysis project Ga0180433, IMG submission 132980) | Hypersaline lake sediment archaeal communities from the Salton Sea, California, USA - SS_1_D_1 metaG | ecosystem: Environmental > Aquatic > Non-marine Saline and Alkaline > Hypersaline >... | reverse complement strand
TCATACCAAGCTTGTCTATTACTTCCTTCTCTTGCTTCGTCATACCATATTGATGAACCTTGTTCTGTAATCATTTTATAAGCAAACTCGTCTCCATCAATAATAAAATGTTTTTCTGGAATAAACATATTTTCATTATTATTTAATATAAAATTAAGTTCTTTTTCAGCAAACTGAAAATTTAATTTTCCAACTAAAGTGCTTTTTCCACTTCCAGTAGCTCCAGTTATAAGAATAAAACAATCTTTTTTTATTTCAAGTCTTTCTAATAGAGATTTCCATAAACATTTAAAAGAAACTTGATGTCTATAAAACTTTTTTGCATCTCTATTTGGAAAAACAGTTCTTACTTTAAAGCTATTTTGCTTTATAAACATTCTAAGCCTCCATAACTCTAGTTTTGAAAGCTTCTTCTAACTCTCTATAAGTAAGTTCTTCATTCTCTTCAACCCCAGAAGCTATTACTTTATTAACCATTAATATTTGATGAATTGATTTAAAACAAAATTCTAAATCTGCTAGCATTTCCCAGAAGTTAGTAGTTAATCTATAAACCTCTTCTCCATCAAATTGCTCTGATAATAAAAAATCATCTTCTCTAGTCTTACTCTTTTCTGCTTTTATTATTTCTTGTCTACAAGCACCTAAAAAGACAATCCAATATCTTAGTTTATTATAATCATATTTTATATTATCTAAATCTTCTATATTTTCTTCAAAAGATTCAATTTCATCTTCTTCTGTTTTATTTTTATTATCAATTTCATATTTTCTCCTACTTCTATGTTCTACTTGACCGCTAGCTAAAGTAATTAATGTTTCTTGAGTAGATATAAGAAGATTTAGAGCTTGTACTTGATTAAGTTTTCTTTGATTAGTATTATATTTTTTTTCATCTCCTGGAATATTACCTGTTTTTGCTTGTCTTAAAGCATTAAAGAAATCAATCATTGCAGGAACTGTTGTATTTAAGTCTATTTCTTTACCTGACTGCATAGTTTTGAGTTCGCCATAATTATCTGCCATTTTATGTATACCTCTTTCTTAAATATAAGTCATTATCTGTTTGCTGTAAGCTTTCTTGACCTTTTACAGAATCATGTGTAAACTTATTTTCCATTCCAGCTATTGCTCTAGAATAATTAGCTTGAATTCTTGTAAATAATTCTAAAAAAATCTTATGATTTTGTAGTTTCATTTGATATTGTTTATCATAACTTCCATATCTTCCATATCTATATTCAGCAATTGATTCAAATAAAAAAGCTATTTCTTGATAAATAGTATCCATTAATATTGGAAAGGATTCTCTATTAATATACCCAAGTTTAATATCAGTTGCTAGATGACTTTGAGCTGTTCTTAATATTTCTTCAGCTTCTTCATCTGTAAAACAATGTTCTTTTTTTCTTATAGTTTTCCATTGTTGAGTTTCTTTATCAAAAACATCTTTAAATCCTCTTATTGACCTTTCTAAATCTTTATATTGATTTTCTAAAATAAAATGATGAAATGATTCTGGTTTTTGAGAAGGTTGAATACTCATATCATCAAATCTATCTTCGTCATTCCAATTATCTACTTCTTCTACACCATCATAATCTTCTAAATCTTTATCTACTTGAGAACTATAATCTGGATAGTCTTTCTTTTCTGGTTTAGGTTGACCATATTGTTGTACTTTTTTGTCAATAAATTTAACAGATTTAATACTACCTTTTTTAAATTTATCTAGATATTTTCCCATTTTAATTTATTTCTCCAAGTTTATCATTTAATTTTCTAGCTATTTTATTAGTTTGTTTAATTCCTTCAAATATGTAATCATATTTGTCTACTATAATATAGGTTATTAGAAAGAATATGTTATAAAGTATACTTATTATTGCTATTGTTTTGTTAATATAAAAGAAAAAAATAATAGCAAATATTATATTACTCATTAATAGATAATTCGTTATTTTTTTCTTCTGGTTTTGTATGTTTATCATTTTCTAAATTCTTAAAATATTCTTTATTATCTATATTGTTATCAACTTGTAAAACTTTTCCAGATTCAAAATCTGCAATAAGTTGTTTAACCTTTTCTTCTTTTCTCTTGAACAATTTATCAAGCTTCATTTTGTATCCTCTGTAATTCCCCAGGAAGATTTTTAGTATCATAAAGTTCTTTTAGTTTTTCTGTTAATAGAATCATTGCATTTTGATTAGATTCCATATTTGCAACTACATCTGCCAATTGTTCCATTGCTCTAGCTTCTGCTTGAGCTGCTGCTGCTTGAAATTCCTTACTTTCTCCCCATCTTTGTAAACCAACAATAGCAATTATAGTTATAGCAACAATAGCAATACTCCACATAGCATATTTAGCAATAGTAGACCACTCTAATCTTTTACTAATTTTATTAACATTTTGAAAATTAGCTTTCAAATTCTGTCTTTGTACATCTATTTCAGAGTGTTTTGCAGAAACATAAACAGAACTTTTGTCAGGATTAAAAAACTCACCTTTATTTGTATATATTCTATTATTTTTATCTAATATGATTGAGAACTCATTATGCCCAGAATACTCGTCTAGTTCTGGTAATAGATATCCACCAAGTAATGGCTTTTCTAATTCAAAAACTTCTGCTTTCTTTATTTGAGGAAATCTCCTCATTTTATGAATAACACTATCTGTTAATCTTCCATCAGGAAGAACTCTTCTAACTCTTAATGTATGTGTCCATTGATTATTCTTTTGCTTTTTCTTATTCCATAGAAAAGCTCCAAGCCCTACTGCTAATATTATAACAACTGGAATTAGAACCCATGCATATTTAGCAATGTTAGCAAATCCTCCAGCAAACACACCAACAGCCGGTTCAAACCCTTCATCTAAAGCCATTTTTTTGTCTCCCTCATTATATATATTGAATGTGTTGTTATATATATAAATGTTTTGTACAAGGGAGACGAGGGATTTACACCCTCCCTATGACGTGTGCCATAGTCGTGCAGGTTGAGTTAAAGAGATTGCCTGTTCTCCTTTTAGAATTATCTAATTATGCTGTAATACCTTGAATTCCTTCTTTATTATCAAAAAGCCTTCTTACATATAATACTAACCAAATAACTCCGATTATTGTACCCATAATAGCTAAGAAAGCTATTAGGTTTGTTACAAAACTTCCAAAGTCATTTTGTACTCTTGTAATATTTACTCCAGCTAAACTAGTTCCAGAAGCATAACTATAACTATAAGTTACATTAATATTTGTAGCATTATATTCTGTAGTTGCTGATAATATTATATTACAAGCAGAACCATAGAAAGTATAATTTCCAGAAGTAATTACTTCTCCTCCAGTTGCATTATGAACAGTTGTTAAAGAACATGTTGCATCAGATGCAGTTGCTTTTATTGCAAGAGTGGAATTAGTTACATTGTTAGCACCAGTTACTGTTTCGTTAGTATTAGTTCCTGTAGTAGAAATATCTGTGAAAACACTATTATTAGTTATTGTAGCTACTATCAAGGCAGCAATTACAACCATAACAACCACAATCAAAGCTATAACAGTAGAATTAATTATATTTTCTCCTGTTTTAGATGCCATTTTTTTTATTTATAAATAAAAAAAAAAGATAAAAACCTATCTCTTATTGATTAGATAATTAGGCTGAAATTCCTTGTAGTCCTTCTTTCTTATCGAACAATCTTTTAACATACATAACTAACCAAACAACAGCTACTATTGTTCCTATAACAGCTAGGAAAGCTATTAAATTTGTTACAAAAGTACCGAAGCTATTTGAAATAGCAGTAGTATTTATGATTGTAAGACTTGAGAATACAGTATTAGATAAGATAGTTCCAACAATTAGAGCAGCAATTACTACAAGAATAACAACAGCCATAACAGTTGATACACTATTCATTAAATCTTTACCTTTCATTTTTTTCGTCCTCCTTTCAATGCCATTAGGCTTAGAAAAATAAATTTATATTGCATAGATATCTAACTTGTTTTTTATTTATAAATTTAAGTAGTTATGGTAGTTATTAACTACTTATATCTTTCTAAACCAATATAAGCTCCAATTGTCATTAGAATATAGAACCCAACCCAATAACCACTAAGATAAGTAAAAGTTGTTTCATTCATAGCTGCAATAATTAAAGACATTAAAAAAGTAACAAAACTGACAGAAGTTAAACTATGCCAAAATCTCTTCTTTCCTGTTAATCTTAAAATTGCATAATAAGAACTTGCAGTTCCTAATAACCAAATAAAGAATAAAACTATTGAAAAAAATGGAGGTATAGCAGTTACTATTGATTTTATTAAAGGTATTACTCCTTGACCACCAAAATCTGACATTACTTGATACTTATCCATTTTATGTTCCAGTTCTTATCCATTTAGTTATGTAATAAATTGATAAAGCTCCAACTAATCCTCCAAATACACTTAATAATATCTTACCTATATCTCCTGAAAAAATCCAAGCTATTAAAGGTTTTATTGTTGCAAACATTCCTTTTCCTGTTGATTTTAATTTATAAGAAGTAGCAACACTATATCTACTTCCTAATTCACTTCTTTCTGGGTTTGTTGCAGCTGTAATATTTAAAGTTTCATCTATATCATTTGGAACTTCATATAAATTTGATTGATAATTATTTGAACTAGTATTAATAATTGAATTTGCATCATCTCCTAAACCAATAGGATTATTATTATACATAAAAACAATAGTAAAAGCTAAGAGACAAGTAACTAGCAATCCAGTTATTACCCAATTAACTGTAAATTGTTTTAGATTATCTTCAGCCATTATTGGTCCTCCTGTTTACTCAATTTAAGTATTAATATTGCTGAGGCAATAACTAACCAGGCTAGACCACCTAAACCTATTACAAAATTCAATCCATTTAATAACCATAAACTTCCAGCAACTAACATTACTATAACACCATTTAATACTATCCATTCTGGACTAGTAAATGCCATTCCAATTATACTTAACATGAATATAAAAACAATAAAGAAGTTATTATCTAAAAAATCTACTCCAGAAGCTTCTGGAACAATAAATGTTCTTATAGCCATAGGTTCTCCATCCTTTCTTATTATTAGTGTAATATAACTATCTCCAATAGTTGTATTATAAGAACAACTAGTAGAACCTCCAGAAGATATTATTGTTCTATTACAAGTAGTTGTATTTCCAAATTGGTCTTTTTGAGTTAAAACAACGTTTATTAAACCTGGAGTTCCACTAGGAATAGAAAAAGTAACATCTACTGTTTCGTTTGTGAAATATAAGGCATAAGCAAAATCTCTTAAAGTTTCAATATCAATATCATTATCTGGGTCTATTTCTCCATATAAATCTTGAGAACATTGACCACTTAATTCATTTTCACATATAAAAACTACATTATCAAATATATCTAAAACTTCTCCATTCTTAACCACAACTATTTTATATTTATTAGAATCTAAATCAACATGAAGAATTGCTATCCCTCCATCACCTGTTATTGGTGCTTCAACTATTCTATAAATATTTTCAGATATATATTTTCTTTGTAATTGAATAATAGCTTCTTCAACTTTTGTTAAAGTATTATCTTGATATTCAATTTTGAATTCTGTTGAGTCATCCAAATTTAAATCATATAAACTAATATTTACAAGTCCTTCAATATCTGCTTTTTGTATATGATAAAGTTCAGTTGCATAACTATTGTCTGAATAGTTTTCAGTATAATATCTTATTTCTGCAGAATAAGCTAAGTCTTGGCCAGATAAATCTGTTTGAGAACATATTAAAGTATTATTTATATTTTCATACTTAACTGAATAATTTTGTATACTTTCATAATTTGGCTTATTCTGTACTTGAAAATAAACTTCTATAGTTCCATTTATAGGTAGCAAAGTTTCTTCATCAAATAAACTTAAATTTAATAAATAATTTGAATAGGCACTACAATTATCAATACTTACATTACTTACAGTTTGATTATTAAATGTAGAATTAGCTTCACTTGAATCATCAAAAGTAAAAGCCCAATAAAATGTAAAATTAGTTGATACACCAACACTTGGTATTTGGAAGTTAGTAACATTTATAATTCTATTATTATCTGAAGAATATATATTACCAGATTCTGTTTCCCCATTGTAATTTAAAATAGCAGAACTTAATTCTATAGCATCACCTAATGTAATATTTATAGAAAAGTTTTCTAGATTACCTTCTAAAGTAGTAGGAGAATAAGTCTGACTATTTTCTATAAAACTATTTCTTGTATAACTAAAAGTATAATTACTTGCTGAAAAATAACAATTACTATCATTTAAACAAACTTCACAACCCCATTTATAAGTTCCATCTGCATATTGATATGCTTGAGAACTATAATCAAAATCCCCACTTAAACTGTCATCAGTAAACTTAATATCCCATCCTCCAGATTCATTAGTATATATACTCATATTTTCTAAACTCTCTAATCCATAATATTCAGCTGAACAATTATAAATGAATCTTTGAGTAGCATTTAATCCAGTTGTTGAATTTCCATTATTCGGACTTAATAAATTAATCGTTGGTTCTCCATATTCTTGCCAAGTAATCCCATCTCCATTATTATAAAGAGCAGTTATTTCTCCTTGTGATAATGTTCTATTTAAAATATAAACTTCATCTGCAACACCATTTAAACCATGAAAATCTCCTAAAACAGTGGTATATGCTCCACCTATTCTTGCTTCAATAGGTGTTCCAACAGCTGAACATGGAACTTCTGTTCCCATATCTATTGAATTCTCATAATCTCCATTTAAATAAACACTTAAGTTATTTGTAGATGAATCAAAAACAGCAGTAGCCATATACCAAGTGCTATCACTTACAACTGTTGTTCCATTTACATGAGAATATCCTCCATTACAATCATAATTCTTTGTAAACCCAGAATTTACTTTTCCGCCATATAAACTTAATTGATAATTTACATGACCATTTGCTCCTGCATTATCCCAAACTATTATTTGAACATCACTCCCAACAGCATTTAACTTAAACCATCCATTAATTGAATAACTCCTATTGATTCTTGTTGAAGTTTCAGGTAAATTTATCCAATCAGCTGGAGAGTCTGCAAAAGACCATCCATAATCTATTTTACCTGTTGTTCTTGCTCCATCATAAATAGTTCCATTATTAATACCATTAGAATCTATAATTGGGTTTCCACTTTCTTCTAATTTATAATAACCAATAATACCACTTGTTGGAGTCCATATAGCCCATTCATCTATCCATTTTCCACCTACCTTAATTCTCCAATCAAAATTATTATCAGAAGTTACTATGGAACTTATTCTTATTTTATAACTACCACTATCTTTATAACTTCCTTCTTGATAATCCTCCCATATTTCTTTTTCAACATCTTCATATCCAACTAAAACTTCATTACATTTAGAATATTGATTATCTTTATTCTTTATACAGACTGTTTCATATATTGGTTTACTAACTACTTCAATCTCTTTTAATACCTGTAAATTGATAGGAATATCTCTTTCAATCCAATTACCATTTATATTTTCATATATCTTAGCATCTTCAATTAATTTATAACCTTCTGCTATATTTACATAAAACTCTGAATAACAATTATAACCATCACAATATTCATTATGCTTAGTTATAGCACCTTCAAATAATGTTTCTCCTAACCCAAAAGCATTTTCTATCTTTATTGGTTTATATGTTTCCCATAAATCACTATACTCTAAGGTTTTATTCCCTATTGTTAAATCTTCTCCTTTAGTTATAGGTATCTCCCCTTTTATGTTATCAAAATTAAAAGCACTAACTAGAGAAAACATAAACATACAAATCATTAATGCTAATAGAAATCTTTTCATTTCTTAATCCTAAAATATCTTTTGCATCTTGAACAACAGATAAAATATAATTTATTTTGTTTTGTTCGCCAAGAGTATCTACATTTAGGACATCTAACAAGGTTTCCTTTCTTTGCCTTACTTCCTATCTTTCTCATGAAAATAATAAGAACTACTACTATTTAAAGTTTTCCTAGCTTATGAAAAAGCTTGCTTTCTAGCTTGTCTTCGAATATCTCTCATACAAGGTTTTAGATGAAAAACTTTACCATTAAAATGACAAATTTTTTGTTCTCCATATATAAGCATACCACATTCATCACAAATTGAAGAACTATTATCAGGAGGAGGAATCGAACTCTCCGACTTAGCCTCATGAGGGCTATGTGATACCATTTCACCATCCTGATTTGAATTTCTACTCTTACTAAATATTCTTTTTAAAAAATTCATTTTAATAATTATATTGTTCATTTGATTCCTCAGAATTAACTTTTACTCTTTGATAATTTACAATACTTAATATAACAGCAAGTAGACTAACTATAAATACAAACCATGGAAAATTAAGCATAATTTTATTATATACTGTAAAATCTATAAGCATTGTTCTAAAAGCCTCAACTTCCAACATTGTTCTATATATATTAGATAATTCAATAGCTCCATAAGTTAGAATCATTACAAAAACAATTAGTAAGCCCATCAAAACAGGATTACTTCCAGATTTATATCCTACAATTAGCAAACCAATTACTAAAGCAAATATAAAAAAGAAACTAGCCCATACTATTATATTTTTTAATGCTAAAAAAGGATATATTGATAATGCCCATAATTCTTGACAATTATCAACTAGAACATTATTTTCAATAGTACAATTAGTTCCTTCAAATCCTGTTTGAACTGTATCCATAACAAAATAAATTATACTAAAAAATATTCCAGATAAAAATATTGCTAGAATACTCATTATAACTATAGTTAAAGTTCCTTTCTTATGTATATCATCAAAGTAATCAAACATTTTTATTCCATCTTAATTTAACTAACTCTAAATAAGCATCATTATTTAACTTAAAATATTTTGCTATTATCTCTAGAAGTTTCCAATAAGCTAAATCTTCCTCATCTGTATCTGATTTTCTTCTATTTGTTCTAAATTTTTTAAGAAAATTTAATACTTCCATACTTATATGTAATGATGTCCCGCTATTCATTCTATACCCCACTCCATATTTCTTACTTTTTCTAATAAATCCATAAACCATTCTTGAAGATAACTTAGGAAAAGAATACCAACTAATATTGCTCCTACAAAATAAAAGATTGTTAATGTTTTAAAAATAGCTACTAAATTTGTTAAATCATAAATATAAGCTAAATGTGTTAAGGATACAATTATAGGTAATCCTATTAAATAATATAATACAAAAGAATTCTTCATTATATTATAACCTATTGAACCTATTACTAACTTTACATAATTCTTATTTTCATATTTAGAAAATAATTTATTATACCATTGTTCAAAATTAACCTTTTGTTTTATATAATAAAAACCGATACCAACACAAATAAAAAATAATATCATTATTATTTGAATAACAGCAATCTGTATACTATAATTTTTTCCATCTGGACTTATTTGGAAACTATTCACATAGGCTTCGGCATTATCAACATCATAATAATCATAAATATATTCTCCTAATTTATCTGTCCCACAAAAAGTATAATTAAAAGTTTTACCATTAGCAGTCATAGCAGTATTTGGATAGATTACTGTTCCATTAGGATAACTGATTGAACTTAGACTTACACTTGTTGAATTTAATATTGTCCTTAATTCTACACATTCTCCTTGTTTAAATGTGCCCAAGTCTGCTGAGATTAAACTAATTAAAAAAATACTTGCTATTAAAACTATAAATATATTTTTATTCAACATGTTCCATAAATACTGCAATCACAATATATTCCTCCTTTTGGACATAAATCTCTTGTCTTTGTAGTAGTTGAAGTCCCACCACTAATTATATTAAAAAAATGAATCTTATTAACCATTTGTCCATAAGTGTCATTACACCAACCTGTTATATTATAACTTCCTACAACATTATTTAAATTAGTAGTTCCACTATATGAATAATTAACACCTAACCAAGTATATAACTGACTACCTACACCTATTGTATCTGAACATGTTTGGGTATATGGAAAGATTAAATTCTGATTACTATTGTTCAATGGACTATTTATTGTTAAAGTAGGCGGTACATCTAAAGTAAAATAAACTTCATCTTGTCCTACCATGTCATTTGAATTATTAACATAGATAGTCCAGTGATTTAATCCTTCGCTTGCTGTTAGTCCTGTTACATTCTCACAATCATTAAAGGTTATTGTAGCTGTCCCTGATGCTCCAAAACCTGCTGTATAAGTTGAATATAAACCCCCAGAACTTGACCATGTAACTGGAAAACTTACTTGTTGTAACTCCCATCCCCCATCATATAGAACTCTAAAATCTCCACCTGTATGTTCCCATCTAGGTAAACCATTATATTCATCTTTATAGAAATACTCTCCTGTTGCATCAGGAGTTAATGTTCCTGTTACTTGAATACTATTTGTTGTTATATTTGTTGTTCCCCCATCTCTTGAATATAAACAAGAATATAATTCTGAATTATTTTCATAAGTATAATTGATAGTTGTTGGACTTGAAGTATAAGTAGTATTTTCAGGATAAATAATATTTACTGTTGGAATTATTGCTGTTGAATTTACTTCTACTTTAAAGGTTGTTGAATTTATAGAATTTCCATCTGTTACATTTACAATTATCAAATAGTTTCCATAATTTAAATGAGATGCGTTTTCAAAGATTCCTGTTGAACTATTTATTTTAAATCTTGTTGTATCATTAATCCAAAATTCTAGAGTATCCCCATCATCATCAGTTGCATTTATATCTTGAAAAACACTTTCATTATCTAAGACACTCATGTTATAAGGAGTATTATTAATAAAATATGGAGTGTTATTTAAAAACTGAGCTTCTGCAGGAGTTACTGAATAGTTCAAAACATAAGCACTTACATCTGTATCATTTGTTTCAAATACAGCCTTATATTGAAAGAAGTTTCCTCCTGTTGTTGAAATATTTGACAATCCATCTTCAACTTTTCCTTCATCATCCCAATCATTCCATTCAATAAATTTATCTCCCATTTGATAGAGATTATAAACCTCATTTGTTGAGAGAGAGCGGTTGTAAATTCTAACTTCGTCGATTGAGCCGTAATAAGGAGAAACTCCTGATTCAAAGCTACCTAAGTATAATGCTCTAGATTTAGAGTCTATTGCTCCTGTTAAATCTCCTAAATCACATAACAAAATTCCATCTACATACATTAAAACATCTGTTCCGTTATATACTCCTGTTAGAAAATACCATTTATTCTGAGAAAGAGCAGTTGAACAATATGCACTCACTTTACTATTAGTTGCATTTTGTATCTCCACTCCTGGTTGTCCTGATGTTGTTAAAAACAAACCATAACCTTTATCTGTTGCACCCGTGCTATCTGCTTTACTTATTATTTGTTTATATCCGGCAGTCGAATTAAAGTTAATCCATGCACCCATAGTTATCTCGTTTGTTGTTATGTCTACACTAGGATTGTTAGCTATTGTTATAATTCCAGTTCCAACAAAATTCGCCCCCATTCCAACAACGCCCGCATTTTCATTATAATTTACATTTGTATCTGAGCCATTACTTATTCCTAGTGCATCATTAGCATCTCCATTTAACCCCCAATGTGCCGATAGATTGCTATCGCTCAAATTATAAGATGTTGCTGTTCTTGTCTGGAGAGTTATGTTTGTATTTGCATGTTGGGATAATCCTGCTTTGTAAAGTTCTTCTACTTCTGATGCTGTTAGAGATTTGTTGAAGATTAGGACTTCGTCTATTTGACCATTAAAGTAATGGGTAAGCCCTCCCTGATACAGT
>Ga0180433_10009439_pt1 | contig 11941 bp, 17 predicted proteins | sample SS_ome_8_FD_132980 | JGI IMG/M metagenome (GOLD analysis project Ga0180433, IMG submission 132980) | Hypersaline lake sediment archaeal communities from the Salton Sea, California, USA - SS_1_D_1 metaG | ecosystem: Environmental > Aquatic > Non-marine Saline and Alkaline > Hypersaline >... | reverse complement strand
TAACCTTATAGTTCTTCTCCATGTCATCAAGCATCGCTTCTCGATAGATGAATACCTCATTTGGCACAGAGCTGAATGTTTCAAGCCTTGGCGCAGTTGGTCCCTTGTATGGAACCATAGTTTCTTTATTACTGAGCTTCTTAATGTTCACCGAATTTAACGGGAATACCCATTTGGGCCTAGAAGCTAGGAAGATGTTCATGCCGATCTGGCTTGTGGCGTTGTCATACTGATTCTGAAGCTGAGTAATGTTCCGTAGCCGTGACCAGCCATGCAAGACGCCATCCAGGTCGGCGTCGGTAATTCTTTCAATGGGCAAGTTCCCCCACATTGAGTTCATACGAGCTGGAATATCTGACGGTCCATGCTCCAATAGCGTGCTCGGAGTGCATACGACTTTATAGCCTTCAGGAAGGTAGCGATTTGCTTTAGCGTAAAAGGTTATTTCAAGAGCGTGCTCTCGGAGCATCGTGGGCTGCATGTGGTAATCTGACCACTCCCAGGCATTGTCCATCGCAAGAATATCTGCCTCAGCGTCCTTGTAGTCGGCTTTAAGCTCATCAACTGGCCTCATTTTAGTCTTAAAGCACCAATCCACATCCATAGGGCATAGCGCAGGGGCAAGTCCGACATCCCACGTAAAAGGGCACTCTTCCGCTAGTTCGCCCTGCATTACGGGCTGCTCTATAGTGTGTTTCTTCCCGTCTAAGTCCTCAAATGTGAAGGTTTTGCCTTCTTCTCGCATTTTCTTACTAGAAGGGTGCTCCTGGCCTCCGTCCTCATCCCAGTAGAACCAGCGATAAGCCTCGCCGCACAGCCTCATTCGCTTATGTAGCTTCTCCATGACTCTGAGGCGTTCATAGCTATGCTCTAAGCTCTCAAGCATCTCCTGCACAAGCTCTGCCCTGACAGCATCCTCAAATTGGTCGCCTGAAGGCAGAACGCTTATGTCAAACGAGTGAGACAGTATTTCTGAAATCTGAGTGTCTACTAGGCGCTGGATGTGGTTTGAGGTGATTCGAGCTTTCCCGCCGAATAGCTGCGGTTGTAATCCTACGGTAGCTAGAACCTGAACGTCCTCTGGAAAGTACTGCAATCCAGCATAGGATGCTTCATTAAGTCGCATCAGAAGGTAGCGTTCGTAATTGGCTGCGCGGTTAGCTCTGACGCGAGTTACTACATCATTAAGCAGCGTATTAGGATCTTCTGAGCGAGCTGCAACCCAGAAAGGTCGAGCCGGATACATGATATGTTGCTGGCCGAGTGAACTGTCACCAAGAAAGTCTCTGAAAATTCGCCTAATGCCTTCCATAGTTCACAGTATGGGTTTACCCGTATTCGATTGTCAAGAATTGTCTATCGCCCTTGGCCTAAATCGAAATTGGGATCGCGGTATGCTTCGCGCTGTTCTTGCAGTAATTGGTTCAAGTAATCCTCTGCCACTTCTTGCTGCTTTCGGTCAACTGAATTATTGGCTTCTAGCGGAGTTTTGGCTTGTTCGTCGGTAAACCATGAATAAGGGTAGTCCATAATCTGCTGTTGCGCTGGTCCCCTAGCAGCGAGATATAGCGCCAAGAGAGCCGCCGCACAGGAGAGAATTATCACGCTGCAAATTAGTCCAGCTCCGAGCGCCATAACTACAAGCATCGACACGGATAATTGGGTCGGCGGACTAAAAGGTGCCACAAGGGAGAAAACTAAGGCCAAACAACTGACCACAGCTATGAGCAGATGGAACGTAAGCGACGGCTGCTTTCTTCCTGGCTTCGGAGGCTTCGGCTGCCTTATTTTTTCCTTTGGGACAGCCCCACATTGAGCGAGCGAGTGCCCTAAGCGCCTCTTGGCGTGCTCTAGCTTGCTTTTGGCTTCCTCAATCCGCTGCTCAGCGTCCCTGACCTCTTGGTGCATTTGCTCTATTGTTAATTTTTCCTCAGCCATAGCTTATAAAGTCCTCATACATGTCTGCTAACCAATCATTCATTAAGTCTTTTTCACCAATCTGATTTTCCTCGCGATAGGCCATCATTAGGTAAGGGTTGTCCTTGATATGATCGGGAATAGGCTCTTTAACTACTTCGTTTGAATCCCAAGACAGGTAATACAGCCCATAGCGAAAGCAGTCTAGCAAGTCATTTCCGGTGCGCTGCGGGGTGCCGTATTCGTCTGTTTCGTAAGCCACGAACTCTTCTTTCAAGCTCTCAAGCTCATCGTTAATAAGCACACAGTCAAGAAGAAAAGCATCCTTGATTAAGCTCACGCCAGCCTGAATGTTTGTCGTCTGCTTACCCGAAGGGGTCCATGCCGGAGCGCCCTGGACGGAGAGCATTTCTATCGGGAACCAAGCCTCATGGTCATCATAGATGTAGTGCCAAGCGTCAAGATTCGGCATCCAGGGCGCAAGCATGGCTTGAGTCTGGTCCCAGATAGCGTGACAGCCAGTGAGAGCGCGGTTTGTCTGCTTGAAGCAGTCTACGATGTAAATATGTTTACTAGTTTTGTCGATAGCGAGCGCAAGCATTGCAAAAGCCCCGCCAGATGAGGGATCGGCTATGCAGAGCCAGTCGAAATGGCTTGGGTTTTTCACCTTCTCCTTGATATGCTCTCGCGGAACCCAAACATTCTCATTACTCACGTCTATAATTTCATTCGGGTAAACCCTGCGCTTACCTCCAGCTTCATCCCTTGCCGCAAACTCTCTTAAAAATAGATACTCTTCACCGCGAGCTTTATACCTAGCCTGAGCACGTTTTAGCCACGGAATTAGCCCAGGGACTTTATTATTCATCCATGAAGGATGCTGCACGAACAATCCTCGACCATGTTCCTCTTCTTGCTGGACCATTTTTCTGATTTCACGATACTGAGAGGGCTTCCCTGGCGGCGAACCAGCAAAGATCGTCCAAGCATCGTAGACCGCCAGGTTCGGCTCTACGGCCTCCCAGAACATAGGGTTGCAGTTTTTCAACTCGTCAATGCACAGGGCCGCCGGTTCTGTCCCTTCGTGAGCTTTATAGTTATCTGCTCCGTCAACTATTAGCTGTTTGCCATTTATGAACTCTATCCGCATTTCAGTTTCCCAGTACTTTTTTATAAAGCGTGGGTTGCAGAGCTTGAAAGGCACCTTCGGAATCCAAAGAATTTTTTTCGCCTGGGCTTTTTCGTAAACGCAATGAAAGTTAATGATTCCATTGTTTGTTGGCAGTAAGCAGTGTTCTAGCAGCTTGCGGTGCAGAAACACCGTCTTGCCATACTTCCGACCGCACTGGAGAAATACGAACTTCATTCCACGGTCAATAGCGCCGCACACGACTTTCTGGCCTCTGTGATACTGAAACCTGGAGTTCAGGTCATGTAGTATCGCTGCCCTCATCTGCAAGATGTGGCTGTAGCTCGCTCCCATCTTCTTGCTCGTAGTCCTCTAGCGCCTCGTCAAGTGTGGGCACGTTCGTGTGTAAATCTTTCTCGAAAGGGTTTTCCGTTTCCGCCGGGAATAGCACTGACATTATTTCGGTCGGGCTTAGTGGGTTGTCAGCTATCGACTTGAGTGTGTCTAATACTTCGTCGTTGTCCACGGCTCTCGCTTGAGCAGTTTGATTATACCTTCGCTTATTCAGCACCGGCAGAACCACCTTAGCGGCAGCGTTCCCCTGCGCGTTTGCCATTAGTGAAGTTTCATATCGCTGCAAGAGGATATGTTCCTCCATTAGCTCAGCAGCATCGCCGTCAAGCCCTTCGAGCCACTCTAGCAATTCCTCGTCCTTCGCCCACTTCGCCCACTCTCTTTCATTAACTCGAATTTCTTCGCGCATCTCAGCGACGTTGCCAGCCTTTCGCACGAAAGCTCTGACAAGGAAAAGGCGTTTCTGCTTGGTCTGCCGCGCTTTTTTCTGCTGCTCAGCTTTATACTTGCGGCGATGCTCGTCTTTTACTTTTTGTTCTTCTGCTTTTTTTTCAGCCCAGGCTTGACGCTGCTTGTCGCGCTCGGTTAGTTCGGAACCATCCTTAAATTTAGGGCCGCGCTTATGTCCCGAATACTTCTTCCCATCCCTCCCAACCGTTTCGACTTCGCCCTTTTCGTTTACTTCTTCCTTGACTTCCGTTGGCTCGCGCTCTCGATACTCTTGGCTTGGCATGTGTGGCCTCCGCTTGAATCTGCATCCCACCAAAGGCCGACTGCTGTTGGCTGAATAGTGCTTCTCGTTTTTTGTAAACCTCAACAATCTGGTCCACAATCCCCGCGTTAATCTGCGAAGTTTCGTATCCTAGCAACATCCATCCCATAAACTGTGCGGCGTTTGCTTTTTCAAGGTCGTTCCTAAGCCCTTTCCCTGTGTTGTGCTTAAAAGTTTCCCTGACATAGAACTTACGCCCCTGCTTAGTAACCTTGTAAACCTTCTCGCCGCAGTGATTGCACTCGACTACCCCCCCCCCGAAAGAGCCGCCGTGAAGCTCTATTCCGAGTTTCACGGTCGGCCAAGCGACATCTATTTGCCATCTCCTTGTAGGATGGAACTTATAGTTTGTCGCAGGAGAAGGTAGGTCCGTCTTTGCAAGCTCTGCAACGATTTTATAAATGTAGTCCTTATTTGCCACGCTTCTTTTTTTCGTTTTTAGGTTCAGCTTTCAGATTAACTTTCTCCATAACATCTTCCGGCCCTGCGCTCATTGCAGGCACAGCTTCCATGTCAGATTCATCTTTTATGTCAAGTTCATCACGAAGTTTATTACGAACAGTTCTGTCTCTCGAATTGTGGTATACCCACATTAGTAGCTCTTTCTCTTTCATCTTACGTCCCATTGTCTATGCGGTTATTCTCAAATCGATCTTGGATGCGAACAAAAAGACGCTCCCAGGGATCGATAAAGCAATACTCAAACTCCAGCGGTTTTATCCGAAAGAGTTTTTTAGTTTCCATGTCTTGAATTTGGAGCTGAGGAATTTCTTGGCGCATGATTTTACGGACAGTTAAAGGCCGACCAAAGCGAGTGAGTAACCGCTGCTCTATTTCACGCTCCTGCGCGTCATGAAGGCACTTCGGCATCTCTTTTGGCTCTAGCGGGTCTGGTCCTTCCTCTGGCCTTGCTTCCTCCACGTCAGCCTCAGTAACGCAAGGATCGTACCGATAACTCTGCTTACGCTTCCTCCACTTTTCAGCAAGACGCTTGGCTCCCTCCAAGGTAATCATTGGCTACTAGCTCCCATTCTTTCTCGGTGAACCATTCTATCTCTCCTGAGAGATTGTTTAGCACTTCTATTGCTCCCGTTTTGTGGAAAGCGATATTGTAATGCTCTGTAACAATCTCCCTGGAGAGAAGTTCTTTTTTTATATCATCATCCATCAATAAGTTGCCCCCGCGCCACTACCGCTTCCGGCGGCATTGTCGGCAATTTCTTTCACGACCGAGCCTGAAACCGAACTGCCATAGTCTGTGCCAGAGTCCGTGTCGAAAAAGTCATCGAGGGTAGATGATACCGTCGCGTCAAACTCGTCATCGCCAATGGCTGCTGTTGCAATTTCGCTTGCGCCTATGGCAGATGCGGCAATTTCCGAACTCGTTATTGCATTTGCAGCTATCTCATCGACGCCTATCGCGTCAGTTGCAATTTCGCTTGCGCCTATGGCGTTTGCCGCGATTTTTGCCGCTGTAATGGCATCGTTTGCAAGCACAACCCCATCGGTGCCGGTGTCGGCCAGAATCGCATCGACATCTGCACCTACGTCACATTCAGGCGATGGGATAAGCCGGTACTCAGAATCGGTGTCTGGGTTCGTTGTCCAGTTAGGATCGACAGTCGCAACCTTCGTGCCACCATCGTAGTCGGTTATGCAGCGAACCTGTCCCGCGCCTGTGCCGCGAATTATCTCGACGGCCATCCCATCGTTATAAAAATCCGAGCCTGCGGCATCGCCGGAGTCAAGTGTAATAGTTCCAGCCGCTCCAGCTTGAGCAGTCCCGTCTGCTACTGAGACTATCTGCACTAGCCCCATGAAAACGCGATGCGCCCCACCGCTGTCGAGAATACGAATAGCGAGATAGCCGGGAGTGTCTACGTCGGCGTCATCCAGCAAGAGCGTATAAAGCCCATTCCCAACTTCAGCCCATGCGCCGTCTGTGCTGTCCTCACAGGCTGCGTAAGCAGCGCCGTTCTTTGAAACTTGACACTCGGTGCCGCTGCCTATGGTGATCGTGATCCCAGTCTCTTCGGTGTAGCCGTCTGTCGCATCAACCAAATAAATAGGGACTTTCTTTTCGGCGTCAACTTGCGTGCCCGCCGGGATTAGTTGGATAGCCTGGGCATTGACCGCTAGGGCGCACGATAGCAGGGCTGCAATTATTATATTTTTCATTTTTAATCCCCTGTCTTTGTATAAAGTAAATAGGCGTAAAATGTATGGCCGCTGTAGTCACCATTACTCCATTGATTCACGTTAGTATTGTCCACGCTCATAATCACATGGGTGGAGCCGGAGGTGTAAGCATATAAGTTATTACCACCGCCAGATGCTTCCCAGGACAACAATGAGCCAGGCATTAGCCGGTCAAAATTGGTAATGCCATGAGCGTCAGTCACCGTCCCGTTGTTTGGCCCTGACCCACAGCTCACAAACTTTGCATATATAGTATCGCCGTTGTCGGTATAGAAGGGCCAAACTTGCTCAGAAGTGGTCCAGTTAAAAGTCGCTGCTTCCGACGCCCCGCCAAAGCAAATCTTCCCGACCTTCCAAGTAAAGCCCGACAGTGCGATTACAAGAAACAACATTACAATAAGTGTTCGAGCAAGGCCGTATTTTTTTATACAATGAGCCATGTTCCTATCTCCTAGTTAAGTCCAAAATTGAAGTTTCCATTAAAGTTGCCGCCGGTCTTTGAGCCAGCTTGCCCCGCACCGCTTCCTCCACCCTCTTCATCCGCGCCAATATCCCAATCGCTTCTTGTGTCGCCGTCTATGTCATCACTTATAGCATAAGCGCCATCTGCGCTAAGGTCGCTTGCGCCGCCCAATGCGCCAGAGCTATCGCTTGAACTTAGATGGAAGTCATCGCCTCCGGCGTTTGCGAAGGTTACTGTTTTACTCGCCAGTCCAGCAGCCCCATGAACGTCTGCATCTGAAGAAAGGTTATTAGTGGAGCCATCCGTGGAAGCTGTGCTTTCCTCAGAATAGCAGTCGGTGCTCCCATCAAGACCTACGACGATATTATTTTTTGCTGAATACGTATCGGAGCTGCCATAGAGCGTTGGATTCAGCCCCACATCATCAAAGTGGACGATTGTGTTGTTGTAAATATAGTACTCATCGCTGTCAGCGTTGCCGTAGTAGAAAAACCCCTTCTCGAAATCGTAGAAGATGCTATTAGCTACAACCAGCTCCTTGCCGGTGTCGGAATTTGATTCAAGGTCTATCACCACGTTAGCGCCGCTAGTTGTCGGAGTGCCGGTAGGCGCATACTTGCCGATTAAATTAGTCATGTGCAGTTCAGTGCCACTGTCCCAATCGACCAAAGCTGCGCGAGAGTCATCGTTCCCCGTAGAAGCTATTGCAAGGCCGTTAAGGTGCAAACAGTCGGTGTCTACGCTTATTGCATGGTAGTAATCATCGCTCTCAAGCCTATAAGTGTTCGTCGGGTAGGTTCCTGAGTGAACAGAGTTGGAAAGAGCCTCGTCGGTCGTGATGGTCAGGCAGTATGTGCTGTTAGTAGTCCAGTCGGAGCCGATAGTAACGCCGGTAGTATCCGCTGCCGTCCCAGACACCTTAATGGTCATCGTGTTTGTGCCGGTGACTAGGTTCTGAGCCAGGTCAGCCTCGGCGGTGGCTAGGGCACAGTAAGCAGAGTCCGAACTGCCATCGGTTTCGTTCGTGGTGCCATCCTCGTCGCCGTCGCAAGTATTATCGGTGTTGACATAGCGAACGAGGTCAGCAGCCTGGGCAGTCGAAGCGAAAATTAGCAGGGCTATGAATATGTAGAGTATCTTTCTCATTGTTCACTGAAGTCCAGTAATCTTTTATGGATATTAGCAATATCTGCCAGCGTCGTGCTAGTGGTCGATGTTGTGCTTGTCGTTGTCGTTGTCGTGGTGGTCGCTACGGCTATATTCCATCCGTAGGAGCTGCAATTCGCGCTTTGAGCCTCGTCATCGGCGTTAAGGTTCGGATCTTCTTCATAAGAGCCGCTAGTGTCAAAGCCTTGTGTTGATTTCCACGTCGCAAAGCTAAAATGATCGCCGTCTGTCTGGCTTCCGCTATCTGAGCAGAAGTCGCACATGTCAATCGAATCACTTGCGTTGTAGTAGCAGTTGTCAGAGAAGGTTAATAGCCCACCTGAGTGAATCGTGGCATAATCAGCGTCCGAGCCGTAGACATTGATGGCAAAGAAGCCGTCATCCCCCGCATAACTGCTCGTATCATCAATTACGATATTCCCGGTGAAGTCTACAGTACCAAAAGCAACGTAAGTGTCGTCTAGCTCATAGGAAACAGGATCGCGCACATTAGAGCAGGTGTTATATTGCACTAGCTCATCGTCGTGGTAAGTGCTCCCGCCAAAGTTCCAGAAGGAAATACACCTTTGGGAGTTGTAAACTCTATTGTTCTGAATCGTGGTGCTATGAGAGCCGCTTCCTAGCGCGTGGAACTTACAATTAAACAGGATGTTATTTGCTAAAGTCAGCGGCCCGACGCTATCGCCATGCTTAGCAACCACGCAAGCGCCTGTCTTGGTGTCAACCTCCCAATCTGCGGTGTTAAAAACGACGTTGTGATGGAAATTAATGTCCCTGCCGCCGAAGAATACTACGTTCTTAGAGTTTTCAGTCGCACTCCCGCCGGTATCTGCGGCTGTTCGGTCATAGTTGTCGTAAATTTTGTTATGGTGAATCTCGCAGTCTCGACACCCAAGCAGGTGAACTCCGGCAGGATTATCGTTGTCCACGCCGTCATTGTCGTAGATAACCATGTTGGAAACCACGATCTCGTCGTCGGCTGCTCCGTAGTTTTCGTAATAGAAACTGTTCCCGTAGCCATCTTTGAGCGTAATTCCGTGAAACTGAGTGCGCTTCGGCCACCAAAGCTCGATAATATCCTGCGGATCGCCAGAAGCATCGAACACAGGCGAGTGCCCAGGGTAATTCGTAACCTTAACGGGGTTTTCCGACGTACCAAAACCATCACCATCATTATCCCCTCGCCAAAAGAACATCTGCTCTTGCGCTGCGCTGTAGTTATAAGTCTCATTGTAGGTTCCATTTAGGAAAACAAAACAGTCACCAGCTACAGGATCGTGATACCCGGTAGGCTCGCTGTCACCACCGCCCCCGCCATAGGTCACTATCATCAAATACGAAGCCCAAGGAGCCGAGTAAGACCCATCTCCAGTAGAGTCGTTGCCAGAAACAGCGTCAAAGTAATAAGTTGAGCCGCTACCAGTATGGCAAGTAAAGGGAGTGTCGGCATTAGCTGTACAGGATGTGTAAGTGCCGTTACTTTGGCAAGTCTGCCAGCCCGTATTGGCACCCCCGCCAGCATCACAACCAACAGAAACGCCTGGGTAGATATACCTGTCCGTGTCGGCGCAATCCACGGAGTCTGCGTAGCCGTCGTCATCGTCATCGTCTCCTGTGCAGTCTGAAGTGCCTCCAGCACCACAGATGTCATTGATAGACTTCGCCCCGGCAAAAGCAAAATGCGGATCTATAAAAGGAAGGAGCAGTAAAAAAGCTAGAATCAGCTTAATCGTAAGGAAGTTTGCCCATCTTTTCTGAATAACGCCCCTCCCTGAGCCTGTCATAGTCTCTATCAAGCGCGTTACAGCCGCAATGACGGCATTTTGTCTCAATTTCTTCAAGTCTCGACCCCCTTGGGAGCTTAATTACCTCCCTATGGAAGCAATTCGTGCAGCGCACCTCCAGATCGTAGTACATGCTGACCGCTTCGCACATTACTTAACCAAAGCATAGGCGGTTACTGCATAAACTATCGGTACGGCCACTAAACAAAATAAAAATCCGTAGTTTCTCACAAATAATTCCCAAGATTTCATTACTAGCCCCTTATTCTTTGCTGCTTCTGTCCCCGGTGTGCCACTTGAATCTTGACAAATCCCGTTCAACGCTTTCAAGCCGCCGTTCACATTCGTGCAATCGCTGCTGATTAACCTGGAGCTGCTGTAATGAGGATCTTGTCCTAGTCTGCTCAGCATCTTGCCTCTGTATCGCCCTTTCTATCCCGGCAATGTCCCTCTCGACGCTCGCCTGAAACCGCCCTTGAGAAAACATCATAATCCCAAACTGAACTAAGAGTCCTAAACCTATTGCTAAATATTTCCCCTGCTCTGATTTCGTCGCCATTCATCATCAGTCCAGTCTATAATGCGCCGTGACTACGAGATCGTAGTTCGGAGAACCCGCCGCACCAACATCCACAACTGCACGAACGCACCTAAGAACGTGCGTCGTAGCCCCTAAAGTCTTATACTCTGAGGCGCTTGATGTGGTGACTTGCGTAAAAGAAACAATGGCATCGCTTATGTGCGACTTATCGGTGGTGGTGACAATGCTGGTATCGAGCGTAGACGTGCCAGAATTGAAGGTCGCAACACTCTCAAACACAAAATCCACCGCCCGGTTGTCGAAACAATACCAATCCCCGTTCACATCGGCGGTAATTCCGGTGCCACTGAAGATGACTTCCTTGTTCACGCTTCCAGCGTGGCTCTGCTGTGTAAAGATAAGCAGCGCAATCAGCGCCGCAGCTACTATGGTGAGAACTCTTTTCATTTGTCTTTCATGACCTCCGAGTAAATTGGCGCCCTAGGCGCATAGTGCCCTCTGAGCATAATGTCCAAGTTAGAAAACAGCACAGCATCTCTCCCGCGAAGGACTATCGGCCTCACTTTCCCATTGACCTCTACCCTACACTCTACCACGTCATCCAGCTTTAACTCGACTATCTCTCTCTTCATGTGCCATCTCTCCTATCGTCCGGCGCATTTCTTCACAGATGCGATCATTAGCCAAAGTCAAATACCCCAACTTAGCAATCTGCTTCCCGGCAACTGTCTCCTGGGCCTCCAGCCCTTCAGTATAGCTGCCAAGAAGCATCTTCAAATCAATCAACAAGTCCTTCATGCCGCCAATGTTTCCACGCAAACCTCTATTTCCGCAACCTTTTTCTTGTAATCACCAACCTGCGCCCCATACCCATCCAAAAACCCCTCATCATACCCCTCATTATACGCCATCTGATCAAGCGCCTCCACAGCGGTCCTCAGCGCATAGCTAGGCACCTTATCGCAGTGCTTCCCTATCTGCGCCCAAACCTCTTCTAGCGCCTCATGTGTGCTTCTCTTCGGATATATGTTCCCTGCCATCTCGTTTTCTCCTATTCCGTTCTCTCCTATCCCACCAACAACTACCAAATCCTCACCACACTTTCAAAACATTTTTTCAACCCAAAGTACAAAAAAAATGCCCCAGGCAGAACATCTCTTCAGATATCCCACATGAGGCTAGGAGAAAACTTCACTGCAATCAGGAACAGCGAAATGTAGCAACATCTAAACACCCAAACCACCTTCAGGCAAGTACATTCTACCAGTTGCTTCAGACTGATTAAAATTAAAAAAAAAATTAGGAAAAAACTAGGGGAACTGTCGAGGTGGGTAATAGTGTTATTACCGGGTTTCAACAACCGGACCGTGCCGTGTACAATCTGGGTACGCCTGACCGCGCTTGCCCGTATTCTGCACTAGCCGACCGCTTAAATACCTTGGTTATGCCCGATAAGTTTGCTTATCAGACATAGCCTGTCCAGTTTGCGCGTACGTCCTAGCCCTTATGCAGATACATTCAGGGCACTACGCAAAAGAATTGATGACTTTGGGCTTTTTGTAGGTACGTACTAAGGCGAAACTCGTTTTTAATACCTTTCTTCCGTACATTCATG
>Ga0180433_10009438_pt1 | contig 11941 bp, 11 predicted proteins | sample SS_ome_8_FD_132980 | JGI IMG/M metagenome (GOLD analysis project Ga0180433, IMG submission 132980) | Hypersaline lake sediment archaeal communities from the Salton Sea, California, USA - SS_1_D_1 metaG | ecosystem: Environmental > Aquatic > Non-marine Saline and Alkaline > Hypersaline >... | reverse complement strand
TCAAATTTCGGTCAGGGGGGCATTCTTATTGGTGAAAAGGCTGTAACAGCCGGTATGGCGGATCGTACTGGTTCTTTTGAAGGAATCATGAAGGAAAAAGAAAGAACAGATGATTCTAACTCATATGTTGCAACCAGCAACGTAAATAATGAAAATCGTGGACAAGGAGAGGCAAGTATGAATATTGAAGAACTTATGGCGAAACACCCTGAGTTGTACAAAACACTTTATGAAAATGGATTCAATGCTGGTGTAGCAGAGGGGAAAAAAGATACACCAACAGTTGACACAGAAGCTATTGAAAAGAAGGAAGCTGAAATTAAAGAATTGAAAGATTCTCTTGATGCACAGGCCGTTAAACTTTCCGATCTTGAAAAACAAGAGGCGCTACGTGCAGAGAAAGAACTGAAAGCAGTAGCAGAGGCAATTGAAACTGAAAAACTATCTGCTTCAAGTATTCCGGATAGGCTGCATTCAAAAGTAAAAGGGAGAATCAATTATAATTCATTTGTTATTGATGGTTCTTTCGATGCTACAAAATTTTCTGAAGCGCTTGATTCTGAAGTTAAGGATTGGGAAGCTTCTTTATCACAATCAGTACCAAGTGTGCAAGGCTACTCACATTCGGTTGACCCCACTACTGTGAAAACAGATAATGAAGCGGATGAGTTTGTTAGCCGTATGCTTGGTTACGTGCAGTAAACGTTTTTTGAAAATTAATTGGTTAATTGGTTAATTAGTTAATTACCTAAATACTTTATAGGAGGTTATTATGGGTATTACTTCAAACGCAGGTCTTGGTGGATCTATTCCTCAAATGAATAGAGGACCGGAAACACCTGGATCGAAAGCGCTATTTCATTCCGTAAGGGATATTGCGCTTGTTATTGATAAAACTGTGCAGGCGGGTTACGGAGTGTTAAAGCTTGGTAATATTCTTGCAAAAAATACAGCTACTGGCAACCTTGTACCTTACATTACGGATGATTACACAGATTCTAATGTAGGTCGATCTTATATAACAAACGATATTTCTGATTCAGCGGATACTTGTTATCTTACTAAACCTGATTCGTATAAATTTCAGGTTGGTGATTCTTTGATTCTGGCTCGTGCGAATGCTTCTGAAAGTGCAACAGCTACTCCCGGTACATCGGTCACAACAGCGGGTACTGTAATAGGCACGATTGCTGTTACCGATGATGGTGGTGTAACTACTGAGAATTGGACGGTTGTTTTTACTGCTGCTACTGCTGCTTCTGTTTACGGTAGTGTATCAGGGCATGTTGGTGATTGGGCTGACTATACTGCTGCTCCTTTTGCACCTAGTAACGGGGGTGATCCATACTTTACGTTGCCTACTGATTTTTTTGGCGGTACTTGGGCTGAGAATGAAACGTTTACCTTCTCAACAACTGCTTATAATGCTGGTTCTGTTGGTGAATATCATGATGGTGGCGCTATTACCGCAATTGATGTCGATTCTGATCGTACAAGAGCTTCAGTTACATTTACGAATGCAGTATCTGGTTCAGATTTTACTGTAGCAAATGGTACTAATGTTTATGTAAAATCTGGAACTTCTGGAAAGTTCTCAACAGCTTTATACGTTTTGGATAAAGATGTAGATACTGGTGACGACGAGTACGCTAAAGGGGCTAATACCTCAGTTGTTTTACATAACGCTGTCCTTTATAAAGCAGCACTTGTTAATTTTGATTCGTCTGCTGCTACTGATTTAGGGGCTACTGACGATGGAAGATTTGTAATTCTTAAATAGGGGGTGTATATGAAAGGCTCAGAAGGTATTCCGGCTCTTCATCTTGAAACATTGAATAAGCTGGTACAAAATTTTAAAAAAGCACCAAATTTGTATTTCATGAACCTCTTTTCCGAACAACCGTATGATTCGGATACAATTAGATGGGAAATTGAATACAATTCTGCTGGTATGACACCGTTTGTTGCACCCGGTTCGGTTGCTCCTGCAATTGGTACTGACGGGATCGGTGAAGGTTCCGCAAAGGCAGCTTTTTACAAAGAAAAAATGTACTTTGATGAGGAGTTCCTTAACAATATGCGGCAGCCCGGTACTTGGGCTACTTACCAAACTGCGGAAAGAAAACTTGCAAGGGGCGCTCTAAAGCTACGGCATCGAATGGATCGTAGACGTGAATGGATGATGTCCCAGATGTTTATTAATGGCTCTTTGAAGTATGAACAAAAAGGTGGTACTAAGTTTACAATCAGTTATGGTGTTCCAGATACACACATTGTAACACTTGCGAATGACCGTAAATGGGGTACTGGTGCTTCCCGAAATCCAGTTGAAGACATTTTTGACGGTAAGAAAGTAGTTGCTGATGATAGTGGAGCTATTATTGACCAGGCTCTTTGTAATAGTGAACTTCTGAAAATTCTTATTCTTGATGAGAAAATTCAAAATCTACTATCAAAATCCGCATTCGGTAATGGTGATCTATTCACGAATCCTAAGACTGTTATTGGTAGCCTTCTTGGTATTGGTAATTTGGTTCTTTATGATGAGTTTTATGAGGTTCCTGCTTGGTTAACTGGGGCTGTTATCGGTGGTTCTACTACTGATATTCCTGTAGATGACGCAAGCGATGCTGTTGTAGGTGGTACTCTTCGTTTTTATAATTCAATAAAATGGAACACATGGGAAGATTGTACTATTACCGCTGTAGATATCGAAAGCAGCGTTATCACTGTTGGTACTGCCCCTGTAAATTCTTACCGTGCGGGTATTGATCGGGTAACAACTAAGAAGAAATTCATTGATGATGACACATTCTTTATGTTCTCTACTTCCGCTGAGGGTCAAAAGGTTGCTGAATTTATGATGGCTCCTTACGGTATCCCTCGTAGACACGGTATTTATACTGATAAAAAAGACGAATGGGATCCAGAAGGTATGTGGCTACGTATTCAGGATAAGGGTCTTCCAGTTTTCTACAATCCGGATACAACTTATAAATTGATTGTAAAATAAATTATTTCTATCTTTCCCGGGGGAATCCCCCGGGAAATGGTGGTAAGGAGTAGTTATGGAAAGGGTAAAAGCGAAGGTACTTGTAAATTTACGTGGAACTGAAGGATTATTTTTACGGGGGCGTATTTTTGAGGGGGAAATATCAGAATTCCCGGAAACAATACAGGATGAGATCAGAATTAAATCAAAAACTATTGAGGTGGTTGTTTTAAAACCAGAAAAGAAACCGGAACCGAAAGTTACATCTAAGGTAGAATCGGAACCTGAACATAAGATTACACCAGAGCTTGAATCCACCGAGGAAAAAGTTCGTCCTAAATCTATAGAGAAGATTAAGCCTTTGCGGAAACCGAAAATTAAAACTTCTGAAAAGTAGGTTAAAATGACTATAGAGAGCAAAGCTGCATTAGTTTCAATAGTCGAAACCCTTATAGGGAGTTCTTCAACAGCTATATCAAGTGATGGTCTTTCTTCAGCGGTTGATATGGCCCTTATGGAACTTCCTTGGACATTCCCGTTAACTAACCCTCAAAAAGAATTTTGGATTACTGAGAGGGCAAGACGGCATGTTTTGTATGTTCTTATGGTCGAATCCGCACATAAATTCAAGTATAAAGAAATTAGTCTCCAACACAGATTCAATAATTATTTTAAACTTATTGATATGATGGATACAAAATTTGAAAAAGCATTAGAGGATTTCCCGGATATTTTTGATGTGTTACCAACTTATCCAAGTCTGTGTGATTATATAACTTCAGGCTTTGTTTACGATCAGTACGGTAGGGACGTTTATTAAGGGATATTATGAGTATAGGACAAGATATAGCTTCTGTTTTACAAGAACTCGGTACAGTTACTCGTATTCATAAGTTCGATGGTACTATTATTGAAGATGAATACGTTGATACTGAAGCCTTTACTGAAAGTTCCGCTGAATGGAAACGCCAACATTTTGTTACCGTGTCTTTTCCTTATACTACCCAGGTAGAAACTTCTGATATTATTGAGTTCAACAACGAATTTTATATAGTTACGAGCAAAGATCCTGCTCTTTTTGAGAATGCCCCAGTTGAATATCTTTGTGCCTGTCTACGTTGTAACTGTTTCGGTACTTTTGAGCGGTTTAACGAATCCCCGGGGTATGACGCTGAATACGAACCTTTATCTCCCTTTTCCCTGCTAATTGACAACGTAAGGGCTGCTTTTATTGAGACTTCCGCATCAACAAAATATTTATTGACGGGGGGTGTGTCCGGGGATGACTTCGTATCAGCAGAATTATATATAAGTCCATATACTGATCTTGAAATTGGTGATCGGTGGTTCCCTGATAGAACAAATCGGACAGAATATTATGAGGTGAAGTTAATACAAAAATATAGATTAGCCGGGACATACGTTTGTCTTTTAAAGGAGGATAGACGATGAAGTTAAAGGGCGGCAGTATTCTATATTCTTTAAACGGGCGTCATATTTTAGAAACATATGATAATCTTCGTGAAAATTCCCGTATGTGTGGTGAAATGAAGAACTCTATGGCTTGGTGGAATCCTTCAACTGGTGAGGGTAGGGTTACTCCGGCTATTTCTGCACATCTTGCAGCTTTTATCAGTAATGTTATGAAAGATAACAGTAGAGTACCTGCGGTTATGTCAATGACACCTTTATCTAAAACTTGGAAAGATATGGATGAAAAAGATGACAAAACTGGTTTTTGGTATAATAGGGGGCAGTTAGCAAACAGAGTAACGACTATTAAAGTTGGTGAAAATATTCGTACAGTAGGTATACCTCAAAATTCAACTATGAGTAAAGGGGGTTGGGGGCGACCTCATCAAATTATAAAAGCTGCTATGGTAGCCTCCGCATTAGAATTTGGTTTTATGAATAAAAATACGTATGTAGCTGGGCGTCCTCTTTTTAAGCATGCAACTGAATATTTTATTCAGAAGTTTTTTCCTGCATGGCATAAGGTTATTGGTAATTCTATAAGAAATACGTATGTAAAAATAATTAATGATAGACGCAAAGGGGCGGTAACCTCTATTGAGAGAGTAACAAAAGCTGACATGACTATTGCTATGAGTGAGAATACGTTACGTTCTATGAATCCTGAAAGTGATCCAGCATTTAATTACTCTGATGATATGATTATTTCTGAAATGTCCGGGGGTGCTTCTTTTCGTGCTGAACGTAGTAGTGAATATTACAAAAATGAAATAGTACAGGAAACCGCAAAAGAGATAAAACGTAGTATGAGTAACCAGGATGCAGAGGAAGCTTTGAAATGGTTCAGAGATAATCCAGATTGGAATAAATAATGATAAAATTACTTGATATGCAAGCAAAGGATGTTCATTTACTTATGGATATACCTTTGCGGGATTTAGAAATGCTTGTTCATGTTTTAGAAAATTGCACTTATAATTACAATTCTGAAAACAAAGAGGAACAAGAAATAGCACAGGAGTTAACAACGAAGCTATTCCCGAATTTAAAGATGGTGTTGGAGGCTGCTCATGGTACACCTAACACATAGTGTTGTTGCTCTTAGACGCTCAATACGAAAATTCATCATTGATAATTTAGTCACTGTTGAAGGACTGAAAGTTTTTTTTGATTTTTCGTATAGCACCCCTGACGAGGATAAGTGGGTTGTTGTTGTCACTGATGAGATAGATATTGATTTTTTAGCATCTACACATATTGTGTTGTACCTTTTTACGAAGAATGACATATCAGGGGATAAATTAGCATCTTTACGGGATACTGTTTATGATTATTTCCTTGATTTAGATATAACTGACGGTAAGGCACGCATGCCGTTATATGATGAAGACTGGGACGTTGCTGAACATATTGTAATGTCAATCGTTAGAGAAAGCGGAAAGGAGCGGGGTGAAACCGGTACTTTCTACAGATGGATACAGGTCAGACTTAATTGGGGGGCGAAATGATTATTTACTGTGAAAAGTGCGGTAAAAAACTTATTGAACGTAATCCTAATGGAGTTTGGCATTTTCAATTCGGGAAACAACGAACATCGGGGTCGATTGTTGATATAGAAATTCACGGTTCTATAAAAATGACCTGTCTACGACGTTCGTGTCGTCATGTAAATAATTTACATTATTTCCCGGAACATAAATGATTATCGGGGTAATAACAAAAAACTAAGGAGATTATTATGAGAAGTGGTCCAGTTACTAAAGATACGAGTACTGTAGCATTAGGACTTGCTCAGATACGAGTTGGTGATTCAGCAAGTAATATTGCTACAACTACATCTGTACTGTCAAGTACTAAGTCTATTGGTGCTTTAGCAACAACAAATTTTACAAACAATGTTGATTATTGGAAATTGGAATCGGGTTTTCCGATGCTTGAGGATTTGACTCTTCCTTTGAGGGAAACAGCCTCTCTTGAATGCGAGTTCAAAGAGTTATCCCCTTACAACCTTGCTCTTGCTAAGGGTATTGATCCGAATGCAGATGTAAGCGCAACCGCTACTTTAGGTGATGCTGTAACAACTTTAGGGACGGTTACGGGTACAATTGCTGTTACTGACGCTGGTGGTGTAACTACTGAGAATTGGACAGTTGTTTTCACTGCTGCTACTGCTGCTTCCGTTTACGGTAGTATTACTGGTCATGTTGGTGATTGGGCTGATGTCACATCCGGTGACTTTGCTCCTGATAACAGTGGTAATCCGTACTTTACAATTCCGGATACATTCTTTACTGGTACTTGGGCAGAGGATGATACATATACGTTTAAAACTACTGAGTTCGTTGCTGGTACTTCCGTTTACGCTGACAATCATGCTGGTGAGATTGCACTTGGTTCTATTAAAGCACCTGATTTTGTCCGTATGGAAGCTGTTTACACATACCCGAATCAGACGAATCATATGTACATTGTTTTCCCCCGTGCGAATGTTACATCTTCTATGGAAATATCACTTCAGGCGGAAGATAACGCAAACGTTGGTATTACATTTGAAGCGAAACGTGCAGACAGTGAAACATCCGGTGGTGATGCTGCCTGGGATGCAGCGCCTTTAGGACGAATTTATTTTGACTAATCGTTCGTAAAGCGGAATTAGTTATAAAACCCCCTGTAAAAAGGGGGTTCAATCCAATTATTTAATTAGGAGCAGTAAATGTCAAATCCAAATGTAAAATTAAATCCAAGTATTAAAGAAGTTCAGGTAGGGGTATACGAACTGAAAACCGTAAAGATATACCCATTATCAGTAGCGAAGCAGTTCGAATTAACCGATATTATTGAAGGGGTTATTCAGCAATTCTTATCGGGCGATTTTGAAGAAATGGGAAATGAATTATTGGTAACATACGTTGTTTCCGCAATAAAAGATAATTCCGTAAAAATTATTGAGTACGTTACAAAGCCCGGGGAAGTCAGTATTGACGATTTAACCATAGAGCAGTTGTACGAAATTGGTAATATTATTTACGATACCAATTATAAGACGTTAGTAAAAAACTTGAAAGACCTCTTCAACAAGATGAAGACCAAATTGGATTTGAAGGGGTCGTTGCAAAAGTTCTCAGAAACACAAGCTACCGTTTAGACGATATTTACGTTAAGACGTTTTTAGAGGGTGGATTAACATTAGATCAATTACAAGGTCTTTTTATTGAGTTCCAAAAAATCGAATTAGAGGAATTCAAGGCACAGGCTTCTTTACAGGGTGTTTCATTGAGCGATGATGTTAATACCCCTAAACAAGAAAAAAGGGATAATATGTTGTTTAAAGCTCCTGAAGATTACAATGATATGTCAGAGGAAGAGCGGGAACAAGCAACAAAGGAAATGATGTCCCGGTATCGTTCTTGGGCGGGGAATGCTTTAACAGGGAAATAATATGCAAGATGTAACTATAAGATTAGGTGCAGCGTTAAGTGGTGGAACCTCACAGGTATTCTCAATTTTACGAAAGGGGTTCCGGGAAGTTGCTAAAGAGCTAAAGTTAGTTGCTAAAGCTAATTTAGATATGCAGCGGACAGATATTGCAACTACTCTTGGGCATACTGCTTTAGCTTTGGATAGGATCGGAGCTTCTTTCGGTAAAACAGAAAAGAACGCTCGGAGCAATACCGAAGAGGTAAAGCGGTTATCTAAATCTTATAAAGAGCTTTTAAATTCTACTACAAAGTATTCCGGTAAAGCACACTCAGCTTTAAAAGCACTTGGCAAGGGGTCAGCAAGTGTTGATAAGGTTGAGGCTGCTTTACGTCGATTAAAAGTACAGTATAAGGTACATAAGCAGTTCTCAGATGATGTTAAAGCCGTTACCGATGCTTGGAAAGCGTATTCCGCAAATGTTAAAGTCGGTTCAGCCGCTTTTTACGATGCTAGAACAAAAGCACAGAATGTATCTAAGGCGATTGCTGATCTTGGTAACAGAATAAAAGTAGCTGGTGGTGATCAGAAAAAATTCCAGGAGTCAGTTAAGTTCAGCAATATTGTTTTAGCTGAAGAGAAAGGTCTTTTGAATATTGTCGGGGGTAGATTTAAATTTGCTTCCGATGAGGGAAAACGTTTAATCGGCGTTCAGGAAGGTATGATCACTAAGTTGAAAAAACTTATGGATGGTCAGACCGCCTATGATAAAGCTAAAGTTAAATCAGTTGAAATTGCCCGACAAGATAAAATAGCAGGTGAACAGTATTACCAAACTGTCGTTAAATTAGGAAAATTAGCGGGAAATAACGCCGAAAAATTCAAACACTATAACAAATCATTAGAAGCGTCTTGGGGGGCGTATAAACGGCTACAATTAGTTGTAAAAGATAGTTACCCGGAATTAAAAAAATACATTCAAAATGTAGATTTAACTAAAGCTGCCTTGCAGAACATGAACGGCAACTTAACGGCAGTTGCTGGTAGGTTCAAAGCTGTAAATATGGAAGGGCTTAGACCTTTCGGGAATATGACTATTGAAGCTGCTGAAAAGCTCGGTATTCTCGGTGCTGGTTTCGAGCGTTTGAAAACAAAACAGGCAGTTTATGCCGATATTACAAAGCGGACAATAAAAGAGGTAGAGCAGGAAACAAAGGTTTTACTAGATCAGGGTAAAAGCTTTAATGAGGTTTCGAAGCATATTGATAAACTGATTGCGGATAATACAAAATTACAGGCTTCCGAACGTAAGTTTGAAGTTTTAGCATTTCGTTACAGGGAAATTTTAAATAGTAAAACAAAGCTTGGGGCGAAATCTAATGAGTTTTTTAACGCAATGAAGCAAGAAGGCGCTAACATTGAACTTCTAACTAATAAGCTGACTGCGTTAAAACAAATCTACGATGGAGTTCAGCGTAAAAAAAGAAAAGCAAAGGATACCGCTAAAGATTTAGCAGCACAATACCGGGGATTAATTAATTCCAATACTTCCTACTCAAATAGTATGCAGAAAGTACTTGAGAATTTAACCCGAATGAAAATAAGTCAGGCACAGGCGAAAAGAGAAGCAAGAGCGCTTGCTGCTGAGTACGACAAATCACGTTCAAGTCTAACAGGATTCGAACGATCAATACAGAGGATCGGGAAGAGTTTTGCAACATACGCTCGTTATATGATGTCTTCCACGATTTTAAGGTCTTTTTCAAATACTGTTAATTTAGCAACAGATTCTATTATCGAACATGATCAGGCATTACATGATCTTCAAGCAATCATGCATGCTAATGTAGCGGAAGTTGCTTTAATGGATGAGGCTTTACTGCACGTTGCCCGGACAACTAAATTCTCAATTGCGGAATCTGCTTTAGGTTTACGAAAATTAGGTCAGGCTGGGTTCACTGCACAGGAAGCGATATCAGCATTACTGCCGGTAGCGGAGTTAGCAACAGGCACACTTGAAAGTTTAGACGTTGCTGTAAATTTAGTTGCTACGGCGGTTCGTGACTTCAAGATGGATATGTCCGATACATCAAAGGTTGTTGATATATTCGCTGCTGCTGTTAACGGTTCCCGGATGACTATTGAGGGTTTCAATACTTCATTTAACTACATCGGGCCTATGGCTCATGCTGCTGGTCTTTCGTTAAAAGACACAGCAGCATCAATGATGTTGCTTAGAAATGCTGGTTTACGTACTTCTACTATTGGTACAGGTTTAAGACGTGTTTTAGGGTTATTGCTTAATCCTACTGAGGCTCTTTCAGAATCCCTTGCTGAAGTCGGTCTTTCCGCTGATGATGTGAATCCGAACCTTACAAGTATGGGTAATGTTGTTCGTAACCTCGGAATGATTACACAGGATGCTGGTAAAGCTATTAAGATGTTTGGTTTACGGGGGTCTTCGGTTGTTACTGCTTTCGCAACACACGGGAGTAAGGAGTTCGATCGGCTCAGTTTAAAGTTAGAAGAGACGGGAACCGCCTCTCGTATGGCTGAAACACAGATGAAAGGGTTCCAAGTTACTTTAAAGAATATTAAAGATAGAGTTGGTACCCTTTCTGAGGCGATAGGCGAAGCTGGTTTACATGGTGTTATGAAATTAGTTTTCCAGAGTACAAAGACCGTTATGGACCTTCTTGAAACCTTTGCACGATCAACATTAGGGTACGTCACAATCAATGTTGTTGCTTTAACCAGTGTTTTAGGGGCCTTAATTGTTTCTTTTAAGCTTTTAGCTGCTATACGATTAGGACAACGTTTTACTGATATGGCTTTAGGCATGTCAGCTTACATACAAGTGGCAAGTGCTGCTATTGCAAAAAATGGTATTCTTTCCGCTTCTTTTGCTGGTGTTTCTGGATCTACTGCTGCAATGCGAGCCTCTATAGGGGCACTACTCGTAAGTATTAAAGGGTTCACCGCTGCAATTATCGCTCAAGTGCGGGCATTCTCGATAGCACACCCGGCAATATTTGCCGTAACGGTTGCGTTTAGTGCCCTTACTGCAATTGTTGCAGCAGCAAAAGCAGCGCATAATTCGTACTTAGAATCATTACAGCAACTCGTTATTGATGAAGAAAAATTTGCTGGAGTATTAGAAGAATCAACCTCAAAAATAAATCAATACAGACAGGCTGTTCGCCATTCCGGAAAGGATTCTCAGGCAGCAAGTGAGGCCCTTACTAACTTAGTTGAGAGAGCAATAAAGTTAGGTGAAACACACGGTGATTTGAAAGGGGCTTCAGAAAAATTATCAAGGGCTTTAAAAAATGAAGAATCCAGTTATTTTTCAGTTCAGAACGCCATTAAAGAATACGAGGAAGTTCTTAATAAAGAACTTTTAGGGGCTTACTCCCGTCAATTAGTTTCTTCCGAAAAGCTTCTAAGGGGACTATCCGCACAGGCTGTTTTATTTAATGATGTTCGTTCGGGGGTTTCCGCAGTAAAGAAAAGTATGGTTGATGCTGTTACAGGGCAAAATGCGTACACTTCTTCTATTGTAAAAACAATTCCTTTTCTTGGTTCTATGATAAACATGTTCCAATCGTTAAATAAAGGGTACAAACAGCTACTTGAGTGGAGAAACCCGTTCTCAGTACTTGATGAATCCGGTAAGCCTGGAGAAGCTGGTGTTAAAGAAATGGAAAAGCTGGCAGAAACCAGCGAAGCAGTAGCAGAAAAACTTAATTTAATGAAAGATGCCTCTAAATCGTTAGCGTATGAATTAACTAAGAGCATTGACTTGTTAAAAGTATCTGATGATGAGGTTCAATCTATAGTTAATAGTTCGTCTAACGTGCTAACAGAGACTTCTATGGGGGCATATTTAGTTTCTGAAGCTGTTAAAGAAATGGTGGATAGGGCGAAGAAAAAACATGCTGAATATGTTGAATCGCTTGGTGGGTTACAGACCGCCACCCGAAGGGCGATAAGCAATGTTGTAACTGACTACGAACATTTAGCGAAAGCATTTGAAAAAGGATCAACGGAAGATAAACT
>Ga0180433_10009437_pt1 | contig 11942 bp, 15 predicted proteins | sample SS_ome_8_FD_132980 | JGI IMG/M metagenome (GOLD analysis project Ga0180433, IMG submission 132980) | Hypersaline lake sediment archaeal communities from the Salton Sea, California, USA - SS_1_D_1 metaG | ecosystem: Environmental > Aquatic > Non-marine Saline and Alkaline > Hypersaline >... | reverse complement strand
AGTCTCTGTGAGTCACTTCCAAATGATGTAACAGATGTAGCGCCAACAAGAACATCAGTATTATTAGCAACTGTAATATCGCCAGCAGAAACATCAATACCTGCAGCAAATTCTTGTTCGCCAGTAAATGCACGAAGTCCTGTTAGAATTGCATACTGAATGTGGTCATCATCGCCTAGTCCTGATAACTGACCGTGATCAGCAGGAGAACCAGCGGCTGGTGACAATGCAGATAATCTCCAATCTTGATAATCACCACCACTGTTTGTTGAACGGATAATAGCTTTTGGTGTGTTTCCAAATGTATCATCTGTTTCAAAAATAACAGTAGCTACAGCAACAAATTCTTGAAATGGTAAACTAGATGTTAGAATATCACTGATTTCATTTTCAGCACCATCTCTTGCTTCTGCAATTGTTGCATATTCATTCTGACCAACAACACCAATCATTGGGTTGTCCATATCATTAGTTGCAAAAACATGTGTCAGAACAAAATAACCATCTGTTGCTTCAGATAATGCCCATGTGCCAGTATTCTCATTCCACGCAACACGACCAGTTCCAGCATTTAACAATGGATAGTCATCAGGTACACTCTTTCTCCAATCACTTGTTCCTGATAAATAATACATAGGAATATTCGCAGGAGCTGCATAGTCTGGAATTACCGTAGCAATATCTTCATCTAATACTTGACCTTGAGCAATAGAGAATTGAGCATCAGCATTTGTTGCGCTTGTGCTGTCAGCAATGATATCACCAAGAGCAAGACCTGTTAAATAAACAGTTCCTTGAGCATTGTGTAGATTATAATGAGTTGCGCCAGACATATTAATACCATGACGTTCATCACCAAAATACACAACTTCATTATCAGTAGCATTCCAATAAACAGCAGCAACAAAAGCCCATTCTAAAATAATGTTTGGGTTCCATGTTGTGGTTGATACGAGAGTACCACTTGCATTGAAATAAACATAATGCATTCCCTCTGTATCAGTTAATAGTACTGATTGTTCCGAATCATACACATACTTTTTACCTAATAAATATACTGCAATATCTTCGCCATCAGGAGCAATTGTTACTGTACATTGCCCTGGCGTTGAAGTGGTATCATAAGAAAGACTTGTATTGTCTCTATTTGCAATACCACTAGGATCCTTCACGTCCTCTTGCATGTCGTAGATAAACGACTTCACTGCTTTCTGAGTTGGAACTACGGTGTCAGCACCGGTTGCTCCATCAAACCCACCTAATTGTGCATCAGGTGAGTTCTCTAACCATTTTGGATTATAAGTCATCTTTTAATCCTCCGTTATACTACATAACATAGTGTTTATAATTTGTTCTAATTATTTCTATTTTATATTACAAAGAATTCCCCACTATCAACCAAAATATTATAAGATTGAAACTGAGTTATTATTGTAATTTGAGCTTGACCGTCAATCAAAGATGAGGCATTAACAATAACACTATTTGAATCTCCGCTTATTTTTTTAATGTCGATCTTTCCATTGGCTATGTCAAGCATCTCTATTGTAACATTTCCATTCGTTGTGTCTACTAACAAAATATCACTGGCAACTGCAGTTGTATCACTATCAATTCTTCTTACATTTAAAGGTAATAATTGAGCATCAACATATTCTTTTACAGCTCTCTGAGTCGGTATGGTTGTGTTTGAATTTCCCAAATTTACATTTGTGGAAATATTGTTAATTGTAGCTCCGGCTGTTAATTCTAACGTTGTAAAAACGGCAGAATCCGAATTGCTCCCGCCAATTGGTCCAGGTGATGCCATTAAGTTAGAAACAGTTATTCGCTTAGTTCTGTCATTAACATCAGCTTCACTTATATCGACTATAGCAAATTCATCACCCGAGGCCGGTATTACTAAATTGGTTAATTCTGAAATTTTTTTATCAGCCATTGAGTATTATCCTTTTTTGTTATAGTCGAATAAAGCTTGTGTTCCAACAGATATCGGATTTCTGTCATATAAATCCTGTAACCGACTTCCAGTTAGTTTCTGCGAAGTTTCTAATTTCTCTGTTAAAACTCCTCTGACCAAACTCAGCTTCTCTATGATTTGATATGCATTATTTACAATATGCATTTCAAATGGTTCAGGATCATTCTTATTTTCTAGTTCTTCAAGTATCGTCTCAAGCAAATCGAATGTCTCCTGCACTTCAACGGAGTCCAGTTTCCTTAGAAACCTTTGCATTAGTTTGTCCGTATTTGACATAATATTGAAGCTCTCCTTTACCCTATTATTGTAACATTAATATTGTGCGTATCATCATTCATGAATATTCTTGCAGTTGTTCCAGCATCAATAAAATCAACTTTTGCTGGGTATAGATATTCCATTGTATCAGCATCAACAAAACTCATTGTTACTTCATTATCTCCAAACGTTGAAAGACTGATTTCTTGATAATATAATGAACCATCTGGAATCCAAGACACACCAGATGCTAATGTTAAGTTAAGGCCAATTATATTAGTTCCAGCAACAGAAGTTGTTGGACCCATTGCAACTACTTCTAAGTCCTCTGTATTTGTAGGCATGTAAATCCTTAAAACATTAGTTGAATCGAATACAACATTCAGTGGCTCAACAACTTCATCTGCATTAGCGTCTTTGATTAAGACAACTGCACCACGATTTTCGATTGATGAAACATCAACATCCTGGTAGAATGGACCAGCTCCTTGCCATCCTCCAGATAATAGAGTTGCAGTCACATCCGTTACATTACTACTTAATCTTGTAGTATCAGTTGGACCTATCGCCAAGAAGTATAGACTCTTGGTATTTACAGGCATAAAAACTCTAGTTATTCCTGATAGACAGTCCATTCTTGATGGGACAATTGTTTCATTTGTAGATGCATCCCATAATTGAACAACAGCATGACCATCTGCAAAATCGCTTGTATCAACGTCAAAGTAATATTGCATTCCAGTAGGAATCCATGATGTTGAATCAATAAAATCATATACATATGTTGCAAGATCAGCAATACCTGTTCCCCCGCCTGGTTCTCCTCTTACATATAAAATAGTTACAGTCGTAGAATCTTCTACTTCAACACAACGTCCAACAAATTGATGGAATGGTGTTGATTTTTGAGTAGTAACTTTTCCAGAATCTGTTTTTGAAAGATAAACTAAATTTCCTACAGAAACACTTTCTCCAGTTTCAACTTTAACTCCAGAAACCTCTCCTGACATTTGAATTCGTCCGTTTGTGCCAACTCTTGTAACAACACCATCAGATGTTGTAACTCCAAGACTGGCGTTGGCTTTGGCAACATCCGCAGAACTATTAATATAAACAAGATCTCCCAATTGGAATCCAGATGTATCAACATCATAAACGGATCCGCCACCGCCACCGGCGCCACCCCATCTATCAGAATAACCAAAGTAGTATTCATCTTCGCTTTCTACATAGACAATTCTGGCGGGGTCTCTTTCGGTATCAAAGGTAGGGAGAAAAACTTCTGTTCCTGCATACATAGGAACATATAATCTTTTATTGTTTGTATTTTCTGGATCATAACTTGATACTTGTGTTATAACACCAGGACCAGTTGATGAAACATAAACAGCTTTAAGAAATAACCAATCATTTCCTGGTGTGTATGCACTTCTTTGGCTTGGTTTAACAATTAGGACTCTAGCTTCTGGAGCAGGTCTTTGCTTTTGATAGGTGTAACTTAAAACAACATAGTACCATCCTGTTTCATCAAACCCAGTATCGAAGTTATAATATTCATCTTGATTAGTAAAATCGACAATGTGATCTTGTGTGAAATTAATCCACACATCATCCTTATAAACTTCTCCTGGTGTTAAAATAACCTGTGTTACTGATGTTGTATCTAATTGAATATCACAAGATGTTCTTTTGGATAATCCATCAGTCCCACCCCCATAAGTTAGCATCCGAGTAAGTTTGTTGACGGTGTCACTATTGTAAGATGCATAAGGATCAACCGCCCTTACTTGTGTTGGAATGCTGTCACTGATTGCCATTAGATAAAATCTCCTTGCTTTTTTTCTCTAATTTTTATCGCAAAAATTGCTGTAGGATATATACCTCACACTTTATTTTTTGTTCTAAATTTTTCTTATTGTTAGATTATTGCCGAATATTTATTTTGGTAAACAGATGGCATCTATATATATTAATAACCGAATAGGATGTATTGGTTATTTATTTTTTAGGTGGGTTGTCGAAAAGGGTGGGGCACCGCCACATGTAGCGATGCCCCGTAACATGATGGTTAACTACCCATATTAATTTATTGGTAATTTATCATATTTTTGTTCTAAAAACAGAAGGACATTAGTTAAGATCTTTCGATGGCTTCTTGTATATCTTTAAAGGTTGGTGCTCTGGAATTAATCCTTATAACTTTCCACCCATACTCTGCTAATTTTTTATCTCTATTGATATCTTCATATGGCATTCGGTTATGCCAAAATGTATTTGGAAATTCGATATTAACTTTTAGAATGGGGTCTGCAAAATCAGAAACAAACTCAAATAAAAGAAAGTCCTGAATATTAAAGACTTGAATCATATGATCTTTTTTGATATTAGTATAGAAGGCTCTTAAATGATCAAGGATTTTGTCTTTGCTTAATACACAAACATCTTTGTCTTTTTGTGGTCTTTCTTTATAAACTTTTTCAAAATCAATTTCTTGCTCAATTGTTGGGTCAACATCTTTTTCAGGAATATCATCTTCTTCTTCAAGCATTTTTTTAATTTTCTTTTCTTCTTCATCAATTGATGCTAATTCCTGTTCAACAAAAACATTTTTATCTTTTCCAACTTTACCTAATTTGTTAAATTCTTTTGATGAGATTGGTGCTTCAGGAAATCGTAATTTGTATTCATCAAATGTTATATTATGAGTTTTCAAATGTCTCGGGGAAATAATAAGATAATCTTTCCCACAAATTTGACAAATTACTTTTCCTTGTTCCGTTACAAATGGATATGAATATGATTCACTCATTTCGAATTCTCCTTTTCGAGATTGTTTTTTAATTTGTTCTAAAAAATTGGAGGGTTAATGAACATTCCACAATTGAAAGTTGATCCAGAATTGCCGTATCATTATATTATAGCGTTGACAGTAAATCACTCAAAAACATTATTTGATATACCAACATATAATTTAAAATATTTTCTTGAATTCACAAATGATGATGTTGAACGATTGAGAAAAGCAATTATGATGTCTACAGATAAAGTATTCAAAACAACAGAAAAAGATGCTTTAGAAATGTTTGGTTGTTCAGAAATGGTTGGTGCTTTTTCATCAATGAAATTAGCAACTGCTGTTAATATGGGAACGCTTCATCACTTTTCATCAAGTCATCCATTAGATGAAGATTACTTTGAAGCATTAATAGAAATGCTTCCGAAATCAGAAGATATAAAGGAGAAGTTTCGTGATTCAAAAATCTGATGATATACTTGAGTTTAAAAATGACTTCGAAAGATTTAGTAATTTCTATCCGGTTGTTATTCATTATAAACGAAGGTCTTTTCCATCAGTTGAGCATGCATTTGTATCAGAAAAATCAAATGATTCAGTATTCAAAAATAGAATAGCAAACTTAAAAGAAAGCCAAGTTGGAAAAGCAAAACGATTAGGGCGAAAAATTAAATTGAGAGAAGATTGGGATCAAGTTAAAGATCAGGTAATGATGGAGCTACTTTTAATTAAATTTAATTATCCCGAGTTTAAAAATTTATTATTATCAACAGGAGATTGTCTTATTAAAGAAGGAAATTACTGGCATGATAATTATTGGGGGGACTGCACATGTAAAAAGTGTGAAAATATTATAGGTCAAAATAAATTAGGTGTCATGATTATGAAAATAAGGAAGGAATTAGCATGTCAAAAATTCTAATCACAGGAGATATCCACAACGATTTCGGAGAACTGAATACTTTAATCAATAAAAAGAAACCTGATTTAGTTATTTGTTGTGGAGATTTCGGTTACTGGCCAAAAGTTCAGTGGGGCAAACCTTTATCAATGATTAATCGACAGGGAGCAACAATATTATGGTGTGATGGTAATCACGAAGATCATTGGTCGTTAAAAGAAAGAGAATCAGATGAAATTGAGGAAGGCATCATATATATGCCGAGAGGTTCAATTTATACCTTAGAAGACGGACGAAATATTATGTTCATGGGAGGAGCATACTCCATTGATAAAGAATGGAGACGTATTGGAGTTGATTGGTTTCCAGAGGAAACAATATCCCAAAAAGATTTGATGAATTTACCAGATGTTAAAGTTGACATTCTTATCAGTCACACATGCTCAAAGGAATTATTATCTGAAATGTTAGTATTAAATCCTTGGAAGACTACTGATCCTTCCAACGATGCATTAAGTGAAGTCTGGAAACAATATAAACCAGACATGTGGTTCTTTGGTCATTGGCATCTTTATAAAAAGGGAACTCTTGAAAATACAAAATGGTATTGTTTAGGAGCCACTCTACATCAAACTAAATGGTGGCAATGGCTGGACGAGTAGTATCTCACAAAAACTTCTTTAAAGAAAGGGTAAAACTATGTTTTGGATTTTCTGCATGCTGTTGTTTATCGCAATAGCAGTCGTCGCTCCGCGGTTCATCAAGGATATTCAGAAACGAAAACGTGATCGAAATGGTGACATTGTTGATGTTACCATCAATCTTTCTGCGGTTCGTTGGGGGGTTCGTGCATTTGGCATCATCTTGTCAATCTTGTGTTTCCTTATGACGAGCTGCCTGATCATCGACTCGGACAAGGTTGGTCATCTGACCCGTGTCTATATGGGCGGAAAGATGCCTTCTGGACGAATCATCGCCAATACGGATGAAAAGGGGCCTCAGGCGGAGATTCTTCCTCCGGGGTTTCATATGATCCCATTCATTCGTGTAACGCACGAAGTTGAAGAGCTTCCCATCGTTCACATCGAAGAAGGCACCTATGGATTCTTGGTTGCCAAAGATGGTCGTGCAATGCCCGATGGGCAGTTCATCGCCCCTTCATGGGATAGTGCAGATAACATGATCAATGCCATGAAGTTCATGGGGTATGATCAAGAAGATGATAGTGTATTACCTCCTGGTGTCAAGGGACCTCAATTGACCGTACTTCCTCCTGGCGATTATCGTATCAATCGCTACCTTTTTGACATCTTTTCCGGCGATGTTACCGATGTTCCGATTGGGCATGTTGCTGTTGTCAAATCAAATGTTGGCGACGTTTATACTGGCAAACCTATTCTTCCCACTGGAATTGAATCAACAACTCTTTCCGTGCCTATCGTTCCAAAGGGTTACAAGGGAGTTTGGGCAACCGTCCTGAAACCTGATCGGTATTACCTCAATACAAAAGCATACGATATCACCATCATTCCTACTCAGATTCAAACCTGGAAATACATCGGCGGCTATAAACGTCGATATATCGATCTCAAACTGACAGATGAAGGCAAGATTGAACAGACAACTCGTGCAGAAGATATTCCCATGCCCAAAGATGCAGCAGATGTTGCAGTCCTGCTTCGTGTTGAAAACTGGGATGTTTTTCAGGACGCCAGAATTCAAATTCAGGTGACTCCTGAGAATGCTCCATTTGTTGTCGCCGCAGCAGGTGGTATCGCTCAGATCGAAGATAAAATTATGACTCCCACATTCCGAAGCGTTTTGCGGAATGAAGTTGCCAAAAACGTTGACGATACCGTAGAAGCTTGGGATAGTGAACAAAAGAAGACCGTTGAAAAACAGGTCAATCGTCCTCGTCAGGTTCTTGATCTCCTGTATAAAAGAGAAGGTCTTGAACTTGCAGTTGAGAAGAAACTCATCCCCGAAGGTGCCAAATATGGTCTGACAGTTATGGAAGTCCGTTTTGGTGATCCTGCAGTTCCGCCTGAGCTTCTTCTTCCTGGCAAAAGGAAACAGCTTGCTGAATCTCTGGTCGCAACATACCGTCAAGAGAAATTGGCACAGACCGAGCGTGTTCAAAGTGAGAAAGAACGTGCTCGTGCCGATCAGCAGGGCGAGTTGATGAAATCCGAAATCGGAATTATGGTTGCTGAGAACAACGCCGAAGCCCGTACCAAAGCTGGTCTTGGGGAAAAGGCATTCTTAGAAAATGTGGCCAAGGGGCAACAAGCACAGGCCAACGTCCTTGGACAGGATCGTGCATTCGAACTTGCGTACATCAAGGAAGTCCTTACAGCAGCAATCGAAAATCCGGATATCATCAAGTACCCGCATATTCTGGTTCAGGGTGGTCAGGGTAGCAGCTTAGAAGGTGCAGCAGCTATTCTTGGTGCTTCAAACTTGAATATGGGCAACGCTACAAAGTAGCATAATGAAATGAGAATGGGGGAGGAAACTCCCCCTATTCCCAGATTGGTGGGATTATGAAACAAAGGAGGAAAAAACGAAAAAGTTGTAGATCAAAAATAGCTCATAGTTCAAGAGACCATGCAATGATTGCCCTTAAAAAATTACAGAAAACAAATTTTATTTTTCATAAGATGCGTCCATATAAATGTAAATTCTGTGGTAAATGGCACATAGGGCGAACAAATAAAATAATGTATGAAAGATTCGATGACTTATTAAATAAATGGCAAAGGAAACATTAATGACTGAATGTGTAGGGTGTGGATACTGTTGCATGAAGACGCCCTGTGACGCATCACGCCGTCTGTATGGGAATATAAAAGAATGCCCCCAACTATTATGGGATGAAGATAAATCACGTTATATATGTGGCCTGATGATGATAACAGGTCCAGTCGGAGAAGGCTATCGAGAAGAATTATATACAGGTGCAGGATGTTGTTGCGGTTTAAATTCATGGAGAAAAGATGTCAGAAAGAGGACAGGAATTGAATTATCATCAAACTTAAATCCTCTACCAAAAGTTATGCAAATATTTATTTCCTGTTTAGCAAAGGAATTTACATCAACTGATAAAATGGTATTAATGCTTTCAAGATTATCGTCAGAGTTAAAAAAAGATGGATACGATGAAAGTGAGGTTGAATTAATTTATAATAACATCGTTAGAATATTTAATGATAATAGAAATTCTTTTATGAAGGGATTTATGGGATGAAATATAAGGGCTGGTTCGATGGTTCCGCCAAACCAAATCCAGGTACCATGAAAATTGGCGGGTATATTGAAGATGAAAACGGAAAAGTTATTGAACAATTCTCTTTAGAGCTTGGAGAAGGAACTAATAATCGTGCTGAATATTTAGCATTAGTTCATCTAACAGGATTAATTCGTATGTTGAATATTAAAGATATTGATATAAAAGGAGACTCAAACCTAGTTGTTCAACAGATTAATGAAAAATGGAAATGCAAAGACCCCTATTTAAAATATTTCAAAGATGCTATATTATTTTCTCTTAGGGAAGTCAATTGGAATCTAACCCATGTTTATCGTGAAAAAAATAAAGAAGCAGATTCATTAACTCGCTAGCTTTGGAATACTTTGTAATAGTTCCCTTGCATAGCTAAGCATAACCAACCAAAACTTGAAAGGAAAAGAAAATGAGAATTGATCTTTTGATTATTGACCCGCAGAATGATTTCTGTGATCCCAAGGGTGCGCTTTATGTTCCGGGCGCCGAAGGAGACATGAGTCGTTTGGCTACCATGATTAATCGCCTGAAAGACAAGATTGACGATATTCATGTGACGCTCGACAGCCATCACTATGTGGATATCGCCCACCCGGTCTTCTGGTTGGATTCCAAGGGACAACATCCAGGTCCGTTCACGATCATCACGGCAGCGGATGTCGAAAACGGCACCTATCGTGCAACCAACCCGCAGTTTCAGCAGCGTGTGCTGGATTATGTGAAAACCCTGGAAGTGAACGGTCGTTATCCGCTATGTGTGTGGCCAGTTCATTGCCTCATCGGAAGCTGGGGATATATCGTGTATCCCGAACTGTTTGACGCCCTACTGCAATGGGAAAAGGATTTCGCCATGGTCGATTATGTGACCAAAGGATCCAATCTCTGGACCGAACATTACAGCGCTGTTCAAGCTGACGTTCCAGATCCGGAAGATCCCGATAGCCAGCTCAATATGCGGTTGATCGAAACACTTCAAGATGCCGATATCATTCTACTGGCCGGTGAAGCGAAATCACATTGCCTGGCCAATACGGTTATCGATATCGCCAACAACTTCGGCGAGGAAAACATCAAGAAGATGATCCTTCTCACCGATGCAACATCGACCGTGCCGGATCCTCCTGGCACCACCATGTTCACGGACTTCTCCGAGAAGTTTCAAAATGACATGGTCGCTCGCGGCATGCAACTCTCCACCACCGAGGAATTTTTGAAGTAATGGCAAGGGATGGCGGATTTATAATTGATAAAATTTTTGATCATTTAGACTTCAAAGCTCATATGAAAAAGGTAAAATGTAAAAGACCTTCATCACCAGGAATATCAAAAATACTTACAGAAGAATTACAAGAGCATATGTTACCGCCAACCATTCCTGTCAAAACAAAGAAACCTATCCAAATAGTTCCAGATGATGAATTGGAGCTTCATTTTTAAGAGGTTAATATGGAATTAATTCTTATTCATAAAATTAAAGGATTTGTCTTATTGAAAACTTTTATGACAGGTGCATCATTGCGAAGATACATTATTAATGCAAATTTAAAGCCTGAAGATTATTGCTTAATTGAAGGAAAAGTCTTAAAAACATTTGAAAACTTTACTACTACCAAAGGAGAAAATCTATGCCACGGTTAATGGCTACATCTGATGATCAGGTTATCGACATTCCCGGTCCGGGCAATTTTCAATTCTCTGCCGTTCGGATTGAGGATCTTGGTGCTACGGAATATACACTCGTCACCATCGTATGCGACATTTCGGGAAGTGTAAGAACTTTTGCCGCCGAATTGTTGAGAGCAATTCAAACGGTTGTGGAGTCCTGCAAAAAATCCCCACGTGCCGACAATCTTTTGATCCGTCTCATTCATTTCAACAATGACATCTTTGAGATTCACGGATTCAAAAATTTGATCGATATTGACCCCAATGCATACGATCCCCTGCATCCTTCAGCAATGACGGCACTTTTCGATGCTTCATTTGATGCTATTGGTGCGACCCTTGAGTATGGCAAGCGTCTGGTCGATCAAGATTTTGATTGCAATGGCGCCGTCTACATCATCACAGATGGAATGGACAACCAATCCACGATAACACCTGATGCAATCAAATCAAAGGTTGTCGAAGCACTTCAGAAAGAGGAAATCGAATCCCTTATCACAGTCCTTATCGGCATTCAGGATCCAAACAGCCGATGGAGTGGTGAAATCAGAAAGGCTTTGGAAGATTTCAAAAACAAAGCCAATCTCGATGAATTCATTGATGCCGGAGATGCCACCCCTCAGAAGCTGGCCAAGCTCGCCAATTGGGTCAGTGAAAGTGTCAGCAGTCAATCACAGGCTTTGGGCACCGGTGGCCCGAGTCAGATCCTCAGCTTTTAGGAGGTAAAAAATGAAGGGTTTTATATTTCCAATAATAATAGGTATTCTTATTATCACAGGATGTTCAACATATACGCCTGGCCATTTTGTAGATGAAGGTGGATCGACCTATGTTACATTTGATGATGGAACTAAATATGAGTTGCCATCTGGAGGTAGTGATTCTGAGTAAAATTTGGGGGCTTCGGCCCCCACTAAAAAAAGAAAAGGAGAATAGTAAAATGCAAAAACCTTTGATGAACCACAACAAGACAATCGTACAGTACATCAAGAAAGAACGGAAAAGCCGGTCGGGGAAACAAGTGTTGAGCCGTGAGAAGATCGGAGTGATGGTTGCGGCT
>Ga0180433_10009436_pt1 | contig 11942 bp, 18 predicted proteins | sample SS_ome_8_FD_132980 | JGI IMG/M metagenome (GOLD analysis project Ga0180433, IMG submission 132980) | Hypersaline lake sediment archaeal communities from the Salton Sea, California, USA - SS_1_D_1 metaG | ecosystem: Environmental > Aquatic > Non-marine Saline and Alkaline > Hypersaline >... | reverse complement strand
CCGAAATACGAAGACATTTCACCCCGATATCGTCTTGCCGAAATTGCATACGACAGGGCGATGATCGAGGTACTACAGGAGGCGTGATATGGCATCCGAAATATATGAACTCGAAGCGCGTCTGAAAAACCACATGACGGCGGAATTCGATAAAATAAATGCGTCATTGAATGAAGTTGATAAGAATTCAGAAGAAGTAAATCGTAATCAACAAAAACAATGGAAGGATACCGCAAAAGGGGTATTTACCGCTGAAGTAGCTCTACGTGCGGTAATGAGTGCATATCGGACAGCCGTCGGATGGTTTAAAGAAGGGTATGAGAGCGTCAATAAGCAGTATCAGGCGACGACAAATCTTAATACCGCACTCGGCTTTCACAGTAAGCTACTTAACGAACAGGCGGCTAATCTCGAAAAGACAACGCTGTTTGAAGACGATCAGGTACTTGCGGCACAGGCGCGTCTTGCAATATACGTTAAGGAAGAGGAGCAATTAGAAAAGATAATTCCTCTGATTCTTGATATGTCAACGCATACCGGTATGGATTTGGCGTCTGCTGCTGATCTCGTTGGAAAGTCATACGGCTCATCAACGAATGCACTAATCAGATATGGTATAACGATAGACGGGGCGGTAGGTTCGAATGAAAGACTTGAGAGTACATTAGAAGGTCTCAAAATAAAATACGCAGGAGCGGCAGAAGCAGTCGCCAGAGATGGAACCGGGCCGATCATACAATTCAACAAAGAACTTGGCAATCTGAAAGAAGAATTGTATGAGGGGATTATGCCCGGTCTTGTGGAACTTGCCAGAACATTCGAAGAAAAAGTCGCGCCGAGAATACGCCTTATCATTGATGGCATAAGTAAACTTACGAAATCATTCGTCGGACAGACTGACATTTCTGTAGTCCTCAGACAGAAAGAATCTGAATTAGCTGAAACACGTGATACACTGGCGCGGCTCGAAACTAATACGACAGGAACATTCGTGTGGAACAGGAAAAAATCAGTCGAAGCAGTTAAAGAAAATATTGCATCGCTCGAAGCTGAGATAATGGCACTAAGGGCGGCACAGGAAGCGCAGGAAGAAACAGCAATCATTCCAACACAAAGAACGAAACCGACAGCAGACCCGGAAGAGATTGAAAAAGCAAAAAAGTTAGAACAAGAGTTGATTGCGCTTTCTTTTGCGGCACAGGAAGCACGTCTCACAATCATGGACAATAGCAGAAAAAAAGAATTGTTACTGTACGAGATTAGTTTCAATCAAATGGAAATGCAATACGCTGAGAACAATAAAGCAACTGAACTTTTACAAGAAATCCACCGTGCAAAACTTGCGGAGATAAATAAAAAATGGAATGAGAAAGACTTCGAAGAATTCGAGAAATCATCCGAAGAGAGCTTTAAAAAGTGGGTCGAGGCTGAACGTAAAAAGGGCGACGTCTCGAAGCGCGTCTCAGATATGAAGGGCGAACTCTCCGACGACGAGAAAAAGCGCGGCATGGACGCGACACGACAAGCACTCGGAAATATCGCGTCAATAGTCAGCGGCAATAAAGAATATATCGCACTGTACAAGACAGTGGCTATTGCGCAGGCAACGATAGACACGTGGGCGGCGGCGAATGCGGCTTTGAAGGCGGCACCTCCACCATTTAACTACGCTCTTGTCGCTACTAATATTGCTATGGGTATGGCTAATATTGCGAAAATATCAGCGCAGAAGTTCGCTCACGGCGGCATCGTCGGCGGCTCATCGTACACCGGCGACCGGGTTCCGGCGATGGTCAACTCGGGTGAAATGGTGCTTACCAAAGGACAACAGGCCAACCTGTTCAACACGATCAACAATAACTCAAGCATGAGCAACGCCGTGAATATCAACATCAGCACAGGCGGTGGGGCGTATGACATGGCCGCCGCGAAACATACGGTTGACTCGCTTGTGCCTGTTCTCGGGAAGGCGCTTATTCGTGCGCGGCGTGAGGGACGACTGACAGAATACGAGAACGCGAGGTAAATACATGCCATTGACAATCACATATTCAGCGACCTCGATTGGACTGCCTAACCCGGAGTTCGGGTATAAGACGAAGATCGCTTTTCCGTTCGACATGGTTGATCTCGACAGCGGACAGTTTTCCGTGCGCGACGACGGCACGAGCTACGACACGCGCTCATGCGAATGCGAGTTCGTTCTTACAGAAGATCAGATGAACGATCTCAACACACTGCTCCGCTCTACCGCGCGCGCGCAACAGCTCACGCTCTCGCTTCCTGATTCAAACGGGTTTCATCCGTTCGGCGCGGACAAGGGAGACGGCGGCGACTTCACGATCACAGCCAGAATAACAAACACAGGAAAGATACAGCAGGTTCCGTTCCGGCGGTTCCGCGTTGGCATGGAGTTTACGAATGTCGGCAACTATCCAGTATATGCGCTTCCGTCAGAGCGTAGCGATGGTGTGTATACACTCGGCAGCGTGAGCGGATTACGTGAACCTATCAGCATGTTCGACCCGTTGCAGATTTACAATGTGGATGTAGATTTTACGGTCAACAATACACCGCAATTTTTCGACCGTGGAAGCGCAGGTGACAACGCAAGCACTAAATTCTCCATGACAGAAAACGAGAGCAAGACTGCGGCCCTGCTCGACTACATAGCGAGCACCGCGCGTGCCACTGAATTCCCGATGAAGACACCGGCGCGCGCGTATCCGTTCGGACGCGACCACGATGTCGCATGGACGTACACCGTGCAGCTGTCGAACAAGGTCATAGAATGTACACATGAGAACTACGACAGGTTTACTTTCGGTCTTGAGCTGTTGAATAAAACAGTCTCCGATATAACGTGGTGGCAGGAGACACTTGACACAGGAGACGAATATCAGGAAACGCTTGCGACCGGCGACGAATATCAGGAAATCTCTTTTTGATCGGAGGGAATGATGCCCGCGACCAATGTTATAATATATCGGATAACTAACGCCGATTTGACCAATCTTAACTCAAAGCAGACGGGGATCGAGACTACCGCAGACAGCGATCTCGATTTCAAGATGTACGGGTACAAGGACGATGGCGGAAACCTGTTCCGCTTGCTCGCCAAAGACCAGAAAGCGAAGGTCACGGAAATAAAAACCGAGGACGTTATCGTGAACGCCGGGAACGCTATCTATCTCTGCGCCACTGGTCAAGACAAAACATCGAGCGGAACTATCAAGCTCTGGATTAACGGTACCGGAGATTTTGAAGCGACAACAATATAAAGGAGGGAATGATGAAAAATATTTTTCTATTCATTGTGCTATTGAGTGTTGCGCTATACGGAACACTTCGAGTCGATTCCGCTTTCATTGATGGAGTAAAGGCGGCGAACACATACACGACATCGACCGCAAGCACAGATTCCCTCTCAGCGATCGGCGGGGCGAACATCAACAGGTTGACGCTTGATACTGCCGTGTCTATAAATCGTATCATCCTTGGAACTGCCGACAGTCTTTATACAACAGGCATAAAAGTCGATCGCCTTTACTTCGGACAGGTTACAGGAGCGGCGGCGTCTGTCCTGTCCGCCGATACAATAAAATCGTTAGAAGTCATTCGTATGGGCAGTGGTGCCGCAGAGCCGACACTTGACGGACAAATAGTATTTGATAGTCTTGAGCAATCATTTCACGCATTCAGCAATGGAGTGCTCGGTGCATTTCCGCGGTCGATTTTTTGTCAAATGAATGTTCCATTATGCTCTAACACGACCGATGAAACGTCTCTGCTCGGTGTTGATAGCATTCATACGTTAGACTCTCTTCCTGCGTATTTTTGGAAAAAGGGGAAATACCTGACGTTCGATATTGCTGGTATCTACTCCACAAAGGCAACGACACCGGGAACGATGATCGTGAGAATGAAACTTAATACTACTGTTTTATGTAGTACTATAGTTACGCTCGATCAGAATGAAACAGATCAGAAGTGGGACATGCGCGGCATTGCTATCTGTCAAGATACAGGGGTGACAGGGACGTTCAAGATGATGACCGGATTCGGCCATTGTATAGCAGGAATAAAGCATGAAGACCCTATTTATACACTTGGTACAATCGTCAATACAACGGTGAAATTGGCACCGGACATGACGGTTGAATTTAGTACCGCAGATGCCGCGAATAAGATAAGATCGGTTCAGTTCAACATAAATGCATCACACTGAGGTATATCTATGAGCCAAGTATTCGGCGTAAAAATAATTCTCGATGACCGCGCCAATCCTTACGCGCAGGATATTTCGATCGGGCTGTACAATGTCACCGGCGCGAACTCCGAACTGCGCTGGATACAGAATGCCATCACAGGGGTGACCGATTGGAAGTACGGCATGATCGTCAAGAACGGACTAAAGCCGTTCAGCGTGGAGATTGATTTGCGGCGCGGTGGTAACGTCGAGCTACCAGGTCGTGGCGGGGTGACGGTAACGAATACCGCGCAGTTCTGGAAAACCATTCAAGATCTCAGGATTGATCTTACCTCGTGCGTCGCGGAGATACATCTTTTCAACGGTTCAACTCCGACAAAGTTCCGCACGTATATGTGCGAGCGCCCGCAGTGGAACGCGCGCGAGTATACAATCCCGTTCAAAGGCGTGCAGGAGCTTCGGCGCGTAGACATACTGAAAAGTATAACTGTGGGAGATTATCCTAATGCAAAGTCAAGCGTAATTGGAAAAAAGATACCTGCGGTATTCGGGAAGTTATTTCCTACAATAAACAGCATAGACGAATTCACCAGAAATCTTATTGCTAAATTTATCCGCACAGCGGCAAATGTGGCAGAGGATTATTCAGATGACACGTTCACCAATTCAGGCGAGACAGATATAAAACTATTCCCTATTATTGCAGTACCCGGAACGGCACAGGTAAACATTGAGGCAACGACTACCGTTCCAGCAATTTCGCTCACACCTTCAGACTTATACATGATAATAGTTGACGGTGACGGAGAAGGCCAGATACGGCAGGTATCGTCCATGACAGCTACGGGCACTACTTCTGAAATATCTGTTTCTGTCGGTACAGTATTCGAAACAACGCCATCGGCTGTTGATGATGATACAAGGTCATGGGTGAAGTTCTTGACAATTACAAGAGGGTACACTGCCGACTTCTGGCCGTGTAAAAATTTTCTCGATAATGATGGAATCGCTGTTTTAACCCCTGAGTTGTACTCATGGGACGACACTAACGGCTTATATGACGGAGTGTCAAACGCGCAGTTTTCTGTAACAGACACTGATGATAATAACGGGCTGACATTAACCGGACAGCAGGGAAGTGGCGATATTGACACCGTTGACTCGTTCAAGATTATACCTATGGCAGACGTATACATGGACGATTCAGCGACCATCGACTACGAATACGGAACCGGCGGAAGCGGCGTATTGACATACACAAGATTGATTGATGGCGTGTTTTATAACTACGGGCCCGGGGTTCCTGACTATACAGGCGGGACTGTAGACAATATAGCATACTCCCATGACAAGCTGAAAGATACCTATGCTGAATTAACAATGTCAATCGATGCGCGCGACCCCGGCAATACGATTAAGATACTACGCAGTGTAAAGTGCACTCTTCCTCCGTTGCCGCAGAATATCGCCATCGATGCGGTTTACGTAGGAATAAAAGCTGTAATAAATCCAGAGAACAACATAATAAATCCAGAGATTAGATGTCAGTTCAACCGCTTTGCATATACTAAAGACAACGATGACACGCTCGTCGATCTTGATGAGGACGTGAATCCTCCGGGCAACACCCACAATGTGGACGACTTTCCTGATTACTACTGGGAGGATGATCCAGCACCATCTACGACAGGCAATTCCAATTTTTACATCGTGGGCGATTCAGTTACGTCACAGGTGCAGTATATAACCGGATATACAACTTTTGAAATAGCAGGGTGCGCTGGAGACACGGCAAGAGATGTTTACAATCTGTATAAAGATATGAACATCTACATCTATGGTGATGGCGATATAACAGAGCTTGATATTGGGTTCAAACTATACGAAGTAGCAATAATTTTAAAACTCGGTGAATCATCCATCGCCGATGAAATTTATTCCCCCCTCGCCGGTCGCGTATACGATGACGGCTTCGAAGGGCGCAAAACGTCGACCGATCTCATCGAAGGGCCGATCAACGTCTACGAGCATCTGTGCCGCCTCCAGTGCTGGAAAGAAACTGGCGTAGCTCCGACTCTGGCGTGGGGTCTTGAGTATGCGAATGCTCCGCAGATAAAAACAAGCGGTGAAGGGTCATTCGATGCGGCGGGGCTACCTTCACAGACTTTCGGCGCGCAGATACAGGACGACGGATACAGCGATGAATTAAAACGCTCGATCACAAAAAACTTTTTTCTCATCTCGTATAATGACACTTACGGAAAAGAGTGCGTGAAGAAGTTGAATAAAAATGTTTCCGATCCTGTGTACACCGTCACGCTGTCCGATATTACAGACAGGGAATTTATCGAGCTTATAGAGTGCGACGAGGACGCTATATATCCAGAGCCATTTGTGAACTACGCGATTAACACGGCGACAGGTGAACCGGAAAAGCAGATCAGGGTCACTAACGCCGGGGCACTATCTTACAGCTCCGACTACGTGCAAGGATTGACAGGCGCGAATGCTCAAGCACTCTGGCAAACGTGCCATTCTTTATCTCTCAAGTCCCGCGCGCTAAATGCTCCTCCGAGCGATCTCACTGATATGGTATGGGCGAACGGTGAGAACGATGATGAGATAGCGCGTAACTATATTCTCGACTGGGCGGCATGGCAGGGGAACAGAGAAATAAACTTGCCTTTACACGCGAATACATGCATGTCGTGGCTACCGTCAACGAGGATAAATGTAGAACTTCCACAGCAGACGAACAGTCAATCTTTACAGGCGATAGTCGAGCGCGTAGAGATCGATCCGAACCCGCCGTATCGGGCGAGCGTGAAGGCAATATTTATTGAGTAGTGTGATATTTGAACTCCTGCGCCATTAGTCTCACGGTAGTCCATCCGCAATGAGGGCAGACGAGAATAGCTCGTTTGCCCTCATTGTTCTTCAGTTCTGACAGGTGCATCCGGCAATTGCAGTATTTACATATGGTCATTATTAGCTTCCGGCTGGGTTAAATACCCCTGCAAAAAGTGGGGCCGTTGTTATCATGTTTTATTTTCCTCTTGCGTAGTTTATTGTGCTGCGGCTGTTGGGAGATGTGTTGCGCTCCTCAAAAGTATTCAGCGGCGGCCTCACTGGTTCAGGAATGTTAACCGTTCAGCCATCAACTTGTGAGTAGTTGATGATTACACCCCACATATTCTTTTACACTGGCCGCCTGTGGATGCAAGCCAGACCTGATGAGCTTTCGCTACCAACCGCCGCCTATAAATTCAAAGAGCGCAACATTTCTTACAACGTTCGCGCAACGTGTGATCGTTTTAATGTCACACTTGCGCTGTTGTGCGATGTTGGGCCACTTCATTAATAAATTGGAGCGCGTCCCGTAATTCGCACCAGGCAGGAGCATTGTGGCCGTCAGAGTTCACCTTCTTTTTAATCGAACAGATGTACGTGTGCCCATCCAACTCCCACAATGCGCCGTGTGGACAGGTACTACAGCCCTTGACAAGGATAACTTTCATACGCGCTCCCTATAATCCAAATGTGGCCCAATTTTGCACAACTCCCCATTATGTGCCATAGCACATAATATTCCACGGTCACGGCTCAAAATAATTCCTCGGTATCTTCTCTTTCCTGTCTCTCTCCTTGCGCTCAAGCATTGCCATGACAATAAAAACTATCAGGCATCCTAATACTATTATCCATTGCATTTGGTCAGGGTCTCCTTTCCACGAATGTATGATAGTTTCCATCCTTTTTGATTTCCTCTCATGCGCCAGAGTCGTGTGATGTCAGGTTTCATTTCTTTTTCCATAGGAATTCATCACTCCTTGTATCGTGACAGCTGCGCCTCGTTTCGGTTCGACGGTAGCCGAATGAACCGACTATTGACGATAGAGAACCCCACCAATTAGGATGGGGATGTCCGAACTTAACATTATACAACATGTGGCGCTCAAGCTCCTTCCTCATGTCGAACCACCAGAACGATGCGCGGTTAGTCGACCATGTGAGAAACCAGTTTTTGCACTCGCCAAAAAAAGTCTCTTTGGGGAGCAGTGACAGTTGAAGCACCCTCGGCTCATGCATGTCATCATACCAGATGCACGAGCGGTCGGAGCAGTCGTCAGTATTGATACGCCTGCGCCCGCAACACTGGCGGCAGAATTGCAATACCGCTTTGTCAAACTCGGCAACTGTTTTGTGTCTCATCGGTATTTCCTGGTGTCCATGAGGTTACACACGGCGCTCACATCATAGCGCGGGATGCGCTCCGTGATACGGGCGTTGTGCCCTACGCCGTGGGTGTGTGTGGTAATGTCAATAGTTTTTTACGCATACTGTTCACCGTACCTGTTGCACGCCTGCGAGTACCAAATGTGTTTCTTCCGCCTTGTCGGACGGAATACGCTCTTACACCTCCGCCATACCTCGCCGGCGAAATGATCCTTGTGGTATGTGATGATACTCCCCATCACGCTCTCGAGGTAAAAAGGATCTGATGCCGTGACCGTGAGCGCGTTCCCCCGCACTCTGCCGGTGATATGCACCATCCACGGACGGCAACGGTAGGGGGAAGTGCGGCGGTAGAAATCGAATAGGGTCATCGTAGTTTCCTCCCGCAATATGGACAATACTCCATGATGTCTGGGTATTTGACGTTTTCGTCGCAGAACTCGCACGGCTCTTTTTTAGCCATGCGCTTGATTACATCACGCACCACGCATGACAGAAGTACCTTATCAGCGAAGAAGTATTTTTCTTCGGCCATCAATTCACCGATTATCTGATTCGCGTCCATGTGTTACTCCGCGTATATGATGGTGATGCCCTTATCCCCGATATCGGCAAGGGCCAGCCGTATTCCGTACTCCACCAGGCGGCTGTTGAGGCCGCTGTAGCGGGGGTACCGCTTTTTGAGCTTGTCCAGCTCCCCCGCGAGATCGCCAGGGATTGAGGCGCTTATGGTGCGCGTGCCATTAATTTTTTTCTTTGTCATTTATTATTCCTTTCAATGACTGTGTGGCGCGTAGTTTATCGAAAATCTGTTCAAGGTAAAAATCATCACTTAAATCGTTAAACAATGATTCTGCTACACTGCGTCTTGTGTCATAACAATTTTGACACAATACGGGCATTTCCGGACAAATATCATCCTCACCCATATACGTGCCGCACACCTCACACTGAGGCGGTATTTCTGGGGCCATTGGATCGCCAGGATGGTAGATTTTCATTCTGCACCCACCTCTGGATAGGGGGGCAGGTCATTCCACCCCTGAAGGATTTGGCGCGATTTTGAAACGATTAAGTCGAGATCAGGTGTGGGAAAAACCTCCACGGCGTGGAGCAGGTTGCCCATGGTGGCAATTTTTTCCTCCGGGGTCATGTTGTCAACTACCTCGCGGGTTAGGCGGTCAGCGCGGAAACTGTCGAGCATTCCACGCACGCGCATGGTCTTTTCTTCGGCTGTCAGGAACATACGGCCTCCTGGTGTTTGCACGAATTGTCTGTCACCCCGTCGCTGGCATACGCGATTTTTTTCAAACGGCAATTTACGGTGTGCATTGTGCAGATTTGGTTATGGGTTACGGATTTTCTGAATGCCCCCCGTGGCCGGCATCCGTGCGCCACCAGACACGTTTCTCCGTTCACGTCCACAACAGTTCGAGTTAACCGATCATCGCCATATACTGTGTTTTTCATAATTCCTCCTGGTTTGTGGTTTAGTGTCTCTCATCCTCTCCCTATAAATATACCACAAAACAGGAACAAAGTCAATAAAAATCGTAAAAATATTGAAAATAGTTGTAAGATAATGAATTTGCTAACAATGTAATTATCAAAGTTTTGGTTTTATCAGTGCGATGTATACTTTTTCGATTTCTCTATAGTCAACATCGCTGGGCGTGTAGCGCAGCAGCCGCCACCCAGCCACCGTGAGGGCGTTGTATTTCTCCATGTCACCGATAAACCCCAATCCGCTATTTCTGATAATTCGGCGGCCATATTAACTCCAAAAATTTGCAAATGTTAAACAACGTCCCGGCAAATGCGTGCCGTGCGCTACCACACATGCCCGCAATCCTCGCAATTCCAGATACTACCACGACACTTGATATTGGTACTTTGACAAGCAGGGCATGGCGTAATTTGTATGTTGTTTATAGTTGCCACACCATCCTTAATTCTAATTGCAGAGGGGAATAACTTACTAACGTAACAGTCTTTGGCCTCGCCCCTCGATTCGCACTCAACCTCACATCTGGCACAGTCGGATACGATATGGTATGCGGGTTTGCAATCAAAATTACAGCAATCACAAGCAAACAGGTCTTTAACCCCGCACCCGCAGTTATCACCAGCGAGGCCATCAAAGCCGTTTGCAAGAAGATACTCACTAATAATTTCACCGACACATTTTATTTTCATATTCCCTCTGTACTATAAGTCTAAGGGTGTGGCAATTGTAAACAACGTTTGACAAAGTGCGAAGTCAATGCTTCGTTGATTTATGCTTTGCGCCGTCATTTGTTTGTTGTAAGCCGTTCTGACCGGCTTCATAATTCTTCTGCGCGGCGTTCCATCCTGCGCTAAAGGCGGCCTCTAAATGGTGTAAAACGTCACCAACAACAACAGTGCCGACAAAATTTTTACAAGCAATTACCATCGGGTCGTCTTCGTTAACCTCAATCATCATATTCATATTTATTCCTCTCGCCGCGCCTATTATTTAAAAGCCGGTCGGCAATGGCTTACAACGTTCGCCGCATTACGCAGTGGCGAACGCCATTGACAAATGTGAACGTAACGCGGCTGTTAGAGGCTGTACGCCGGATTCCATAGTGTCCAGTGCGCCGCCCCATTGATCCGCCATTGCTTCCGCGATGCCCTCATACGTCCACACGTTCTGATTTAATCCATTCACCTTTCAGATTTCGCATGGATACACCTTCTAACTTCAAATCTCCAGCGCATCGATACTGCCAGTTGACTTGGTGGCTGTACGTACCGATAGATACCTCAAAATGCACTGCCTCAAACGATGATAGTTGACGCACATTCTGGACAAAATCGGCAATAATTTCTTCTAACTGGCTATTCATATTTTCCTTTCTTGCGGCGGCCTATAAATTAAAGGTTAAAAAACTTTTGCACAACGTTCGACAAATGTACGCTGTGTGCTCACGTTGAACCATTCTCAAAGCCACTTAATGCAGCCAGGCAATCGGAACAGATTAAATGCTTGCCAATGCTTTTTTCGCAGTGAGCACATGGCGTACTTTGTTTGTTGGTGGATGTGCCAGTTTTGCTTCCGCAATTTGCTGCGGCACGTTTTTCGCAACAATTACTGGCAATATCCTTAAAAAACTTAGGACACACTTCATTCGACAGGTGACACATTTCGCTACCATGTTCATTTGTAAAAACATACTCGCAATATTTATTCATACGTGCCGCCTATAATTAAATGGTTTTCAAAACGGGCATTTACACCAACGTCCGATAAACGCCTGTTCGTGCCGCCCACTTTGTCCACCGTGCACAGTGTTACTCATCAAGCGGCATGACAGGCTTTATTTGTTGTAAGATGTAAAAATTGCTACCGTAATGTTGGCGCGGCACCGTTGGAGTCGAACCAACCAGTGCACTATTTGATAGATGTTTTAGTCTATCTCACCGACCCGCTCGGCTTGTGCCGCGCCATATTTGACAAAGAGCAATTTTTATT
>Ga0180433_10009434_pt1 | contig 11945 bp, 12 predicted proteins | sample SS_ome_8_FD_132980 | JGI IMG/M metagenome (GOLD analysis project Ga0180433, IMG submission 132980) | Hypersaline lake sediment archaeal communities from the Salton Sea, California, USA - SS_1_D_1 metaG | ecosystem: Environmental > Aquatic > Non-marine Saline and Alkaline > Hypersaline >... | reverse complement strand
TTCCTCTGTTCAGAGGGAACGCGGATACAAGGTTCCGCCTCCAAAGAGTCGACTGTGGGGGCCTTGCGTAGGGGGATCCGTTGGAGCTGCGAGTCCCCCCTCGCATCGGGATGACCCGCTTACATGATATACGCTCCCGTCCCACCCCACAACGCCAGAACGAGGTAGTTCGGTTACCACAAACGTGGTGTTCACTCGCAGACGTCACGTACCACAGAAGAGGGGATGACCGACAAGAATGTGGTAGCTGGGGATACAGACGTGGCGGACGCACCGACCGCCGCGGTCAACGATGTCCGTTTCGAGAGGTGATTGAACCGAACTACAGTGTAGGGGCGCGGAGACCGCGCCCTCCGTTCTTAGACAGCAAGCTCGCCCGTCGGTTCCACGGGCCGAAGTCGGTCAGGACGACCCACAGGCTGGCTCCCTCGCCCTCCAGCTACCGCGACCGACTTCCACCGGCTGGCCGACGACGGCTTTCAGGACACACGATGCGTTAGTTGGCAGCCGCTTTGATGCTCCACCATTGAACGTCGTCTACGCCACGAGCCAGTTGATACGCGGCGACCTCAACCCTCATCAGAGCACAGGCCGGTGAGTTAGCGAACTCCGCCAGTTCCGGATGACGCGCCACGAGCATCTGGAGGGCTTCTTGTCTCGCGGCGCCCTCCAGCTCCCGGGCCTCACCGAGAACTGTAACGACCACAGGCGATCCCTGACTCGAATCTGCATTCCCCCTGCCGTCTATTAGCAGCGCCACTCGCCCGTTGCGCTCAAGGTTACGGTACTTGGTCGTGTCACGATACGTCCCGAACACCAGGGCCCGCACATCGCTGGTTGACGCGATCGCCATCAGACTAGCGTGGGGCTGGCCATTCCCTTCAGTCGCGAGAACAGCGAAACGTCGGGACTCGAGAACCGCCCGCACGACCTTCTCGATCGCTGCTGAATTACCCATGGCTATGCTCCGGTCCCAATATGCCGGCCTTTCCAGTAGCCGACCGTGAACAACGTCAGCAATACAGCCTGCATCACCAAGGCCGAAATCATCTGCCCCACCGTCGCAAAACCGGCCGCGATGGCGTACACCACAATAGCGACGTACCCGACGATGACAGGGAAAGCCGTGATCAGCAGGATGTCTTTGCGCTCTACAGGCTCGCGATTTTCCATTTATCTCCTTGTATCAGCTGAAATTCGCTGAGTCCACTGAGCCCTCTTCAGCGGCTTCAATCCACTCAGCGGCCTCAGCGATTCCATCCGCCCCCATCGCCATAGCCAGTTGAAGGTGCGTGGTCATTGTCGACGATCTCCTTCGTTCACACATCACTGCGGTAGTTTAAGAATTCTCGTTTCACTGACACCGGCGAGAAACTTGGACGCCGATTCACACCATCCCTGATTATATGGCACTCTGCCGACAAGGTCAAAGCGTATCGTTTTCCGTTGACGTCGCGATTTGACAGGCTGAAGCGTTTGCACTACACTTCCAGTGAGCCAGAGAAGGAAGGAGGACCACATGACCATCCTGATCGGAACCAGCGGATTCAGCTACAAGGACTGGGTCGGACCGGTCTACCCCGAAGGGCTGCCCAAGTCAGAATGGCTGGCCTATTACGCCGGCGAGTTCCACACCAACGAGCTGAACTTCAGCTACTACCGCATCCCCGACGCCCGCACGCTGGACCAGATCGCGGCCAAGGTGCCCGAGGGGTTCCTGTTCTCGATCAAGGCCTACAAGGGCATCACCCACGAGCGGGAGGACCCAGAGCCTCAGATGAAGCAGTTCACGGCAGCGCTGGCCCCGTTGATCGACGCGCAGAAGTTCGCCTGCGTGCTGGCCCAGTTCCCCTACTCCTTCCACGCCAACCCGGCCAACCGCGACTACCTCAAGCGCGTGCGCGAGGGCTTCGGCGACCTGCCGGTCGTGGTCGAGTTCCGCTCCCGCGAATGGATCAACCAGCGCACCTTCGACGAGCTGCGGGAACTCAACTTCGGCTACTGCTGCGTGGATCAGCCGCGCTTCAGAAGCCTGGTGCCGCCGGTGGCCGTGGCCACGGGACCGGTGGCCTACGTGCGCTTCCACGGGCGCAACTACGAGAAGTGGTGGCAGCACGACGAGGCATGGGAGCGGTATGACTACTCCTACACAGACGAGGAGCTGATGGAGTGGCTGCCCAAGATCGGCCAGTTGGACGAAGAAGCACCGCTGACGCTGGTCTACATGAATAACCACTGGCAGGGCCAGGCAGTCGGCACAGCCCGCCAGTTGAGGATGCTGATGGAGGGAGAAAAAGCTGAGCACAATTCTATCGGCTGACCTGATCCTGGTGATAGATGACGGTCGGTTGGTGGAGCAGGTACCGGAACAAAACAATTAACGGAACCGGGACCCGGCCCATCGATCCACCAACCCCCTCGGGCAGGTAAGCACACAAGCTGTACTTACCTTTCGCCAGCTTACCCCCTGCCCCTCAGACTTCCGAAGTCTCCTCACCTCCGCCGCCGCCCTCCCAGCAAGATCCCCAGCCCCCCCAACGGCAACGCCAGAGCCGCACCGGGGCACATGCCACCCCCCGGCTCCTCCTCACCCGCCTCCTCAACAGGCTCCTCGGCCGCCGCGACCGGCTCCGCCGTCGGCGCCGCGGTGGCGTCCGGCTGCGACGGCGCCGCGCCGCTGACCAGCCCCACGTCGTCCACCCACAGCGTGCCCTCGCTGCCGCCCTCGCCCGCGCCGACGCTGAACCCGTAGCCCGTCATCCGCGCCACGTCCACCGCGGTCAGGCCCCCCTCGTCCGCCCACTCCGCCCTGGCAAAGTCCGCCCACGGGAAGACGAACTCGGCCCAGTCCGCCGCCGCAACCTCGAAGTCGACCTCGAAAGGCGTCGGCCCGTCGGGGTCACCGGAGAACACCATCAGCGTGACCCACTTGCCCGCTTCGTCCGACCGGAGCCACAACGACAGCCCGGTGGCGGTGCTCCAATCCTGGGGCGACTCAAAGGCCCGCCCGCAATCTACCCACCCCCCGGGCTCGATGCCGTAGCGCATGCGCAGCGAACTCGACCCACCGTGGGCCGTCCCGCTGTCCGGCCCGCACTCGACCGTGGAGCCTGTCTCGGCGCTGGTGTCCCAGGGCCCGGCGGCCGACTCGAAGTCGTCGATCAGGCCCCCGGGCTTCGGCGCGCTCGACTGGGGCGTAGGCGGCGGCTGGGTGGGCTCTTCCGCCGGTTCCGACGTCGCAGCCGGCGTGGGGCGCGGCGCCCCGGCGCCATAGCTCTGGATCGCCTGGTCGATGAACGCCACGAAGCGCGGGCCGATCTCGCCGTTGGCCTGCTCGTTGGGGTGCGCGTCGTATTCGTCCACCCGGTACTCGGGCCGCAGGAAGTTGTCGTCGCCCGCCAGCAGCCCAAAAAAGTCGAACGCGAAGACGTTGGGGTAGCCGGCCAGGTACTCATCCGACTGCAGCCAGTTCGCGAAGGCCCGCGCCCGCGCCCCCTCCGCCGGGTCGCTGTTGGCCGGCACCTGGGGCGGCTGGGTGACGATGATGAAAACCTTGTCCGGGTACTGGTCCATGCGATCGCGGATGGAGAGATAGTGGGACTTGTACGCGTCCAACTGGTCGTCGTCCCCGATGTTGCTCACCGGGAAGCAGGACTTGAAGGCGATGACGTCGTATTCCATCAGGTGGCTGAAGGTGTTGTCCGGCGGGTCGTGCAGCGGCTGGGCGAAGATGGTGGCGAAGCCGTCGGGATCGGTGTTGTCGCCCGGCACGTCGAAGTGGGTGCCCGTGTACGACCCATCGGCCAGGCGCAGCCCATCCCCGTTGTAGCCGTGGTCGTAGAACTCGTATCCCCGCGCCGTCAGTCCCTCCCGCACGCCTCCCTGGTTGATCAGATTCTCGCCGCAGGAGTGGTGCAGGAACATGATGCGCGTGGCCTGGGCCTGAGCCTGAGGCAGGCCCAGACGAACCAGTGTCAAGATCAAAGCCAGGCTCAGCGTGAGCAGGCCCAGCAGTACACACAGGCTGAGCCCTCTCCGCCCATCGCGGTGCACATAATCAAAGCGTCTCATGTCGTTTCCTCCTTTGTGGCATTACCCCACAGCTCCCTCCAGCGCCACGCGGACGGTGACCGGTCCCGCAGTCTCATAGGGCGTGGCGGACAGCGCCTGTGAGAATATAGGGCCACCCAGACCCGGCCCGTCCAGCTCACCATCCGCCTTTGAGAACGTCGCAGGCCAGCGCACTCAGGACGACCAGGCCCGCCAGGAGCGCACCACGTCGGCGTTTCATCGGCATACCTCCAGAATCCGGGATGTGCTACGAGTTTACTCGAAACAAACCCCTTGTCAAACGCAGAATTGTGGGGAAAAATGAATGCTTCGTTCGTAGTCGGCGATTTATCGCCGCATGGCGCGCTGGAGTGGGCACTACAAACCCAGGCACAACAGCAAAGCGGTCAGCGTATACCCGTCTCTCACCGCCCGATCCCTGATCATCCCCCGAATCTCCGCCCGCGAGACCCACCTATACTCCTCCACCTCGTTGCGGTCAAAGACACCCGTGCCTTCGGCCCCCCGGCTGCGCACGACGTGAAACACCTTGTTCGAGATGCCGTTGATCGGATAATACGTATAGATCAGCTCGTGGCCCTCGGTCTCATACCCCGACTCCTCCCGCACCTCCCGTCTCGCCGCCTCCAGGATCGACTCGCCCGGCTCGACGATCCCGGCCGGCACCTCCCACTCAATCGTGTCGGTCGTGTAACGATACGCGCGCACCAGCAAGATCCGGCCATGCGCATCCTCGACCACGACGGCCACGGCCTCCTTCTCAAACTCCAGGACGTGGTGCTTCTCGATGATCCGACCATCGGGAAACTGCACCCGATCGACGTACAGGTTCACCCACGGGTTTTCGTAGATGACCGTCCGCGACAGCCTTTTTGGTTTCATCGAAATCCTCTCTTCTACGCCCCATAGCAAAGCACCTGCCCAACCTCCTCGGCGGGCAGGTGCCATCCGTACACCTCAAGCACAGGCGCGAGCAGATCAGTACTTCTTCACCACCGTCCGGTAGGCCGTCGGCCGGCGGCACTGCAGGATCTGCGTCTCCTCGCGAACCTGCCGCACCTCGTCCATGTCAAACCGCGCCACGGCGTATCCCTCGGCCGGTTCGTCCACCCGGGCGTAGACCTGTCCCCGCGGACCGACGATGCTGCTCTGGCCGAAAAAGGTATACGAAGGTTCCTCGCCCACCCGGTTGGCGGCGGCCACGAAGACAGCGTTCTCCAAAGCCCGCGCTTGCAGGTAGGTCCGCCATTCGTCGACGTTTGGCTGTTCCCAGTTGGCCAGCACCATCAACAACTCGGCGCCCTGCAGGACCAGGCTGCGCGCCACCTCGGGAAAGGCCAGATCCCATCCGATCATCAACCCAACGGGGCCAAACGCCGTCTCCAGCGCGCGGAACCGGTAGCCGGGGCGGAAGGCGATCCGCTCCTCACCCCGCAGGTGCACCTTGTTGTATTCGCCGATCAGGTCACCATCCGGGCCGACCAGGACGGCCGTGTTGTACAGGATGCTCTCCACCTTGTCCTTGCTGACTATGCCGAAGGCGATGTGCACGCCGAACTCGCTGGCCCGCTGAGAGATCAGGTTGACCGTGGGGCCCGGGACGCGCTGCGCCAGCTCGGGGAAACGCGGCCCAACCTCGTACCCCGTCGTGATCAGCTCCGGGAAGACGATCACGTCCACCGGCTGCTCGGTCGCGACGCGGGAGATGAACTCGCTCATTTTGATCAGGTTGTCTTCCATCTGGCCCAGTTCGGGCTTCATCTGCACCGTGGCAACGGAAAGTTCACTCATCGTAGATAATCCTCCAGTGTGATCAGGGAGTTGTAGAATTCAAAACCTCCCAAACATAGCAAGTAGCAAGCACAGCCCCAGCGAAGCGCTCCGCCGATGCTGTGAAATCCATTGAAATGGGTCAACAAGGCATTTTCAGTGCGTTTGTCGGACAATCGGACAGGTACTGTCCGCACCGTCCGCACGCACTTGAGGTATCAGACGATGATTTCAAGCATCGGGATTTCTCTCGCCCTCCTCACCCTGTCCATCACCTCTCTGAAGGCGGATGTCCGCATCCGCTCCTTCGTCCTCACCTTCGTCCTGCTCCATCCGCTCCTGCAGGCGAGAGAGCGCCACTTCACTGGCCCGCTTGAGCAGCGTCGGCTTGGGCGGCTCGACGTCTTCCTCCGGTTCGGCGAACGGGTCGCGGTCATACAGGCGATAGAAGACGTAGCGGCCGACGACGCGCAGCGTGGCCAGGACCGGCGCGGCGAGCAGCATCCCCAGGATGCCCGCCAGGCTGCCCCCAACGATGATGCCAATCAACACAACCAATGGATGCAGGTTGAGCGTGCTCCCCATCACGCGCGGCAGGAGCACGTTCCCCTCGACCTGCTGGATCAAGATGTACAGCCCGGTCACCAGCACGGCGAACCAGAAGTTGCTCAGCGGCAGAAAGGTGGAGCCCTGGAACAGCGCCAACAGCACCGCCGGGATGAGCGCCAGGATCGGACCCAGATTGGGCACGAACTCGGTCACCCCCGCGATCAGCCCCAGCACGACCGCGTAGGGCACCCCGACGGCCATGCACACCACCGTCGTGATGCCGACCATCAACGAGCCCATCACCAGTTGGCCGCGCAGGAACGCGTTCCACACGCCCGTGATCTTCTCACGCAGGCGCACAAAGTCCTCGCGGTAGCCCGGAGGAGCCAGATCGTCCAACTGCTCGACGAGACGATCGGCGTCTCTGACCAGGTAAAATGAGGCAAACAGGATAAAGATCAGCCAGATCGCCCCGGAGGCAACCTGCGCCACAACGTCGATCGTGCCCTGGGCAACCGAGCCCACAAAAGAGCGCAGCATCGCACTCAGCTCCTCGTACACGTTGCCCAGGTCCAGCGTATAGCCCCCGATCTCCACAGGATCCTCAAAGAAGGCGCCGATGTCGGTCAGCACGCCGATGAAATCAATCTGCAACGAGCGCACAGCGCGGAAGATACTCGGCACGACGGTCACAGGCGCGGCCAACACCCCCAACAGCGCCGCGATCAACACCAGAAAGACGAACGCCGTCGCCAGCCCACGCGAAAGAGGAAGCCGCTCGGTGAGAAAATCAACAATCGGATCCAGGATAAAGGCCACCAGGAACGCGATCACCAGCGGCTGTATGACGGCGCGGAAACGGTAGATCACTACCGCCAACAGCACCAGAAGAACCACGACAACTATGCGCTTGGTGGACTTGCCCCATTGGGGCACCGGTTCAGTCATCAGGCAAACCCCTTCGCTATCCCCACACTCGCACCGTCCACGGGGCCAGCGCCCACACCCGTTCGCGGGCCAGCGCGCCCACCGCGTCGAGCACCGCTCCCAGACCACCGGCCACGGATCCACTCGCCTCTCCGAAGGAGCGAGGCAACAGATCGTGCCGGGGTGGACGTACGTCCACAATCGTGTACTCCTCTTCGGGCTCGAGCCCGGCCAACTCCTTGGCTGCCGCCAGCGCGGTCTGGAAGTCGCCAAGCGCGTCCACCAGCCCAATCTCGCACGCCTGGTCCCCGGTCCACACCCGCCCCCGGGCGATCTCCTCCACCTGCTCCTCCGTCATACCGCGCCCCTCGGCGACGCGCGCCTTGAACCGGGCGTAAGTCTCTCCCATATCCCGGCGGATCGACGCGCGCTCCTCCTCGCTGAACGGCACCATCTCGGAGTAGAGGCCCGCCATCGCGCCGCGCTGCACCGGCTCACGAGCAACCCGCAGTTTTCCGTACAGGTCGGCCAGCACGAACTTGCCGCCCCAGATCCCGATTGAGCCCGTCAGCGTGTTCGGGCGGGCGACGATCCGGTCCGCCAGCGCGGAGACGTAGTAGCCGCCCGAGGCAGCCCGCCCACCCATCAGCACGACTACCGGTTTCCGCTCCCGCAGCCGCTGCACCTCGCGGCAAATCAAGTCCGAGGCCAGCGCCGACCCGCCGGGCGTCTCGACGTGGAAGATGACGGCGGCGATGTGCCTGTCGGCCTCGGCATCGCGCAGCATCTGCACGATCGTCTCGGCCCCAGCCTGAGCCTCGGTGACGGGCAGCGGCAGTGGGACAGGAACACGGCGACTGCGGCCCGGCACGATGAGCCCCTCCAGCGAGACGACGCCGATGCGCTGCCGCGTGGTCCACCTGACCGGCTTGCGCAGCCAGCGAGATGCCTGGCGCCAGGTGAGCAGTGGGAGCCGCTTCGCTTCCCTTTTCATCGGTGGGAGCCGCTTCGCTTCCCTTTTCATCAGTGAGGCCGTGGTACCATCACCAGCCTCCTCCTGACCGGCAGGTATGGAAGCCTGCTCTTCGGGAGCAGAGAGGTATTCGGCTAACTCGTCCTCGTACAATACCGCGTCGGCCAGGCCCACGTCGACCGCCTCGGCGGGCGTGAGCGGCATGGCGTCGATCAGCTCCCGCACCTGCGCCGGATCAAGCCCCCGTCCCTCGGCGACGGCAGCAACGAGCTGATCGAAGAGGGAATCCAGGAGCACGTCCAGCATCTCCCGGTGTGGCTCACTCATCGTCGAGCGGCGGAACATATCGGGCGAGACCTTGTACTCGGCGATGGCCTCGAGATCGGCCTCCACCCCGGCCAGCGCTAACGTGTCCTTGAGAAACATCGGCTCGGCCCGCAGCCCCAGCGCGAAGACGCGCCCGGACTCGGGCAGGATCACCTGGTCGCAGGCCGAGGCCAGATAGTATTCCCACGTGCCGGCGCTGGGCAGCCAGGCGACTACCCGCTTGCCCATGGCGCGCAGGGAGAGCACGAAACGGCGCAGGCTGTGCAGCGTGGATGGCCCGGCCTGGAGTGACCCGAAGCGCAAGACCACTCCCTGGACGCGCCGGTCGCTGCTGATCATCTCCACCGCCTCCCGCACATCCTGCAGGCTGGCCTCTTCGGGAAAGAGCGACAGGCGATTGAAGGGGAACGGTAGCGGATCACGCCGGGTCGTCCGTTCGGGGTATGAACCCTGGAGGTGCAGCACGACCCAGTCGAGCCCCTCGCGGCGCAGCGAGCACACCAGGTTGCGCCCGGCTCGCACGGTGTTACGCAGCAGATCACCGGGCTTCATCCGACCGCCTCCCCACCCTTCAACAACTGCAACAGCCCATCCGGGTACAAAGGATACCCTTCCTCTTCAAACGTGCGCAGCGACATCCACCGGGTCGGAAAGCGCTGGCTCTCCTCCTGCACCGTAAAGGTCTCTCGCGCATAGAAGGATCGATCGGCCAGCACAGCCTCGAAGAGCAGGCAAATCTCGTGCCCACGCCGACCGTTACACGTGAAGATATTCTCCAGCATCGCCAGATAGCGCACGTCGGCAAGTTCGACGCTCAGCTCCTCGCGGAACTCGCGCCGAAGCGCATCCCGGCTGTACTCCCCGAACTCGATCCCGCCGCCCAGCGGCCGGTAGAAAGCTGCGTCCTTGAGGTAGTCGTAGCCTTCAAAGACCAAAAGCTCATCACCACGCCAGACGACGCCCAAAGCCAACGGCCGGATGTGTCCCGATCGCACCATATCGCCCCTCGTCCTGTCCGTCATACCAGCCGCAGCCCTGGCAGGACATCCAGGTCCCACCCGGCCCCCTCGCCGGCGATGAAGTGCCGGTACGCGCAGGCCCCGATCATCGCCGCGTTGTCGGTACACAGAAACGGCGGCGGATAGTAGACCGGCACGCCGACCCGCTCGGTCGTCGTCGAGCGCAGCGCCTGGTTGGCCGAGACGCCGCCGCACAGCAGAGCGGCGGTCACGTCGTACTCCTCCGCTCCCCACGCCGTCTTGGCCGACAACACGTCCACGACCGCAGCCTGGAAACTGGCCGACAGATCGGCCAGCAGTCGGCCCTGCGGCGGATCGCTGTATTTCTCAACCTGGCGCAGCACGGCGGTCTTGAGCCCGCTGAAACTGAAATCGTAGCTCTGATCCAGCCAGGCGCGGGGAAACTGGAATGCCGCCGGGTTGCCACCGCTGGCCGCCTTCTGGATCGCCGGACCGCCAGGGTACGGAAGACCGAGCAGCCGCCCAACCTTGTCGAAGGCCTCACCCGCCGCATCATCCAGCGTGCCGCCCAGGTACTCATACTGACCGTGGCCGCGCATCAGGATCAGCTCCGTGTGGCCGCCGGAGACGATGAGCGCCAGCAGCGGGAACGCCACGGGCTCCCCATTCCCCGCTCGCGCGGCCGTCATCGGGACCGCGCCCTCGCTTTCTACCTCCAGCCAGTGGGCGTAGATGTGCGCCTCCAGGTGGTTGACGCCCACCAGCGGCAGCCCGCGCCCCAGCGCCAGCCCCTTGGCCGCGTTGACCCCCACCAGGAGCGAACCCGCCAGTCCCGGCCCGTAGGTCACGCCCACAGCGTCCAGATCGTCGAAGCCCAGGTGAGCCTCGCGCATGGCCTGGTCGATCACGGGCACGATGGCCTCGATGTGGGCCCGGGAGGCGAACTCGGGAAAGACGCCGCCGTAGCGGGCGTGCAGTTCTACCTGCGAAGCGACGACGTTGGACAAAATACACCGCCCGTCCTCGATCACAGCGGCAGCGGTCTCGTCGCACGAGGTCTCAATCGCCAGGATACGGGTCACAGCCACCGTTCACTACACCTCAATCACCAGGTCCTTGGGGAAATCGGTCAGGACGTGAACCTCGCCCTCGGGGTCAATCCACAGATCATCCTCGATGCGCATACCGAAGCCCCGGTCGGGATAGTACAGCCCCGGCTCGCAGGTGAAGACGTGACCGGGCCGCAGCACGTCGGTGTTGGCCGGCACGTCGCTGAAGCGCGGCTCCTCGTGAACCGCCATCCCCAGTCCGTGGCCGATGCTGTGCACGTAGCCCACCTCGGTCTTGGAGTCGCTGGCGATCGTGGGATGACCACGGCTCTCGAAGAACTCGCACGTCATCTGCTGGTACCGCCGCGCCTCCGCTCCGACCTCGTAGGCCTCAAGCAACTGCGCCTGGCATTCGTACACCTCCCGGTACGCCTGCTCAACCTCCAGCGGCGCATAACCCAGGCAGAAGGTGCGTGTTACGTCGGCGAAGTACCCCCCACCCGCCTCGCGCGGGAAGATGTCGAAGACGATGGTCTCTCCCAGCGCCACCACGTCACCGGGAGTGCCTTTGCTGTGGCAAACGCCTGCGTCGCGCCCGATGGAGAAGATGAAGCCCTCAGGATCCTCCAGCCGCTGCTCGGCAATGAAGCGGTCGATCTCCTCGTGCACGCGACCGATGGTCAGCGGCACGCCGTCGGCCTGCACCAGCACATCGCCCTTCACCCGATGCGACTGAAGGTACTCGACGGTGCGGGCGATAACGTCACAGGTACGCCGTCCCACCTCACGCATACGCTGGGCCTCCGCGGCGTCCTTGGTCGCGCGGGCGGCGTCGATCAGCGTCACGTCGAAGTCGCCGTAGACCTCGACGCCTTCCAACTGCGACTCCAACGCATTGAGCAGCACCCAGGCGCGGCCCTGGTCCGCCATCCCGTAGAACCCCACCCGGCCGCGCACACCCAGGTCGGCGAACATCCGGCGGTAGAGTTCCACGTATGCCGCCACCCGGTCCTCCTTCTCGCGCAGGACGCTGAGAAAATCATACTTGGCCATGTTCACGACGGTGAGCCCGCTGGCGGCCGCCTCCTCTCGCTCGATCGGCGAGCACACCAACACCGGCTCCTGGCCGCGCTTCTTGATCACGTACCCGCCTGAGACTCCGGCGCCGTTGGTCATGTACACCACCGCCGGATTGCCGAGCGCCTTCCCGCCCACGAGGGCTGCGTCCAGCCCGCGCTCCTCCATCAGACGATCGAGGTCTTGTTTCATCTCCCCCGTTCTCCTCCCTCAAATCTCTTT
>Ga0180433_10009433_pt1 | contig 11945 bp, 8 predicted proteins | sample SS_ome_8_FD_132980 | JGI IMG/M metagenome (GOLD analysis project Ga0180433, IMG submission 132980) | Hypersaline lake sediment archaeal communities from the Salton Sea, California, USA - SS_1_D_1 metaG | ecosystem: Environmental > Aquatic > Non-marine Saline and Alkaline > Hypersaline > Sediment... | reverse complement strand
AATGTTAGTGGGCAAATAGAACAAGGATCCAATCAGATTAATGTATTGAATGCCTATAAAAAAGCAGTTACAGATGTTGAAACTGAAAATATGGATAAATTCAAAACAAACGAAAAAGATGGTTGGATCAGAATACCTTCATTAAAGAATGATCCAGAAAATTTCAATGAGAATGTTAGAAAATTAAAGAACCTTAGTAAACCAAGAGGGTGGTGTACTGGGGACAACATGGCATCTCCATATCTTTCTAATGGAGATTTTTGGCTTTACATAGAAGACAGAGAGGCAAGGGTTGCCGTTAGGTTTGACGGAAATGTAGTTAGGGAAATCCAAGGTCATCAAAATAGACGCCCTTTCCAATATTGGCAAGAAATTTTCAATCTTTTTGACAAAATGAATTTTGACAAAGATTCTAGTCATTATAAAGAATTAGAAAAGGCAAAGATCATAAATGAAAGATTAGATACTGATCCAGAATTCATTAATGAGTTTAAAGAAGAACTAATTAATGACATAAGTAAATTTGAAATGCTTTCGAAAGAAAAACAAGAATCTCCAGAGTTTCGTGATATAGCACTTGAGCACTGGGAAAAAAGAATTCTTGAAGCGAAGAATTTTGATAGATGGTCATCATCTTATCGAGCCTTTGATATCTGCCCTGATAACTTAATCAAAAATTTAAACAAAGAAGTTTTTGAAAAGGTATTTAACGATATTGTTGAATATTTAGAAAAGAATAATATAGATGAGTTGGGCAATCTTAGTAACAATAAGTTATTCTCTTTCGAAGAATATGCTAAAAGATTTTCTCATTTTGTTGAAGAAATATTAGAAAATATGGGACAGTTTTGGCAACTTGCAACTTTGAATTATAATGTAATAAAACATATTAGACCAGAACTAATTAACAAAGCAAAAAAAATTGACAGTTATAATCTCATTCTTGACTTAGAATCTTGTTCAGATGGATCAAGTAATCCTGAAGAAATCGTTAATGAATATTATGCTGTAGATAATCCAACTGATTTAGACAATATATATATTTCTAAAAGTCAGGAAGAGCTTAATAAACTAAGAGATTCCATTAAAAAAAGAGAAAGCAACGAAGATATTGAAGATATTGAAGATATTGAAGATATTGAAGATATTGAAGATATTGAAGATATTGAAGATATTGAAGCGATTGATGACTCTTTATTTAGCGAAACTTTATTATATTATATTAACGAAACGCTTCCCAAATGGTGGGAAGAGTACGTAATGGAAAACCCTGAGAGAAATTACGATGAACTATCAGATTTGCTTGGCTCAGGGTTAGATAGATATGATTATGATACATATATGGACATTTCTAATAATGTTGAGCTTTATTATCAAGATCTTTTAATTCAAAACCCCAAAAACACTCACATTATTCCAGAATATATGTCTAATCGTATTTTTGATTATTATGGTGATAATGAAGATAATTGGTATAAAAATGCTTGGGTTGATTATGCTTTAAATAATCCAGACGAACTTTTTGACGCTGAAGGTTATTTATACAATGAAGATCTCGACCAATATTATGAAGAAGTATTAGCTTCTAATAATGATCAAATTATTTTAAATGAATTAGAAAACAATATTGATTTATTAACTGATAATTTCGAAACATTTATTAAATATCAGTTTTTAGACAGAAATCAAGAAAAAATAAAAAGCATATTTGAAAAAGAAGTTACTGATGGAAACATTAAACTCGTCTTTGACTGCATAAAAGATCTTTATGAAGATGAAGATTTCTATGAAGACGAAGAACTTGAAAGATATGAAGAAATAATGACTAGGGAATATATTGATGATGTAAAAAACAATCCTATAATGTATATTAATTTTTCAGAGAAATTGAAACTAGATGAAAGAATAAAAAAAGAATTTTTAGATATTAACAATTGGGACAAAGTACTAAAAGAAAGAATTCATGAAGTTGTTAGTTATTTGAAATATTTGCCAAAAGAAATTACTGAAAATCCAGAATTCAAATCAAAATTAGATAAATACAGATTATTTTTTGATATAGAACGAAATATTCAGGTTTTGTCAGGGATCGACTCTTTTCTTCAAAAATATAATGAAGACAAAGAATTTTGCCAAAAACTTTTACAATCAGCTAAAAATATGTATTTACGTTTAACATCTAGTTTTTATCGAATGGATAATGAGAAAATAAATTCTTTTTTTGGCAAAATACCAGAATCTTTAAAAAATGACAAAGAGTTTGTCATTAAATTATCAGAAGGATTTGCAAGAGGAATTTCTTCTTATGGCACAAGAAATATGGATGATACATTCGTTTTATTAGATCCAGTTTTACTTCCTGGCCTTTTTGAATACATGAATGACATAGCATTAGACAGAATTGGAAGAATAAATAATTACAAGGAAATTCCTTATATATCAAAATATTTTGAAAAAGCATATAGTATGGCCCCTCATTTTTTCCAAGAAGCGTATTCTCAATTAAAACAAATTTATATTAAATATTTAGAAAGATACAATGGTCTTGATCTTTTTGCTATGGAAGAAACCCCTAGTATATTTGCAAATGATCCTGAAGTTTTAAGCATAATACAAAATGACAAAACAACTGATAATAATAATATGGTTGAAACTGCGAGCAATTGGTATAACAAATATAGAATACTAAAAATTGCGCAAAATTTCAAACTAATTGAACAACAAGAAGTTAAAAGCATCCTTGAAAGCTTTGGAACTACACGTTTTACTATTATGTTTAAAAAGAAAAATGGGGAATCTAGAGTTATGAACGCTCAACTTAAAGTTCAAAGACCATATCAAAATAATTTAAAAGAAGATTATGTTCCTCAAACCAGAGAATATATGACTTTATATGACCTAGAGAGAGCTTCTCAAATTGCTAAGAAATCGATATCTGAGATTGGAGAAGTAGATCCATCATCATTAAAGCATGCCTATAGAAGAGTTTATCCTCATACTGTTGAATACATAAAGGGAGGAGGAAATTTCTACATTGTAAAAGGATCAGAATATGCAAAAGAACAAGGAATAGAAGGTGAAAATAATTAAGGTTGCTGAAGAAACGATTAGTACTCTTCAAGATTTAATAGACTATTGGAGGGCAAAAGGCCTTTCAGTTTTCATTCATGAAACCGGAGATAAATGGGAATTAAGTGAAATAGTTGTCCCAAAACTAGAGCGAAACCAAGGCTTAGGAAGTGAATTCATGAATAATTTAATTTCTTTAGCAGATAAATTAAATAAAACCATTATCTTAACTCCCGATACTTCTTTTGGTGCGAGTTCAGTAAACAGACTTAAGAGGTTCTATAAAATGTTTGGTTTTGTAGAGAATAAAGGTAGAAACAAAGATTTTACTTTTCAATCTTCTATGTATAGATATCCTCAATAGGAGTTAATATGAAAATAATTAAGGAGCTAATATGAAAATAATTAAGGTATCTCAATGGGAGCAACAATATCGTTTTGAAAGATTTATTCCTAGTCATGATTTCCAAGAATACAAAGATCTTCAAAAGTTACATAACATTTATATAAATAAATTCGTGGAATTATTAGACAATAAAGATGAAAAAGATATCGTATGGAAAAATAAATATGAAAAAATAAGAGCTAAAATTCGAGACATTGAAGGTAAATTAAATATCATCACAGAGCCAGTAAAACAAAAAATGAATGAAGAAAATGAAAATATTAGAGAAATGGAAAGGCAAGAAAAGATTAGAACCGAAGAGATATTTGAAAAAGCTAAAGACGATTCTTCTTTTCAAATAAAAATTTTAAATGCCGTTAAAGATTGGCCAAGAACCAATAATTCTAAAATCGCTGGTTACATAATGAGAGATGGAGATATGTTAGCTTTAACATATGATGGAATGACAAGAGGAATGGATCATAGATATATAACACAAGAAATTGATGAGTTAGATGGAGGAACAGATGGCATGATGCAGTTTATGTATGCCACTGGAGCCGTTAGAATGCAACATCAAGGTAATAAGTTTTGCTCATTTAACTGGGTCGTTTCTCCGAGTTTCAATCAAAAACAAAAGATAATAGAAATAGCATCTAAGTGTGACGAGATATATATTGATTGCGATATTGGGAACTTTACATTTAGTGATTATTTCGAAATGATTTCAGAATTGAGGTGGGAATAATGTCAAGTAATTTATCAGATAGAAGTGAGGAAGAGAACCAAAGAAACTTAGAGAGATTTACTCCACTTTTATATAGTTTAAAAAAATCAACTGATAATTCTGGACAAACACATAGTATGAAGTGTGATATTATTGGCCAAGAGCCTGGAATGTATCCATATCCCAATGATGACAAAAGAATATCAGGGAACGGATTTGACTATGAGCCTGAAGAAATAGAGATTGATATCACTCCAGACGTTTGTTTTAAACCTAGGAAATTATTATGAAAATAATAAAAATAGCATCTAAACTAAATATAGAATTATCGTGTGATGTAAGTGACATACCTTATTATCGAGTAAACTCTCCAAATAAAAATGAGATTTTATACCTTGATAATCGAAAGGCATTAGATTTGGTAAGGGAATCTCTTAAAAATGTATACAATTATTATGACACTTCTACTTTTGAAAGTCTTAAAAAAAGATATCTTTTTAACATTGTTGGTTTTGACGATAGGGACTATAATAATGTAAAATTTAAAGTCGAATTTTCAGCTCTTGGCGGGAATGGAAAACCTGAAATAGCAACAAAAGATCACTATATGTATGATTACTTACAAGAACATAAGGGTGGTAAAACAGGGAAGATCTTATATAAAACTCCTAAAGATGCTATTGAGGAAATTCCTGAGTCTTCTGACCTTGCTTATAGGGGTATGTCTTGGGAAGAATGGAAGTTTATTAAAAAGAATGGGTTCATAAAAAGCAAAGGAAGTGCAAATCTTGGACAAGAAGGGTTAACTTTTTTCGCTCCAAAACCATCAATGGCTCAGAGCTATGCAAGCGGATTTGCTCCTTTGCCTTATCAAATTACTCCAAAGACTCCTGGAGTTGTTATATCAGTCCCATCTAAACATATGTTATCAAATAAGGATCGAGAAGATATACCAGGAGGAGAGTTAGCTATTGAAGGCTCTTTACCATATAGTGAGATACAGAATGTTTGGTTTTTAATTGCTATAAGTAATAAAGAGCTAAGCGATTTTGAAGTAAAAATTCCTTGGGAATTCAAAAAAGGATATACTTCTGATGGATATGAAACTACATATAAGCTTGATCCTTCTAGGGCAAGCCTAGGTGGCGGAGTATATACTCTTAGCACATCATATACAATAATCAAGAAATTATGAAAATAATAAAAATAGCATTTAATGAGAAATGCCCTCATTGCAGTCATCTAAACAAAATACCAATAAATAATAAATGGTTGGTTTGCGAGAATTGTGGTGGTGGGTGGGAATCGTCACTTCATGGTGGTAGATATGAAGAGCCAAGAATTTTTCTTGACTCCCCAGTACCTCAAGGATATGATAGAAGAATTAGAAATTAATTATCTTGATATTCTTTTCCAGAAGAAGTAGCTCCAGGTATATCTTTCCAGTCTTCTACTTTTCTAATTCTTTTATTATAATCAAAAACTTCTTGAACTAATTTTGTATCAATATTTAAATCATTTCCTTTACCTATAATAGCTGCAAGGTCCTTTGTGAAGCACTTCCCGCCGAATCCTCTTTCTTCTGTTACGGTAGAATGAGATTCACCGATTCTAGGGTCTGTTATAACTCCCTCTCTAACATTTTTATAATTTGAATCTGTATTTTTACATATGTCATAGAAATAATTTGATATAGCCACTCTTGTTGCAAGTATCACATTAGCTTGATATTTAACAATTTCTGCTTCTGTTGTATTCATCTTTATTATTTTTGTTTCTTTAAAGAAGTCACATTCTCTATATAATTTTTCTAAAATATTTACAGACCCATCACTTCCCCCAAGAACAATTCTATTTGCATGAATAAAATCAAAATTTGCATTTTTTTCAGTTAAAAACTCTGGATTAAATGCAAAGTTGTTGTTAGGGTATCTTTCTTGGTATCTCTTGGTTGTTTCTGGAACTACTGTAGATTTTATTACAAATAATTTATCATTAACCAATTCAGATGCTTCTTTTATAACTTCATCATAAATATTCAGATCTATATGCATTGTTTCTTCATTAAATGGAGTTGGCAAACAGAAGAATATTATATCTGATTTCTTCAAAACGTCTTCTAATGAAGATGTATCTTTTTTATATTTATCATGTATAAGAATTTTGTGGGTATATTTAAAACCAAAATCCAGAGCTTTTCCAACAAATCCATATCCTATAATTCCAACATTCATAATAATTCCTAAAATTTTGTATAAAGTATATTTATTCTTTCTATTATATTATACAAGAACTATACAAGAACATATCAACAGTCAACTACTAACCACTCCCCCACATCATGTCACCTGGAAATCATCAGAGCCAAAGCTGGACACATATTTCGCATCATCCAAACTATTCCAAACATAATATTCCATATATTAATCCTCTTATTATACCTTCTCAATAACTAATTCATTATTCACCAATCAAAATATTATATCCAATAGATTACCAACCACTCCCCTTGGCCCATGTATATGTTATCCCATCTTCAGTATACGAACCAAAATAATCATCTGTAATTGTATAGCCGTTCGGAGTCGGTGGAGAAGGAGCGCCTATATCTATAACACTTAAAGTATTGATGTAAGGAGCATATGTAAATCTTTGTTGACCACCTCCAGCGCTATATAAAACATCTACTCCTCCTCCTGCCCCTTGGGCTCCCATACTTATATTGTCAATATAAGATGTGTATGTGTAGATCCCATATGAGGTGGTGATAAAAATCCCACGCCGTAACTTCAGTCTGTCGAATGTAGTTGGATTATTGTAGTACCATAAGTGAGATAAGTCAGATCCGTTGGGACCGAAGTTATACGTGGTAGGACAGATTGTCTTCTGTATTCCACTATCTGCTGGTAAATTCCAAGTTTCACCACACCAGTCGATAGTACCAGACGCTCCAGTTACTGTTACTTTTACGGATGGATCTCCGCCATCACATGAAGCAATTACTTCAGAGCTACTTGAAGAACTTTCAGAATAGTTCAAAGAGCTTGAAGAACTTTCAGATATTATGCATTCACAAGCGCAAACCTCTACAACTTGCCCAGAATAGTATTTAGAAGCTGTCCCAGGAATATCAAAATAAACTCTGAAACCGATTCCGATCTCTGGAATTGATATCGAATTATAAATTCCTTGGTCGATTTCGTCAACACAAACTATACCTTCTCTCATTTGAGAAACAGGTCCTCCTAAAATAAACTCTATATAATTTATTTCAGTAGAGACATATGTTATTGTATCAGTTACACATGCACAAGCAGAAGAGCTTGAAGAACTTTCAGAATAGTTCAAAGAACTTGAAGAACTTTCAGAATATCCTAAAGAGCTTGAAGAACTTTCAGAATATCCTAAAGAACTTGAAGAACTTTCGGAATATCCTAAAGAACTTGAAGAACTTTCGGAATAATTCAAAGAACTAGAAGAAGAACTTTCAGAATAGTTCAAAGAACTTGAAGAACTTTCAGAATCAGATTTAGAACTTTCAGATGTTAATGATGTTGAAGACATAGATATTGATGATGCTGAAGACATAGAAGTTGACGATGTTGAAGACATAGATGTTGATGAACTAGAAGATGTTGAACTGGAAGATGCAAATTCTGGATGCTCATTGGAAGCCATAATTAAAACTGGAGATACCGCCTCTCTTAAAATAGCTCCAACTTCATTATCATAATTATCCAAATTAGAAAAGATGTATGGATTCAATTTTCCTTCTTCCCATTCAGCAGTTACAAATTGCTTAGAATTTAACAAAGACATAGAAACTAGTTCTGCTTCTATTGGGCTTTCATCTAGACTAAAGAAATACAAACTACCATTTGATAAAATAGATATATTAAATGAGTTGAATATAAAGATTGAGCTATTAGCTTTTACGGGAACATATAGTGGATCAGATAACCAATTAGTACTATGTTGTATTCTTAAATTTTGAGTTCCAAAAGCGAATATATAGGGCTTAGTTCCTTGATGAGAAACACTGACGTTTTCTATCCCTCCAACTGAAAAATTTTCCGGAACTGATAAAGATGTTTGAGTTTCATAAACTAAACCATTATCAATAACAGTTTCTGTTCCTGAAGAATCAACTTGAACATAATAGATATTGTCAGAGTTTTGACTTGTTAAGAATGAAAAACCAGTATCGTTAGTATCCCCTATTTCATCTAAATCAAAACTAGTAATGTTTCCAACTGTTGAACTTGGCAGATCAATGAACTCAACATTATCCCAAGAATTTGTTTCATAACTATAATAATTAAACTTAATAGAACTATCACAATTTATTGCAATAACGAAACTATTTATTGTATTTGTTATTTTTATATTGTCTAGGTTATTTATTTCTTGGTAAATGCTATTTTTAAGTATTAAATTTTCATTAGTAATTCTATAAATATAAAAGTTATTTTCTGCATGAGTTATTAGATATGGTTTTTTTTCTTCATTTTTTTCTTTAATTAATCCAATCCATGAGATATTTTTATCAAGTTGGTATTCAACTCTATCTGTTATAATTTGATTTATGGTTACCAAACCTACAAGAGAGTTTTTGTTTATATATGATATGTATATATCATTTCCTACAATTATTAAATTTGCATATGATATATCTTCATCTGATCTATGTATTACTTCTGATTCAAGAGATTCCCAAGAAATACCATTCCAAAATTTATAAACGATATCAAAGTGGCCATTTTTTTGTTCAACCCAAACAATATGAGGGTATCCACGATTATCGATATCCATTGAAAAATATTTCGCTGGATATCGATTTTTTAATATTTCTGTTTGTTTTAATATCATTATTGTTTTTATGCTTAAGTAATAGTTTGGATGATTTACCTTTCAGGATTTGGAACTAATATCTTCACTTGCATATATCTAAAATTACTTGCGAAAGGGGATCCGTACAATAGCCAGCTTAATCCTTCGCTTGTATCATGAGTTCTGTCAAACGGTTCTCCGAAGTTATATTGATAAGATTGTGCTATTGTCCATCCTCTTATAAATATTTGATAGCTTCCGCTTGTAATAGTTTGTTGTAAGGATAATTCAACACTTTGGGCTGAAGCTCCTGTCATATCAATAACATTAGAAACTACAGATTGTCCAAACTTTACCTTTAGTCTTCCAGTATTAGAATCTCCGTATGTGGCAACTGGGTCATTAGTTCCTTCATATGTCCAATTATTCCATGATTGATCTTTATCATAATCTCCAATGTTTGTTCCATTCCCCCATGTCCAAGGATTTGCCAATAGATAATCTTTTTTAATAGTTACTTTAATATTTGGATCCAGATTGTTTAATCTATCACTTGGGTCATTTATCTCATTAGCAAATACTTTTAAGTGAACAATGTCTGGAATAGGGTAGGAGTTTATAAATTTTATGTCGAATTCCTCTCCCAATGTCACAGAGTCTCCATATAAGCAAATCCCCAATGGAGATGTACTTGAAGTGTAATGATATACTCTTCCACGTGTATAGTATACATTGTTATTGAAATAATACCACTTACTAGTTAGTTCCTCTGGAGCACTAATAAAACAATTATTTCCATCTATGATAACTTTATCACCAAATCCTCCATTCCATCTATAGTTTTCAGCATAAGGGTAATTGATTCCATATCTGGTATAATTAGTAGTAATTGTATCTCTCAAGATCCATCCATTTTCAGTATCGTAATTGTAAACATATACATTGTCCTCATATTCAGTTCCAACTATTATGTCATTCCCATTAATATCAACAGAATATCCATAACGCCCTTTCTCTTTCGGGTTTGGAGATTCTAATGTTTCTTCTAAATTCCAAGAGCCAATTCCGTCATATGAATATATATAAGCCCTACCTGCATTATCTAATCCTGAACACGTTTCCCTATAAGCCCCAACAATAACTTTATTACCGCTCATTGAAATAGAATTCCCGAAACATGACAACGTTTCCATGTTTGGAGATGACAACTCTTCCTCTAAGATCCAGTCAGTTCCATCATATGAAAATATGTAAGCGCCACCTACTTTTACTAATGTATCTTCATATAAACCGGTTGGTGAATTCGCTTCATCATAAGCCCCAATAATAACTTTATTGCCGCTCATTGAAACAGAATTCCCGAAATTTCCACCCCTTTCTGGGTTTGGATATTCTATTAGTTTCTCGAATATCCAGTCATCTCCATCATATGAATATATTAAAGCGACGTCTCCAATCATTATGTCTGTTGCCCCACTAATAAATTTATTGCCACTAATTGAAATAGAAGAGCCAAAGGACCTTATATCCATGCCATACTGTGGGGTGTCATATCTTATTTCTTTTATAGCGCCCCATGTATCCCCTGACCTTTGATAAATTACAACTCTATGCGAAGTTGGGTGCCCTACTACAATGAAATCTCCTTCCATGTCTAAAATTGAGCCAAATCCATATACATTTAGCATCGTATCATCTAAGTCTGGACTACGGTAATTGTTTAGAAAATCAACAAAAGACCATGATGATCCATTTCTCTTATATAGAGATGCACAGCGATAAAGAGTGGCCTGAAATGTAGTAGGTCTCCCAACAACTAACCAATCTCCATCTATAGCAATGGCTTTCCCAAAATTATCCAACTCCTGAAATCGATGATCGGTGAATTCCGTATTAATTTCAAATCCTGATTTTATCTCATTTATTTCTATGCTTCCCTGAAAGTTTAGGTCTTGAGATTTGATTGTAATTCCTGAATAATAGTTTCCTCCTGAATATGTGTTATCTCCTATTGGGAATTTTTTTATATTTTCTGGATACTCAAATTTAGACACAGGAAAATTAGATTTGAAAGTCATTCCTGAATCATCGTGACCTCCTGGATCTGGAACTACTGGGAATTGTTGTAAATTTCGTGGATAGTCAAATTCAGATAAAGGAAAACTTGTTTTTTTAAAACATATTTTACTCCCTAATGCAGAATAGAAACTATTGCAAAGATATGAAATTGAATGGTCATTTTGCGCTCTTTGAATATCAACTTCATTTAATAACGTCGAATTTGGCCTTAATACCACACTGTCAATATCAAAGTTTATATATGGATGGCTTTCAGTTTCTCCCACGTCAACAATTAGATTTCCTCCCCCCCAATTGTTAATATATCCTTCCCCTGACTCTGCACTTTCATCAGATAAACTATCTAAACTTGTAGAATCCGATATAAGTAATGAGCTGGAACTGTCAGAACTATATTGAAAACTTGAACTACTTGAACTTGAACTAGGTTTGAGATCTAACATTTTTTCACCTTTAATTTTTAAAATTTAAATTCCAATTGTCATATTAAATTGATCAAATAGTAAGAAATTCTCCAAGGATGAACTAGAAGAGCTAGAATCTTTACTACTTGATGATTCTGAATAGTTTTCTGAACTAGAGCTTTCGGAATAATTTTCAGAAGAACTGCTTGACGTATTAACAACATCTTCTCCTACCAACATCTCAAATTGATCAAATAGCAAGAAATTCTCTAAAGATAAACTAGAAGAGCTAGAATCTTTACTACTTGATGATTCAGAATAGTTTTTGGAACTAGAACTTTCGGAATAATTTTCAGAAGAGCTACTTGATGTATTAACAACGTCTTCTCCTACCAACATCTCAAATTGATCAAATAATAAGAAATTCTCCAAGGATGAGTTTGAAGAACTT